>OHSM01000379.1_pt1 | contig 16780 bp, 12 predicted proteins | sample 1578671 | NCBI WGS metagenome assembly OHSM01 (sample SAMEA3879591, study PRJEB24766) | human gut metagenome | biome: human-associated habitat; feature: feces | place: USA | collected 1985/1987 | reverse complement strand
GAACGGCTCGGGCAAAACGACCACCATCAAACTGCTCAACGGTCTGCTTCAACCGACCTCGGGCATGATCACCGTGGACGGCGCACAGCCGGGACGCTACACGCACAGCATCGTCATTCGAACTCCGGTATGTGTTCGGATCTGTGGTGCTCGGCGCAGTGGTCAGGTTTCTGTCTGTAACGACGGTCGCATCCTTGCTCGCGGTCATAGAATAGCCGCCTGACAGCAAACGCAGGTAACTTGGAGCAGTCTTTGCCGGTGTTGTTGTCAGGCTGCCCTCCACAACAGAAACCGGTTTTTTCACCTTAATGTGGATCTCACCAACCAGACCCATGTAACCATTGGTACTTTCCCTGAGTTCTGTGTAGTTCACAATTTCCGCTTCTGTCGTCTCTACTTCGCAGGCGGCTGTCCTCGAGGATGCCTTACTCTTATCATACAGGTAGCCATCCGTCACTGTGAAGCTTGTGATCTGCGGCCAGGTTACTTCTCCTGCCGCTGTGGCATCATCCGCTGCATACACTTTAGGTGCGGTAACCGTAAGGAAGCTCATGGCCATGAGCAGGCAAAGGAGCAGTGATACTGCCCTTTGCCATTTCGTTGCTTTCATGGCTCTCTCCTTTCTGCTTAATTAAATCTGTGTCCGTAGCTGGTCTGGTGATCCGCTACGTCGCTGTTATCTGCCACCTTATCCCAGAGTTGTTGAGAAATGCTGCGCTCAAAGATAACGGTGACGGTATAATTTCTGCTTTCCGTACCCAGCGTTACGGTATAGGTCAAAGGACTGGTAAGATTCACGACCTCGCCGGATACCGGACTGACCACGGCTCCCGCAGGAACGGTAACGACCGGCGCGACCGCCGTGACATTCGTTCCCACCGGCAGCGTGACGGTGATGGTTCCGGCGCTCTGGTCGATTTCACCCTCCACACCCAGGACGGAGAAGCCTGTGATCTTCGCTGTGCTGGTGACGGGTGTATCATCGTTGCCTCCGCTGCTCTTGGCGGAGATCGGCTGACCGCTCTTGTTCAACACAGTGACGGTGTAGGTGCGGCTTGCCAGATCATTGTCACCGCCCAGCGTAAACGTGACCGCATTGGCAAAGTCCACAGCGATACCGGAGGTCGGCGAGCAAGTCTTTCCGGTGAACTCAATGTCCGTGACCAGCTTGGTGCTCGTCAGCTTGGAATCGTCCACATCGGTGACAATGATGGTGCTCTTGGCATTGTCAATAACGCCATTGTACCACTCGCCGCCAGCCTGCACACGGAAGCTGGTGATCTCCGCCTGCGCCTTGGATACGACCTTAATACGGTAGGTATTCTGTACCGTCTTATCGCCGGAGGTCACGGTGAAGGTCTTCCAGTCAGAGAAGTCCATCACCTTCTTTCCGTCCAAAGACGGGTCGGAGGTCGCTTTGTAAGAGAGGCTGGCACTGAGATACATCTTCGAGGTATCCACACCGGCGTTCACCGTAAGCAGAATCTCCGTTGCCCCATCGGATGCCTTGGTGACTTTCTTCTCCAGTATGTCCGTTGCGTTCAGCACGCTGTTCTGCAGCTTGATGCTGTTGACATCCAGCTCGGCACCGGCAGCACCCACATCACCATGATTCACGGTGACATAATAGGTCTTGGTGGTCTTTCCGTCCTCGGCCAGCACGGTAAACGGCTGCTTAACGCCTTCCACAAAGGTCGTAGGCAGACTCGGAGCCAGCAAGGTCGCACCATCTGCCATCGTCAGCTTCGGAGTCAGGTTCGTCAGGGGCATACCGTTGGGCACTGTAACAGTGATGGTATTCTCGCCGCCTTCGCCACCCTCGGTGATAACGCCCTGCTTGCCTTCGATCTCGAAGCCGGTGATGGAGGCGTCTTTGGACAGCTCACGGGCAAAGTTGAACCGCTGGTAATAGAAGTAGCAGGGTTTCCCCTGACCACCCTTCTCAAGGAACGTCAAATACCACATGGTGGCATAGCATCCCTCATAAGTCGCCATGGCGTTGTTGGTCACCTTGGTCGTATGATGGAAATAGCCACCGTTTACGTTGGCGAAATTGTCCATCCAGTGCTGCAGCGCACTGTGACCCTGACCATCCGAGAACCGGGGATCGGCATTCCAGTCGATGCCTATACTGCAAAGACCCATCATGACCCATGCGGCAGACTCGCTGTTGATCGCACCCCACGCACCAAAGGAGAAGTCGGAATTCATCTTGTTCAGGATGATCTCCAGACACAAGTTCAGCTTTTCCTTTATCCGCGCGCCATAAACCGCATCATCCTGATAGGGAGCCAGAGAGTACATGATGGCTCCCACCATGTCAATGCCGAACTCGTCGTAATTGCCGTAGTCCAGAATAACATTGATCAGGTTCTCCCGCGTCCATCTGGCATTATCAGGAATGGTGTAGTTTCCCATATCCAGAGCCAGCAACGCAAAGATAGGGCCGTTGATGGTGTACTCGCCGGAATAGTTGTAGAGCGCTGCGACAAGGTCGTCGATCTCGTTGTCCTTGCTGTCGATATACGGTTTTCCATCGTTATACTGCGAGAGCCTCGTGCAATTAAACCCACGAGCAGTCAGCATCATGATGGTGCGGTCAAACTCGGTCATTGCCACATTTGTAGTTGTGTCCAGCTTCGCAATCTTTGCAGCAATGTCGAAGGGATGATCGGAGGTATTGTAGTTTTCTGGCCGGTCTTCATAGAAGCCGAGATCCATCCACTCCCAGTCATCCTCAGCCTCATTACGATACCGAGTGATGATATTTTCACGAATCTGCTCAAGCTTGCCTATATACTCATTAGGCGCCGCTTCAGTGGATACTGCAACCCTGACGGTGTAGGTTTTTGATGCTTTGTTCTGTGCCGTGACCTTATACTTGACAGGCGAGCTGAAATCCTGCACTTCCCCGGAGGCCGGAGAAACTGTGGCAAACTCGGAAATTTCGATGGTCGGCGCGAAAACAGGAGAGATGCCCTTTGGCAGCGTCATGGTGATCTCAGCCGTACCTTCGTTGATCGTGGCTTCATACCCGCCATAGCGGAAAGACTTGATCTGCCGTCCCGTCGCTACCGGAGTGCGGGTGATCGTCACGATATAGTCCTGCTCAGCGCCGTTTTTCGCAGTCACGGTATAGTGATTTTCACCGACCTGAAGCTCTGTCGGCTTCTGTGTCACTTCCGCGAATTCGGATACCGTTATCTCCGGCTCTGCCGTGGTAAGGTCTGTGGCATACGGAATCGTTATGGACACGCTGCTGCTGGAGATCGTACCGACCGCGTCGCCGATCTTATAGGAGAGAATGTCATTCTCCGCAGATTTTTCCGCTGTGACAGAAACGTCATATGTGGCCTCTGTCCCGTACTTCATGCTATAAACGACCAGTCCGATCTTTTGGGTAAAGTCGATCTTCTCGGTCTGGTCGTTCCGCTTGCCGTTAACAGTGTAATAGAATCCCTCACCGGCATAATCCACCTTGGGCGATAACGAGGTCAAAGCGGTTCCGACGGGCAGATTCAGCTTAATCGTCCCGTTGCTTCCGTCCACGCCATCCGTGATGCGGGCAGAGCGAACTTTGCCGTCGTCTGTCTCGATGTCAAAGGTAAGCACCTTTGTAAAAGGTTTTCCATCTTCGACGTTGATCGTCCACTTTTGACTCAGATTCTTTTTGAACCCATATCCGGTGGTATCGCTGCCGTTGTAATAAGTACCTGTTGCTCGGTCACCCGGTGTCACCGTAGCGATTGCCTGCCCATCCTCTAGACTACCAAGATTTTGGACAAACTGGCACTCATCATTTGTCTCAACCGTAGGCGCGGGAAGATTGTCCCAATCGGTATCTTTCGGTAAACGAAGTGTTATGGTTTTGTTGGCGGTGTCAATCAAACCCCGTGAGCCGCCGACTTCATAGTAGGTGATAGTAGGCTCTACAATACGGTGATTCTCTAAATAATTCAGATAATAAGGCGCGATCACATCCAGAAGCATATCCAACTGCTTCAGCTCCTGCTGTGATATCTTATCCCCAGGATTGCAGGCTACCTTTCCGGTATTTGATATTTTGTAGGTTGTCCAGTGTTTTATAATATCAGCGGCAGTAGCCGTTGACCAGCCGGTACCCTCTACCCAGTAGCTGTGTGTGTCGATCCATCCAATTGTGATGTCAAAGTCTATCTGAATCATATTGGCCACAATGCAGGCCAAGTTAACATCGCTGGGATGACGACCGCCATATTGTACCGATGCCGCATTTTGAGAGTCTTCCAAAGTGTCGAATACCTCGTCAAACTTTTTCATGGTCGAAACCAGCTTTTCTGCTCTGGCGGTATACACCTCAAGCTTATCAACGGTTTCTTCCTTTTCAGAAGGATTATCGACCACGGTGATTACAGGCAACACGACACTTCGATCTGACTTGGCATCATAGAAGCGCCAGAACTGCATTTGGGAATAATCCGCTGCTCCTTCGGCCAGCGGCTCGACACGATAGCGCCTCGTACTATCTTCAAAGCGAACGCCGGTGTCTTTCCAATTGGGTGCACTCGTTGCGCCAGTGAAATATGAAGGTGTCAAGTGAAAATCGGTCGTGCCTTTCGGGAGTGTTAGTTGCACATAGCTATTTCTAATCGTGCTGAAAAACGCACCGTCACTCTGGCCCTCAAAGTGAACATAGCCTTGACCCGCTATGTAGTAGTCTTCTGTTAACTCACTGAAAACCGGCCATCTTGTATGCTGTGACTCCAGTGCGCTTACCGGCGTGACACAGGAAAAGAGCATTGCCAGAGTCAGCAAAAGCAGTGAGATACGCCGAAAAACTTTCATAGTTAAGGTTCCCCTTCCCGATAGATGAAATGAAGAGCGGGCGGGTGGGGAACCCTCCCGCCCGCTCTTCTATGTTGCTTGGTGCTTTCTAATAAACTCTATCGCAATATTAGAACCAGTTCATGTAGTTAACCGTATAGAACCACACAATGCAGGTGGAACTGGTAAACGTCATGTCAGCCGCACCCACCATGGGAATTGCGCAGTGATCGCTGGCGGAATTCCAGAAGTAGCCGGCATCGTCATTGGTATACATATAGCCAGCCATACCGCCGCAATCGTTCCAGTTCAAGTTGTTCAGCTTAGACAGATAGGTTCCGCCGCCGAAATCAGAGGCACCGGTAAAATAGTAATCTTCGGTAACAGGATTTTCGGTTTGAGTTGCCCATGTATCGAATGCCTGCAGAACAGCCATAACGCTGGTGCCAGCGTTAAAGGTGTGGGGCTGGGAGATATAGGCTTCCCAAGCGGTCACGATTTCATCAACATGCTTCTTAACATCGTCAACATAATAATCGGAAGCTTTAACCTCGCTGAAGTTGATATCATAGTTGCGGTTACCGTCTTCATCTTCCTGAACGATAACATTCTGACCAGCGATAGCCAACTCCACATCATAATCACGGCTCTCAGCGTCGTTGGTGACAGTGAGGATATTACCAACATTGAAATTGAAAGTATAGCTTGTGGCCGTAACATTGGTAGCACCGGCACCGGAAATGCTAGCGCCACTCTTCAGCGTATATGTGGTTTCAACATTGCTCAAGCTAGACACCGTGCCACTAATAAAGTAGTTAACAAAAGTCCAGTCCTGATTTCTGTTGACATAGTAAGTGTTACCCATGCAGGGGTTCTGGACATTAGCGCCATAGACTCTCATGGATGTTCCGTTCATCGTCACAGCACCCAATCCAAGAGGATCGTTCGAGTCGATAGAAACCTGACCACTGGGCAGACCAGCCGCAAGAACATAATCAGTACCGCCAATGGTCAACGTATGCGCCTTGTTCAGCAGGTTCGTTGTAAAAGTGCGAGTCGTAGTATTGCCGTCAATAGCGGTACCGTCCAAAGCAACGGCTGTGCTGCTGTCCTTCAGATTGACAGTAACCGTAACGCTCTTCAGATCATACTCGGTCTTGCCGGTCAGCTGGGCACGGATGTAAGTAGTACTTCCGGTATTATCATCCGTCTCATAGTATGCAGTCGCAGACCCAACAGAAATAGAAGTAACTGTAGCGGGCTTTGCAACCTCGGTGTGAGTTGTAGGCTTAGACAGGCCATCGCTCACATCTTCTGCGTGAACAACGGTCATCAAGGAGAACATCATGGCAAATGCCATGCACAGCGCTACAAGGCGCTTAGAAATGGTACTTTTCATTTCTATAATTCCTTTCCTAGTTTTTTTCATTTTGTTATACATATTGTTACCTATATTGCTCGTGTTGTTTGTGTTGCTCGCTATCATTAGCCCATTGGCATCACCTCCGTAAAATCAGAAAAGCAAACATGAACTTCCTACTACTCTACAGCCAGATGGTAGCAGCGTGTCATATCCGTGGCATCAGCCTTTAAGATAATTACCGGCGCTTCTATCCTTAAATCCACAATGACATTACTGCCATCCATCTGTACTATACAATTACTATCCTCTGAAATCGACCAACCAGAGCCAAGCTCCAGCGTCAGTGTGACGTTCGTCTCGTCCTGAACTGCCGCTTTCGGGATGGAAATGCTGAACAGCATTCCGGTTTCCTGCCCACCCGGATTCTTCTCTGCATCGACGCGGCACGATACTTCGTTAACGTATACGGATGAAATTGCGTCCGTTGAAACGATATCAGTTCCAGCAGGTTCGTCCACCTGTTTTCCACAGGCTGTCAGCATTGATAACAGCGCAATAATAAGCACTGTAAAGATAATTGGAATCTTTTTCATTGAATTATTCCTCATTCTAATCCGACCTGAAAACTGTACGTCTGGCTTTGCTCACCACAGGTAACCACTAAATCACGCTCCGGCAATGTCAAATTCAGGATAGGCCGCCCACCCAGCTCGTTCACGATACAGGGACTATCCATGGACAGCACCGCATCCGGGGCAAGCTCCACATTTGCGACACAGTTTTTGAAATCCGTGTCTGTCGGCAGCGTAATGGCAATCACATAGCGGGTCTCGCCATCCTCTGTATGGGTCTGGATCTCCGCCGTGCTGTTGCCGATCACAAAGCTGCGGATCAGTGGCTCCTCATTGGCGGCATCCGCTTTCCCGCAGCCCGCCAAGCACAGCGACACGCAAAGCAGAGCCAGCACTACACAGCATATCTTCTTCATATCGTTACCTCACTCAGAGCGGATGGCCTCGTTGGGGCTGATCAGCGTTGCCTTTCGTGCGGGGATCCATGCGGCGGCAATGGCCACGCAGCCGGAGAACACCACACCGCAGACCGCCAGCCACCAGGGCAGCACGCACCGCAGCTCACGGGACGCGAAGATCACCGGTATGAGCCACTTGGCGATAAAGCTCAGCACCAAGCCTGCCGCGCCGCCTATCACGCCTACGATCAGTGCTTCCGTCAGGAACATCTTGAAGATGTCGCTGCGAACGGTGCCCAGCACCTTCAGCACGCCGATCTCCCGCGTCCGCTCCGTAATGGACATCATCATGGTGTTTGCCACGCAGATGGCGGAGATCAGGACAGCGATACCGCCAAGCGCGCCCAGCATCCCCTGGATCTGCCGGGACTGTGTCCGCACCGTCTCCAGCATATCATTGAGCGAATAGGTGTTCAGTCCCGTGTCACGGATCAGCTTGACGATACGCTGCACGTCGTTGACGTTCTTGACCTTCACCCAGACCAGATCGTAGGTAGGGCCGTTGGCCTTTTCCTCCGCCGTCTTGGTTTGAGTTGTCGCGCCCATGTAATTGGCGTTGGCCTGCGTCATCTCCTGCAAGCGGTCAAAGGACATGAACGCGGCGGTGGCGAAGTTGTTATTCAGGGTGGAGCAGATGCCCGTCACCCGCAGGGTATAGAGATTGCTGGAGGGCAGTGCCCGTCCGTCGGTGTCAGCCTTCGGCTCGCCGGTCAGGCTGGAGGAATCGAAGGTCATGCGGACAGGCACCTCCAGCAGGTCAATCAGGGCGTTGCCATTCTCGTCTACTGCCAGTTCCCAATCCTTTGCCTTGTTGGCAAGGCCAGCCGCCACGTCGTCTGTGAACATGACTTCCGGATGCAGGTGTGTACCGTCCCCGGCCATAACGCCCCGCTCCGGCGTCAGCATGAAGTTTTCCGCCGTGGTCATGTCGATGCCGTAGACGCGCACCATGTTGACATAGTTGCCGGACACGATATAGGCGGACTGCTGATAGACCGGCGTTACCGCCTCCACACCGTCAATGCCCCGGAACGCCTCCAGTGCCTTGTCGTTCAGCAGTGCCTTGCGCCCGTAATCGCCGGTGGCAGGCGTCACATCGATCTTTGTCAGGCTGCCCAGTGCCTCGATGCTCTCACGGTACGCCTGCTCATAGCCCAGACCTACGGAGATCAGCACCACGATGCACATGACGCCCACCGCCATGGATAGGGCTGTCAGGGCCGTGCGGGTCTTGCGCCGGAACAGGTTCGTACAGCCGTAGTGAAAAAGATCTCTCGGCTTCATACATTCCCGTCCTTATTGTTTCCATCGTGGGTCAGCGGCTTCTCTCCAATATCAGGGGTGCCGCCGTCTGCGTCAAAGTCGTCGTCAAAATCGTCCAAGGCAGCGGTGTTTTCGGCACCGGGTCCGATCTCACCCCGTTTATAGCGGATGATGACATACAGGACAATGCCGATCAGGATGAGCGCAAGGATCGCTATCAGCAGCCACAGCCACCAGCGGCTGCCTGTGCCGTCTTTATTTGCGTTGACGCTGTTGGCATCTGTATCCGCAGAGCTTTCCGCCACGCTCAGGGGCACGGAGATGTCCTGAGAATACGTCTCGCCGTTGGCGTCCTCATACTGGAGGATCATCTTGCCCACAAACGCGCCGATCTTGGAGAAGCCCACCGTTACATCGGCGCTGGTGGAGCCGCCTGCCAGCAGGTCACCCACATAACAGGGGGTGGAGGCGGTCATGCCGTCCGTGGCCAGCACCCGGATATTCATAGCCTTGGCGCGGCCCATGTTGGTCAGCGGCACGGAGATGGTAGCTTCCTTATCCTTGCTGAGTGTGCCGTACACCTCCGGCGTACCGGCCAGAACATCCATCTTCTGACTGACCGGCAGCATGATGTTCTGCGCCGCCTTACCGGCCACCGCCTCGGTGGTCTCATAGGTCAGATTGATGCCCAGCATGGCGGGGCCAACCTCCGCGTCCTGCTTGGCCATGATCTTGTATTTCAGGATCGTCGTGCCGCCCGGCTTGATGGAATCGGCATAGGCGGTATCCGTGCCGCCCACGCACAGCGTCAGACCGGGGGAATTGGTGAATACCAGGCTGGAGATGATTTTCTTGGCCGTGTCATACTTGGAATTGTTGATCAGGGTCAGGCGCAGCTCCGTCTCCTCGCCTGCCATCAGGCCGGATACCTCGGTATCGTCCACATACAGCTTATAGCTCTGCACCATCACCGACATGGCGGAGGCGTCATAGCCGTCGATCACAGTAAACTGCGTGGAGAAGGAGCCCTCCGCAGGGGCGCTGTTCTCGAAGTAATTGGCCTTGAATTTAATGGACTTGTTGCCGGAGGTGGCAAAGGGCGACACCGTGAAGGTGTAGTCCAGATACTTCACCTCGCCGCTTGGCCAGTAGTCAAAATACTTGCCCAAATTGGTGGAATCGATCACGAAGGGGAACTCGTCCAGCGCGGCGGACACCACGGGATAGACCGTCACGCTGGTCAGGGTACCGCCCACATTGATCACGGGGATCCGCATGGAGATAGTCTGATTGGGTGTGCCGGTAGGCACGGTATAGGAGCCGCCCGCGTTGGTACCCGCCACCTGAAGGCTGCCGAAGGAGGTGGTAACGCCGGACATATTGCCGTTGTCGGTAACGGTCACATAGGCGCTGACCTTGAAGGTCACGTCCTCGGTGATAGTGGTGCCGTTCACGGCATCCTCCCGCCACACGGTGGCATTGATCTTAAAGGGCACAGCATAACGGCCCTTGCTGGCGAACTCGCTGATCTTGAACTCGAACCACGCCTCCGCCGTGGAGTTGTAGGACATATCCTTTAAGTGCTGCACATCGCTGGCGTAGATCAGCTCAAAGGGCCAGTTGGACACGCTGGCGTCGGTAGGCACATCGGGATAGATGTTGATGTTGCGCAGCATGTATTTCTCGCTGGGCAGATATTCCTTGTTGACCGCCAGCGGCAGCACGATCTTCACCACCTGACCGGGAACGCCTTTTGGGGACTGTGCGCCGGTATCCATCAGGATCAGGGCGTTGGCGTCGCTGGGGATGACCTTGATATCCGTGTTGGGCTTTTCGTCTGTAACCGAGACCCCGCTGACGCCGGCATCCTCTCCGTTTTCGTAAGACGTGTAAGCCTCAATGGTGCTGTCATCTATCACATCCTCTGTGACTTCTTCCGCCATAGCGACGGCGGGCAGCAGGGATACTGTCATCAATACGCAGATCAACAGGGCCAGTACCCGTTTTACCGTTTCTCTTTTCACTGTGCGTTCTCCTCTCCGGTGTGGTGATTTTCTATCTCTATCTTTCCGTCGCTGAAATAGACGGTACGATCCGTGTAACACTGCATCTGCGGGTCATGGGAGCTGAGGATGAAGGTGGTGTTCCTCTCCCGGAAGATCTCGCACAGCAGTTCCATGACCTCCTGGCCGGTACGGCTGTCCAGGTTTCCGGTAGGCTCGTCCGCCAGCACGATGGAGGGCTCCGTAATAATGGCTCGTGCGATGCTGACGCGCTGCTGCTGACCGCCTGACAGCTCCGCAGGCCGGTGATCTACGTGTCCGCGCAGTCCCACACGGCTCAGGGCCTGCCACGCCAGCCAGTTCCGTTCATCCTCCGGTACGCCTCGGATGGCCAGCGGCAGCGCCACATTCTCCAATGCCGTGTATTGGGGCAGGTTGTTGTAGCTTTGGAACACAAAGCCAATATAGCGGCGGCGGAACCTTGTCCGCTGCTCCTCGTCCATAGCCTCCAAATGATGCTTGCCTCGGACAATGATCTCACCCTCCGTGGGCGGCTCAAGGCCTGCCAGCATATTCAGCATGGTGGACTTACCGGAGCCGCTGCGGCCTGCGACACAGACAAATTCGCCTTGCAGCACGGACATGTCCACGCCATCCAGCGCACGAACCGTGTTGCCGCCAACGGTGTAGTGCTTCTTCAGCCCCACCGTCCTGATGATCGTTTTTCGTTCACTCATAGTTCTCTCTCGCTATCTCAAATGTGGAGGGCGGCAGCACATAGTTCCGCTCCTCCGCCGTCAGGCCGAATTTGATCTTGATGCGCTCCAGCTTCCGCACCCACGGGTCGCCCAGTGCCCACAGCACCAGGAACGTACACAGCCCATGGCAGAAGTCGAAGAAAAAGCTGGATAGATAGGCCGCGCCTATCGTCTGCCAGGTAAGGGGGCTTACATACCCGATGATGAAATACAGGTTCATGATCCAGCCGTACAAAAAGCCGGACAGGAAACCATAAAGGCACAGCCGCAGGGGTGCGTGGTCCGTGAGCTGCCGCACGAAATGCAGCAGGTCGCCCCGGTTCGTATTCTCCGGACACAGCCTGTCCCACAGCTTCGCCGTGAAGTGAGGGCGGTTCTTTTCCGCAAACACACCTGCATTTTGCAGGATACCCGCCAGAAAGCCCACCAGCCCCCATGTGAACATCTGCCATGGCGTCCACGGCCCTTGTCCGAAAATGAAGTTGCTGACAAAGGCGGTCAGCGCGCCGGTAAGAAAGCCCGCCTCCGGCCCGAAGGCCACCGCCGTGATGATAATGATGGCGGAGCAGGGCTTGAAGTTGGGCAGCGGGATGATCTCAAACACCGTGCGGCCTACCACGGCAATGGCCGCCATCACCGCGATAGGCACCAGCTCACGGGCCTGGGGCTTCTTCTTATCGAATACCAGTATGAAGGGGATGGCGGACGCCAGCAGGAACAGCAGGCCCAGCAGAATATCCGAGTTCAATATGATGTAGTCCCAGAAAGTGCGGGAACCCACCGGATTGACCGCGGGGCGGTGGCTGTGGTAATAGCCGAAGGCCACCATCAGGGCGGGCAGCACCAGAAGGATCACCCACGCGGCGGCTCTGGTTCTTTTGCTGACAAAGAGCTTCGACACGACGCGATCACCTCCTCACAGGTAATGTCCATGGGGAAGTGCTCCGCCGCGATACGGTTGGCGTCGGTGGTATAGAACCGGTTTCCGGCAAAGAAGTCGTGGGGCTCGCCCTCGGAGAGCAGCAGCCCGTCAAACATCAAGGCGCAGCCTGTGGCGTACCGGGCGGCGAATTCCACATCGTGGGTCACCACCAGAATAGACGCGCCCTCCCGGCACAGCGTCAGCAGCAGCTGCGCCAGCTCCGCCTTGGCATAGGCGTCCAGCCCCTTGGTGGGCTCGTCCAGCAGCAGCACCGTGGCCTCCCGCAGCAGCAGCTTGCCTACGGCAAGACGCTGGATCTCGCCGCCGGACAGGTCGTAGGGATGCCGCGCCAGCAAGGGCGTCAGCTCCAGCTTTTCCGCCATCTGCACGGCCTTGGCTTTGTCCTGATCGGCGCTGTCCAGCAGCTCCTTCTCCACCGTGTCGGCCACAAACAGCGACCGGGCGTTCTGGGGCAGCATACACAGCCGCTGACCCTTTGCCAGCTTCACCTTGCCACGATAGGGCTTTCGGAAGCCGGCCAGTGCCTGCATCAGCGTGGTTTTGCCTGCGCCGTTGCCGCCCAGCAGGCACAGCAGCTCACCCTGATGAAGCGTTACATCTGTGCCCCGCAGGATGTCCTTGCCCTTTTCGGTATATCGGAACCAAAGCTCCTTGCCCTCTAAAACGGCGGGGTGCTTTGCTTCTTTCTCAGGTTTCGCGGTTTCAGGCGCGGAATCCTCCACCGTGATGGGCAGCAGCCGCTCCAAGCGGCGGCGGCCATCCCGTACCGTCAGGGGCAGCTCGTCCACCTGCTCCAGCTCACTGAAGATACGGACGGCGGCGGGAAGTCCGAAATAGATACGGCTCTTTTCCGCGCTGCCGGACAGCTGCCGCGCGATCTCAGCCGGCGCGCCGTCTGACAGGATACGGCCCCGATCCATAGTCACCACACGGTCGGCGGCGGGAAATACCTCGTCCAGCCGATGCTCCGTCAAAAGGATGGCAACGCCCAGCTCGCGGTTGATCCGCTGGACGGTGGCAAGCAGATTGCGGGCCGCCAGCGGATCCAGCATGGAGGTGGGCTCGTCCAGTATCAGCAGCCTCGGCTCCATGGCCAGCGCCGAAGCCAGATTCATCAGCTGCTTCTGGCCGCCGGACAGCTCCGTGGTCTTGCTGCGGAACCACGTTTCCATGCCGAAAAAGGCGGCCATCTCCGCTACGCGGCGGCGGATCACCGGCACGCTCAGTGCCATGTTCTCAAGACCGAAGGCCAGCTCGTGCCATACGAAATCGGTGACGATCTGGTTATCCGGGTTCTGCTGTACGAAGCCGATCTCCGCTGCGGCAGTCAGCTCCGGCAGTTGGGAAAGGGGCGCGTCCTTATAAAAGGTCTCGCCGGCTCTTGCCCCCACAGGCAGCAGGCCGGGCTTGGCATGGCGCAGCAGTGTGGTCTTGCCGCAGCCGGAGGGGCCGCACAGCACCACATACTCCCCCTTATGTATCTCCAACGAGACGTCGTCCAGTGCCCGCGTGTCAGCCAGCGGGTAGGAGAAGCTCAGGTGTTCAAACCGTAAGAGCGCCATCTGATGCCCTCCTTTGTCTCAAGAATACCGGGCAGGAACATCAGCACGGCGTAAAAGACAAACATGGTATAGCTGGCACTGCCCAGCAGCACCGGCGTCATGGCGGGATAGAACTCCATATACCCGTGACCGAAGGCGCGGGCGGTAATGCAGATGCCTGCCACTGCCAGAATGAGGCCCAGCGTCCGGGCGTCCCGGCCATCGAAACGGAACAGGTGGAAGGTGGTACGCCGCTTGGTACCGTAGCCCCGGGCTTTCATGCTGTCCGCCGTTTCCACCGCCGCCTCCATGCTCATGGTCAGCAGCACCGACAGGTTCCGCAGGGCGCTGCCCAGCCTTTGCAGCAGGCGTGTCCCCTCATCGCAGAGCATCGCCTGCGCCTGACGGATCTCGCGGCGGTTCTGTTGGAGCTGTGGGATGAACCGCAGCGTCATGGTGATCAGCAGCGACGTACCGGGAAAGGGCTTGCCGAACAGGTACAGGAACTTATCGGAGGTCATGACCTCCTGATAGCAGGTAAACCACATAATGACCGCGCACAAAGAGCAGCCGGACACCAGACCGTAGCACACCGCTTCCAGCGTGTACCACAGGTGGTTGATGGTAAAAAGCATGGTCACGCCCCGATGGTTGAATAGCGGATTGGCAAGGGCGATCAGCAGAAACATAGGCCCCACAAACCGCATGGTGTGGCCGTAGGCCCTCCAGCCCCGCAGCCGGATGGAAAACCAGCTGGCGCCGAGAAAGGACAGCGCCACCGTAACGGGGTGCATGCATCCCAGCGTCAGACCCAGCACCAGCACGAAGTACGCCATACTGACCGCCGGATGCAGGTTCCCGAAGAAACGCATCCGGGTATCAGTCATGGTTATCCTTCCAATCCTGAGCACCTTCCCACCAACCGCCATCTAGATCAAGGCCAAGGTCGCAGGTGTAATTCCACTCAATGACCTCGCCGGGCTTGACGTAGTACACGCCGCAGCCGTAGTTGGGATACCAGTCGTTGACGCAGTACATCCAGCCGCTCCAACGGCCGCCATCAAACTCATAAAGGTTGTTGATGCCATCCACATAGCAGCCACTGGAGGTGCCGCCCCGATAGGACATGTGGATCTTGTACTTTTCACAAACAAAGGCGAGGACGTCGAAAACCGTGTCGCCCTCCTTCACCTCCACCGTGGTTACCGGCAGGATCACGCCGGAGGCCGGGACGATGCCCGCCCACTTGCTCTCCAGATGCATACCGTTATTCACCGCCGTATCGCAGCGAATGGTAATGGTGACGGTGTTTTTCTTGCTTTCGGGCTTCTGCTCGGGGGTAGGCGCGGGGGTGTTGCTGTCCTCGCCCTTCTGGTCGTCTTTTTTATTGTCGTCCTTTTTGCCGCCGGAGTTGGACGGCTTGTTGGCGGTATCCTCCTCCGGGGTGGTAGAAGGCGTCTGGTCTGTCTTATTGCCCTTGTTGCCCTGCGGCGCATCTCCGGAGCCCTGGGCATAGAAATCCGCCACGCTGTCAGGCTTGCTTTGGGACGGGGTAGTTGTTGTTTCCTTTTTGCCGAAGCTGAAGGCCTCCGTAAACCAGGAATACCACGGCTTTTCCTCTTCGGGTTGGTCGGTATCCTCTCCCACATAATCCAGATCCAATTCGCCGCTATTGCCGGCAGTGCCGGTCTGGGCGCAGGCGCACAGGCTCAACAGCATCATAATTGCCAGCAGGAACGCGATGATATATCTCAGATTCTTTTTCATGTCAATTCTCCTTCAGCCATTAGGGCTGTTGATTTTGAGGATGCGGGAGGGGCCGGCAAACCCCTCCCGCTATGGAAAAGACAACGGCATTTGCCGTCTCGACTTGCCTTTTGCGGATTTGAGGATGGGGGACGGGGCGGCTTAAACCCCGTCCCCCTATGGAAAGCTGACAGTCTCCGTTCAGACTGTCTCGGCTTGACTGGGGGTAATTGCTGCGGATATTGTATCAAGTGCGGCTTCAGCGGAGGTCTCTGCCAAGGTGAGAGCCTTTGCTTCAGCCTCCGCCTTCTTCTTCGCCGCCCATTCAGCCTTAGCAGCCCGCTCCGCACGCTTTTTGGCGGCTTGTTCCCGTTTTCGCTGCTCGGATTGCTCCAGCTTGCGCTGCCGCTTCTGCCTTCGCTCCTCACGGAACAACGGTTCTTGCTTCACCTTTTCCGCCTTATAGCGAGCGGTGTCGCGCAGCTTGCGCATGGAACGCGGCTGCGGCAGCCTTGCCGCCGCCATCGCGGCTGCCCAGCTGCCAAAACGCTGCTCAATAAATGTACCGCCATCCACTTCGCTGGGGGATGGGCTGTGACCCAGCGAGATGGCACACCGGCTCAGATACCGCGCCAGCTGCGGCAGCGGCGTATCTGCGTTTCGCTCGGCAAATGCTTCGTCACGCGCTTCCAGTGCTGCTACAGCCCTTTTGACTATTTGGTTTTGCGCCCACGCCTGAAAATCAATGGGACGTCCGCCGCGTTGAGACATAGTAACACTCCTCCTTATTACGAAAAAATGCCGGACAAACCCCTTCTCAGGGGATGACCAGCGACATTTTGGCAAGAAAAAACGCTGACAAAAACCGTCAGCGCATACTCCTGCCCTCGTCACAGCGAGAGAGCGCCACTGTGTACCAAAGATCCTTGACCGTGCAATTCTCCTGCCCTCGCGCCACAAGGCTTTCGCCTTTCGTACATGATCTACCTTCTCAGAAGCTTCCTCCCAATGGCGGTATTACCCAACAGCTTTCGCCGCTTCGACCATTTCCTTGCGCTCACAGTGCCGTCCGCAGAGGGTTTCTAACCCAAATTCCTTTTAGGCTGCTGCCTGATCTTTTGCATATAAAAAGATCTTTACGACCAACACAGCCACACGGTGTCACCGGATCATATTTACTTGTCTGATGCAAATGAATGATGCTGCTGCGGTTTGTGCATACTGCAAAGTGTCAGCACACGCTCTGGGTATTTCGTAAATCATATACAATTCACGACAGAAAAGTTACCGCAATTCTATTTTTCACTATACATTGACTTGCTAAAAAAGT
>OHSM01000356.1_pt1 | contig 17564 bp, 9 predicted proteins | sample 1578671 | NCBI WGS metagenome assembly OHSM01 (sample SAMEA3879591, study PRJEB24766) | human gut metagenome | biome: human-associated habitat; feature: feces | place: USA | collected 1985/1987 | reverse complement strand
GTGTGTGCCTGGGCGTTCTGTCTGTGGTTTTTGCAGGGGGAGAGGGAATAAAAAATCCACCGGGAAAATGGCGGGGAGCCATTGACAAGGTGGAAAAAATTTGGTATAATGACTTGCTTTATATCGGGAGCATGGGCGATATACCCCCACTTTCATCTAAGTGCAGTATACCATCTCCGCCGGGAAAACACAAGGGGTTGTGGTGAAAATCAACCAACAGCTCCGGGCGTGTCGCGGCGAGCCGTCCGAGCCGCCGCCGTGTCCCAGGGGACAGGGCGGACGGACGGGCGAGGGAGACGAGGCGGGCGGAGAGAGGGAAGCGACCATAGGAAGCGTGGGAAAACACCGGAACAAAGACCAAGCACAGCAATCTGAGCGACCAGAGAGCCGGAGGCGAAGCGATGTGCGGTTGACCGGGTGAGAAGATTTCCTGCCTTGGGATACGAGGTAAGTGCGGCGGCGCGGTACTCCGCGGGAGCCCTCGTGAAGCAAGGCGGAAAATTTTCCGGTCGGACGACGGCGCGTCGGTTCGGAGGCGGCTCAATAACTAATAGAAAGGCGTGATCGTAGAGATGGCGAAAGACAAGTACTACGGCAAGACCCTGCGAAAGAACTTTGCCCGCCACGAGGAAGTCATGGCAATGCCCAACCTGCTGGAGATCCAGAAGAAGTCTTACCAGTGGTTTTTGGACATCGGACTGCGGGAAGTGTTCGTTGACGTAGCCTCTATTGAGGACTATGCCGGTAATCTGGAGCTGAGCTTCATTGATTACAGCATGGACGAGAAGCCCAAGTACGACGTGGAGGAGTGCAAGGCGCGGGACGCCACGTATGCCGCGCCCATGAAGGTGCGGGTGCGCCTGCACAACAAGGAGACCGGCGAGATCAAGGAGTCCGAGATCTTCATGGGCGATTTCCCGCTGATGACCGACGGCGGCACCTTCGTCATCAACGGCGCGGAGCGCGTGGAGTATGAGACGGACACCAGCGAGGTGTTCTGGGTCCGTATCGACAAGAACCGCAAGCTGCCCATCACCTGCCTGATCCGCGCGCTGGGGCTGAAAACCGACGCGGAGATCATGGAGCGGTTCGGCGACGACCGCCGCATTGTGGCGACGCTGGAGAAGGATACCTGCAAGACCTATGAGGAGGCCATGCTGGAGATCTACCGCAAGCTGCGCCCCGGCGAGCCGCCTACGCTGGATTCCGCCGAGACGCTGCTGCAGAATCTGTTCTTCGACCCCCGGCGGTATGATCTGAGCACCGTGGGCCGGTATAAGTTCAACAAGAAGCTGACCTTCTGGTACCGCGCCAAGGGGCAGAAGCTGGCGATGCCCGTCGCCGATCCCGCCACCGGCGAGATCCTGTTCGAGGACGGCCATGTGCTGACCGCCGACGACTGCACGCTGCTGGACACCGTGGGTGTGTACGAGATCAGCGTGGCGTTGGACGGCGGGGAGACCATCCGCATCTTCACCAACAAGATGTGCGACATGAGCCACTATGTGGACTTCGACCCGAGAGAGCAGTGCGGCATTAAGGAGCGGGTGCGCTACGACGTGCTGCAGGAGCTGCTGGGACAGTACAAGGGTGAGGAGCTGATCGAGCAGTGCCGCCTGCACGCCGATGAGCTGGTGCCCAAGCACATTATCGTGGACGATATTTTCGCGTCCATCAACTATATGAACGCGCTGGCGCACGGGCTGGTGAACAAGGACGACATCGACCATCTGGGCAACCGCCGCGTAAGAAGCGTGGGAGAGCTGCTGCAAAATCAGTTCCGCATAGGAATAGCGCGTTTGGAGCGCGTCATACGCGAGCGTATGGCTATTCAGGAAATAGACAAGGCGACTCCGCAGAGCCTGATAAACGTGCGCCCCGTGAGCAGCGCAATCAAGGAGTTTTTCGGCTCCTCTCAGCTGTCGCAGTTTATGGACCAATCCAACCCGATTGCCGAGCTGACGCACAAACGCAAGCTGTCGGCGTTGGGACCCGGCGGTCTCAACAGGGAGCGCGCGACCTTTGACGTCAGAGACGTTCACTATTCGCATTACGGCAGAATGTGCCCGATAGAGACGCCCGAAGGACAGAACATAGGACTGATAACTTCACTGGCGGCGTTTGCAAGAATCAACGAATACGGCTTTGTGGAAAGCCCTTACCGCCGCGTGGACAAGGAGCGCAAGGTGGTTACCGACGAAATCGAGTATCTCACGGCGGACAGGGAGGACGGCTTTATCGTCGCGCAGGCAAACGAGCTGCTGGACGAAAACGGCTGGTTTGTCAAGGAGCGCGTCACCTGCCGTTACCGCGAGGACATAAAAGAGTTCCGCAGCGACATGGTAGACTATATGGACGTAAGCCCCAAGCAGCTCGTATCCGTGGCAACAAGCCTTATTCCGTTCCTTGAAAACGACGACACCAACCGCGCGCTCATGGGTTCTAACATGCAGCGTCAGGCTGTTCCGTTGTTGAAGCCCGAAGCGCCGATAGTGGCTACCGGCATCGAGCACCGCATCGCATACGACAGCGGCGTAATGGTCATATCAAAGGAGGACGGCGTGGTCAACCGCGTTTCCGCCGACAAAATCGAGGTGAGGGACACTCACGGTCTTGTCCATTCTTATCCTCTCAAAAAATTCGTGCGCAGCAATCAGGGCACCTGCATAAATCAACGTCCGATTGTCAACGTGGGACAGGTCGTAAAGGCGGGCGACATAATCGCCGACGGTCCTTCTACAAGCGCGGGCGAGCTTTCGCTCGGCAGAAACATCCTGATAGGCTTCATGTCCTGGGAGGGCTACAACTATGAGGACGCCATTCTCATAAGCGAAAACCTCGTCAAGGAGGACGTGTTCACGTCCATTCACATAGAGGAGCATGAGACGGAAACGCGCGATACCAAGCTCGGTCCCGAAGAAATCACGCGCGATATTCCCAACGTCGGCGAGGACGCTTTGAAGGACCTCGACGAGGAGGGTATTATCAGAATAGGCGCGGAGGTCCATCCGGGAGACATTCTGGTAGGAAAGGTAACGCCCAAGGGAGAAGCGGAGCTTACGCCCGAGGAGCGTCTGCTGCGCGCGATATTCTCCGAAAAGGCGAGAGAGGTAAGGGATACCTCGCTGCGCGTGCCCAACGGCGAGGAGGGCATTGTCGTAGACATCAAGATTTTCACGAGAGAGAACAAGGACGAGCTGGATCCCGGCGTCAACAAGCTGGTCAGAGTTTATATAGCGCAGAAGCGCAAAATATCCGTCGGCGACAAGATGGCGGGCCGCCACGGCAACAAGGGCGTTATCAGCCGCATACTGCCGCAGGAGGATATGCCTTTTATGGAGGACGGCACACCCTTGCAGATAGTGCTCAATCCTTTGGGCGTGCCTTCGCGTATGAACATAGGTCAGGTTCTCGAAGTGCACCTCGGGCTTGTTGCCAAGCTTTTGGGGTGGAAGGTGGCTACTCCGGTTTTCGACGGAGCGACGGAAACGGACATCAAGGAGCTGTTCGAGCAGAATTGCATGACCAATCCCGCTACCAACAAGGTTGACGGCAAGGTGACGCTTTACGACGGCAGAACGGGACTTCCCTTTGAAAACCGCGTCACCGTGGGCTACATGTATATGCTCAAGCTCATTCACCTTGTGGACGACAAAATCCACGCGAGGAGCACGGGACCTTACAGTCTTGTCACGCAGCAGCCTTTGGGCGGCAAGGCTCAGTTCGGCGGACAGCGTTTCGGCGAAATGGAGGTGTGGGCGCTCGAAGCTTACGGCGCTTCCAACATTTTGCAGGAAATTCTTACCGTCAAGTCGGACGACGTCGTGGGCAGAGTGAAAACTTACGAATCCATAGTAAAGGGCGACAATATTTCCGACCCGGGTATTCCGGAGTCCTTCAAGGTGCTGATAAAGGAGTTGCAGGGACTTGCGCTCGACGTAAAGGTGCTTTCCGAGGACAACGAGGAAATTCAGATAATAGACAGTTCCGATACGGAGCTTGACTACGCCGACTTTATCAACAAGGCAAAGGAAGAAAAGAAAGAAAAGATTTTGAGCTTCGACGAAAACGAAGAAATAGACATTTTGGCGGACGATTTCAGCTTCGACGACGAGGAAATGGACGAGGACGAGGAGTTCGATATTCAGGATTTGTTCGACGACGACGAAACGGACGAGGACGAGGAGTTTTGAGGAGGGAAGATAAATGTACGAGCTTAACAATTTCGATTCAATACAGATAGGTATCGCTTCCCCGGAAAAAATCAGAGAGTGGTCTTACGGAGAAGTCACTAAGCCCGAGACCATAAATTACAGGACAACCAAGCCCGAAAAGGACGGTTTGTTCTGCGAAAAGATTTTCGGTCCGACAAAGGATTGGGAGTGCCATTGCGGCAAATACAAGAGAATCCGCTACAAGGGCGTCATCTGCGACAAGTGCGGCGTCGAGGTCACTCGCGCCAAGGTGCGCCGCGAACGCATGGGGCACATCGAGCTTGCCGCACCGGTAAGCCACATCTGGTATTTCAGAGGCGTGCCGAGCAGAATGGGGCTTTTGCTGGATATGTCGCCCAAGCTTTTGGAGCAGGTTCTGAATTTCGCAAGCTTCGTGGTGCTTGACCCCATGGCGACGTCGCTTGCAAAAAAGCAGGTGCTTACCCCCAACGAGCACAGAGAAGCGGTTGAGACCTACGGCGCAGCCAATTTCAAGGTGGGCATGGGCGCAGAGTCCATCAAAGAGCTTCTCATGGAGGTGGACCTCGAAAAGGAAGCCGAGCAGCTAAGAAAGACGCTGGAAAAGGCTACGGGACAAAAACGTATCAGAGCAATCAAACGTCTTGAAATAGTCGAGTCCTTCCGCCGCTCGGGCAACAAACCCGAATGGATGGTTCTGGACGTGCTGCCCGTTATTCCTCCGGAGCTGAGACCTATGGTTCCGCTGGACGGCGGCAGATACGCGACAAGCGACCTCAACGACCTTTACCGCCGCGTTATAAACAGAAACAACAGACTTAAAAAGCTCAAGGAAATCAACGCTCCCGATATACTGATTCGCAACGAAAAGAGAATGCTTCAGGAGGCGGTGGACAGCCTGATTGACAACAGCAGAAGCAAGCGTCCGCACAGCGGCGCAGGCAACAGAGAGCTTAAATCCCTGTCGGGGCTTTTGCGCGGCAAGCAGGGGCGTTTCCGTCAGAACCTTTTGGGCAAGCGCGTTGACTACTCCGGACGTTCCGTTATCGTGGTCGGTCCCGAGCTTAAACTGCATCAGTGCGGTCTCCCCAAGGAGATGGCTCTCGAGCTTTTCAAGCCTTTCGTTATGAAGAGACTTGTTGATACAGGCAAGTCCACCAATATAAAGTCCGCCCGCAAGAAGGTTGACAGAGCGGAGAACGATGTATGGGATGCACTGGAGAATGTTATCAAGTCTCACCCCGTACTTCTGAACCGTGCGCCTACACTTCACCGTCTGGGTATCCAGGCATTCGAGCCTATCCTCGTTGAAGGCCGTGCTATCAAGCTTCACCCTCTGGTTTGTACTGCGTTCAACGCCGACTTCGATGGTGACCAGATGGCTGTTCACCTTCCCCTTTCCGCAGAGGCTCAGACTGAGGCAAGATTCCTCATGCTGGCTGCAAATAACCTGTTGAAGCCTTCTGATGGCCGTCCCGTTGCCGTTCCTTCACAGGATATGGTACTGGGTTCCTACTACCTTACCATGAAGAAAGAGGGAGAAAAGGGTGAAGGCAAGGTATTCCGTGACGTTAACGAGGCTCTCATGGCTTATCAGGAGGGCGTAGTGACACTTCACGCTGCTATCAAGGTCCGTATCTCCAAGGATATCGGCGACAGAAAGGTATCCAAGATAATCGACTGCACCGTCGGCCGTCTTATCTTCAACGAGAACATTCCCCAGAACCTGGGCTATGTTGACAGAACCAACTCCGATAAGCAGTTTGATCTTGAGATCGACTTCCTTGTTAAGAAGGGTCAGCTCTCCGATATCATCGAGCGCTGCATAAGAACTCACGGTACAACCACTACTTCCGAAGTCCTCGACAAGATCAAGGCTCTCGGATTTAAATACTCCACCAAGGCTGCTATCACCGTTGCCGTATGCGATGCCGAAATTCCTAAGGAAAAGGCTGAGATCCTCGCAAATGCCGACAAGCAGGTCGAGAAGATCAACGCAATGTACCGCAGAGGCTTCATCTCCGCAGCTGAAAAGTCCAAGCGCTTCATTCAGATCTGGAACGGCGCTACAGATGATGTAACAACTGCTCTGAAGAATGACCTTGGCAAGTACAACCCCATCTTCATGATGGCTGACTCAGGTGCCCGTGGATCTATCAACCAGATCCGTCAGCTGGCAGGTATGAGAGGTCTGATCGCCAATACATCGGGTTCGACCATCGAGATGCCTATCAGAGCTAACTACCGTGAAGGTCTTAACATTCTGGAATACTTCATCTCCTCCCGAGGCGCCCGTAAGGGTCTGGCAGATACGGCTCTTCGTACCGCTGACTCCGGTTACCTCACACGTCGTCTGGTTGACGTTTCTCAGGACGTTATCATTCACGAGGAGGACTGCGGCACTGATGAGGGTATTGAGATCTACACCATCAAGAACGGCAACGAGATGATCGAGCCTCTCCAAGAAAGACTTCTTGGCCGTTACCTTATGGACGATCTTTACGATCCCAAGACAGGCAACCTTATCGTAAGCAAGAACAAGCTCATCAACGAGAACGATGCCAAGAAGATCGTTGACGCAGGCGTTGAGAGAGTTACTATCCGTTCCGTTCTCAACTGCCACGCTAAGCACGGCGTTTGCGCTAAGTGCTACGGCGCTAATATGTCCAACAACAATCTTGTTGCTGTCGGCGAGGCTGTCGGCGTAATCGCTGCTCAGTCCATCGGTGAGCCCGGTACACAGCTTACAATGAGAACCTTCCATACAGGCGGTATCGCTTCCGCAGAAGATATCACACAGGGTCTTCCCCGTGTCGAGGAGCTTTTCGAGAGCAGACGTCCCAAGAATGCGGCTATCATTGCCAAGTTCGGCGGCAAGGTTCGTATGGAAGAGATCAAGAAGACAAGAAACGTTATCATCACCGATGAGGAAACAGGCGCTGAAGAGTACTATCCCGTTCCTTACGGCTACAAGATCAAGGTGCGTGAGGGCGATGTGGTTGAAAAGGGTGAGTCCCTTACCGAAGGCTCCGTTAATCCTTCCGATATCCTCGAGGTTCTCGGTCAGCAGGCTGTTCAGAACTACATCATCACCGAGGTTCAGAAGGTTTACCGTCTCCAGGGTGTTGATATCAACGATAAGCACATCGAGGTAATCGTTCGCCAGATGCTCAAGAAGGTTCGTGTTGAGGAGGCAGGCTCCAGCTTCATGCTTCCCGGCTCCGTAGTTGACCGCAAGGAGATCTACGAGGAGAACCTGAAGATCAAGGCAAGAATGGAAGCAGGAGAAGAAGGTCTCAAGTTCGTTACCTTCAAGCCTATTATCCAGGGTATCACAAAGGCTTCCTCCAATTCCGACAGCTTCCTGTCCGCAGCTTCCTTCCAGGAGACCACCCGTGCTCTTACAGATGCTGCTATCAAGGGCAAGAGCGACCATCTTCTCGGTCTTAAGGAAAATGTTATCATCGGTAAGCTTATCCCCGCAGGTACCGGTATGGATGTTTACAACAACGTTCAGATCGTCAAGTCCGAAAATGCGGATCATACAGCGGTTCACTGATAACATCTATAACAAACGTTCAAGGTTCGGAGCGGCAGAGATGCTGCTCCGAATTTTCGTTATTTTACCCTCATTTGCGTGCTTTGCGGGTTTTTCGGTTGTATAAAACCACAAAAACAAATTTTTAAAGTGAAATTTGTATAAAGTGCTTGACAATGGGGGAAAATGCGTGTATAATATTTAATTGTGTGATGGTATGTTTTTGTAAGCATATTTATATCACGAAAATCTATGAAAGGAGATGTATCAATGCCTACCTTTAATCAGCTGGTTCGTAAGGGAAGAGACGTTATCGAAAAGAAGTCCACAGCACCTGCACTTCAGAAGGGTTATAACTCCAAGAAGAAGATCGCTATCGATCTGAGCTCACCTCAGAAGAGAGGCGTATGCACCGCTGTAAGAACTGCTACACCTAAGAAGCCTAACTCCGCTATGAGAAAGATCGCCAGAGTAAAGCTTACCAACGGTAATGAAGTAACAGCTTACATTCCCGGTATCGGACATAACCTTCAGGAGCACTCTGTCGTACTCATCAGAGGCGGAAGAGTTAAGGACCTCCCCGGTGTTCGTTACCACATCATCAGAGGTACACTCGATGCTCAGGGTGTTGCCAAGAGAAATCAGGCTCGTTCCAAGTACGGTGCGAAGAAGCCTAAGGCCGGTGCTAAGTAATTAAAAGCGCTGCCGATCAATTATGAGACTCAATGAAACCACACAGCGATTAAATTGTGGAGTTATTCATTTTAATATAGATGATACCTCTGCATTGGACGACGTGTCGTGGAAGAAACGAGTACCTATGATATCATTATTATGAAGGAGGGAAGTATTGTGCCAAGAAGAGGTAAAATAGCTAAGCGTGAGGTTCTCTGTGATCCTGTTTACAATTCCGAGATCGTTACACGTCTTATCAACAATATCATGCTCGACGGTAAGAAGGGCGTAGCTCAGAAGATCGTTTACGGCGCATTTGAGATCGTTGCTGAAAAGACAGGAAAGGATGCTCTTGAAGCATTCAACGAGGCTATGGAAAACATCATGCCTCTCCTGGAAGTAAAGGCTCGCCGTGTAGGCGGTGCTACCTACCAGGTTCCTATGGAGGTTAGACCCGAGAGAAAGCAGACTCTTGGACTCAGATGGCTTACAACTTACGCAAGAGCAAGAAGCGAGAGAACCATGAAGGAGAGACTCGCAGCTGAGATCATGGACGCTATGAATGGTCTGGGCGGAGCTTGCAAGAAGCGTGAGGATACTCACAAGATGGCTGAGGCTAACAAGGCATTTGCTCACTACAGATGGTGATCAGGCCGCAAAGCCGAAGCAAAACGTTATAAACGTGACGGCTGCGGTTATCACAGCCGCAGCAGATTTTTGGAGGAAAAGCTATGCCAAGAGATTGTTCACTTGAAAAAACAAGAAATATTGGTATCATGGCTCACATCGATGCAGGTAAAACAACTACCACCGAGCGTATCCTTTTCTATACCGGTGTAAACCATAAGATAGGTGAAACTCACGATGGTTCTGCAACAATGGACTGGATGGCTCAGGAGCAGGAGAGAGGTATCACCATTACGTCCGCGGCGACGACCTGTTTCTGGAAAGAGCACCGCATCAATATCATCGACACCCCCGGCCACGTTGACTTTACAGTAGAGGTTGAGCGTTCGCTTCGAGTTCTTGACGGTTCTGTAACTGTTTTCTGCGCAAAGGGCGGCGTTGAGCCCCAGTCTGAGACCGTATGGCGTCAGGCTGATAAATATCAGGTACCCAGAATGGCTTATGTAAATAAGATGGATATTATGGGTGCCAACTTCTTCCGTGTTGTTGAAATGATGCACGAGCGTCTTAAGTGTAACGCAGTGCCCATTCAGCTTCCTATCGGTGCGGAAGATGACTTTAAGGGTATCATTGATCTGGTTGAAATGAAGGCAGACGTGTATTACGATGACCTTGGCAAGGATGTCAGAGTAGAGGATATTCCCGCTGACATGGTTGACATGGCTAACGAATACCGTGAGAAGCTTGTTGAAGCTGCTGCTGAAATGGACGACGAGCTCATGGAAAAATACCTTGAGGGTGAAGAGCTTACCACAGAAGAACTTAAGAAGTGCATCCGTGAAGGCTGCATCGCCAATAAGTTCGTTCCCGTAACCTGCGGTACCTCTTATAAGAACAAGGGCGTTCAGAAGCTTCTTGACGCTGTTGTTGATTATATGCCCTCTCCTCTCGATATTCCTCCTATCAAGGGTGTTGACCCCGATACAGGTGAGGAGACCGAGAGAATCACATCCGATACTGAACCTTTCGCTGCACTTGCATTCAAGATTGCAACTGACCCCTTCGTTGGTAAGCTCTGCTACTTCAGAGTTTATTCGGGTACTGTTGACGCAGGTGCTACTGTGCTCAATGCAACTAAGGACAACTCTGAAAGAATGGGTCGTATCCTTCAGATGCACTCCAACCACAGAAAGGATATCGAGACTTGCTACGCCGGCGATATCGCTGCTTGCGTAGGTCTTAAGAATACAACTACCGGTGATACACTCTGCGATCCTAAGCACCCTGTAATCCTCGAGTCCATGGAATTCCCCGAGCCTGTTATCCAGCTCGCTATCGAGCCTAAGACTAAGGCCGGTCAGGAAAAGATGGGCATCGGCCTTGCAAAGCTTGCTGAAGAGGATCCTACCTTCAGAACATGGACTGACGAAGAAACAGGTCAGACCATTATCGCAGGTATGGGTGAGCTTCACCTGGATATCATCGTTGACCGTCTCCTCAGAGAGTTCAAGGTTGAGGCTAACGTAGGTGCACCTCAGGTTGCTTACAAGGAAACAATCAAGAAGCTTGCTGATGTTGACCACAAGTATGCTCGTCAGTCCGGTGGTAAGGGTCAGTACGGTCACGTTAAGATCAAGGTTGAACCCAACGAGTCCGGTAAGGGTTACGAGTTTATTAATGCCGTTGTCGGCGGTGCTATTCCCAAGGAATACATCCCCGCTGTTGACAAGGGTATTCAGGGCGCTATGAAGGCAGGCGTTCTCGCCGGTTATCAGGTTGTTGACGTTAAGGTTACTCTTTACGACGGCTCCTACCACGAGGTCGACTCCTCCGAAATGGCATTCTCCATCGCCGGTTCTATGGCTTTCAAGGAAGCTATGAAGAAGGCTGATCCCTGCATTCTCGAGCCTATCATGAAGGTTTCCGTATTTGTTCCCGAGGACTTCATGGGTACCGTTATCGGTGACCTTAACTCCCGTCGTGGACAGATCCTCGGCCAGGAGATCAACAACGGCACAGCTCAGGTTGATGCACTTGTTCCTCTTTCCGAGATGTTCGGTTACTCCAACGACCTCCGTTCCAAGACCCAGGGCCGTGGTAACTACACAATGGAGCCCGACAGCTATACAGAGGTTCCTCGTTCCGTTGCAGAGAAGATCATGTCTGCAAGAAACAAGGCAAACGGCTGATAATTTTAGCTGAAAATTTACAAAAAACGCTTGCAATCCGCTTAATAATCTGTTAAAATGGTTGCATAGGCTTATAACTTTACTAATTAAAGGAGGAAATTTCCAATGGCAAAGGCACATTTCGAAAGAACCAAACCCCACGTAAACATTGGTACTATCGGTCACGTTGACCATGGTAAGACCACTCTTACCGCTGCTATCACTAAGTATCTTTCCCTTAAGGGTCAGGCTCAGTTTGAGGGCTATGCTGATATCGATAAGGCTCCCGAGGAGAGAGAAAGAGGTATTACAATCAATACCGCTCACGTTGAGTACGAGACTGACAAGCGTCACTATGCTCACGTTGACTGCCCGGGCCACGCTGACTATGTTAAGAACATGATCACCGGTGCTGCTCAGATGGACGGTGCTATCCTCGTAGTTGCTGCTACTGATGGACCTATGGCTCAGACCAAGGAGCATCTTCTTCTCGCTCGTCAGGTTGGCGTTCCTTACATCGTTGTATTCATGAACAAGGCTGACCAGGTTGACGATCCTGAGCTTCTCGAGCTCGTTGAGATGGATATCCGTGAGACCCTCGATAAGTACGATTTCCCCGGCGACGATACTCCTATCATCATCGGTTCTGCTTACCAGGCTCTTAACTCCACTTCTACCGATCCTAACGCTCCTGAGTACAAGTGCATTCAGGAACTCATGGACGCTGTTGACGAGTACATTCCTACTCCCGACAGAAAGGCAGACCAGCCCTTCCTTATGCCTGTTGAGGACGTATTCACCATTACCGGTCGTGGTACTGTTGCTACAGGTAGAGTTGAAAGAGGTCAGCTCAGAACTGGTGACGAAGTTGAGATCATCGGTCTTACTACCGAGAGAGCTAAGACTGTTGTTACCGGTATCGAAATGTTCAGAAAGATCCTTGACTACGCTGAGGCAGGCGATAACATCGGTGCTCTTCTCCGTGGTATCCAGAGAACTGACATCGAAAGAGGCCAGGTTCTTTGCAAGCCCGGTTCTATTCACCCCCACACCAAGTTCAGCGGTCAGGTTTACGTACTGAAGAAGGAAGAGGGCGGACGTCATACTCCTTTCTTCAACAACTACAGACCTCAGTTCTACTTCAGAACAACTGACGTTACCGGCGTTATCACACTTCCTGCTGATAAGGAAATGTGCATGCCCGGCGATAACGTTGAGATCGCAGTTGAGCTCATCACTCCTATCGCTATTGAAGAGGGACTTCGTTTCGCTATCCGTGAGGGTGGTCGTACCGTTGGTTCCGGCGTTGTTACTAAGATCAACGAATAATCTCAATACGCATATGAATTTCCGAAAAGACCTTTTCCTTGCGAAAAGGTCTTTTCTTTTATCAGCTCACTTAATAAACTGTTTACAAATAAATGCAATAAAATCGTTCCTATTCAGACGTATATACATATGAAAACGGTCAGACGGGGTGAAAATAATGACTGAAAGTAATTTTACAAGCTGTATGACGATGCTTGCGGGCGGAGATATGCAGGGGCTTAAACAGGTCTATGAGGAGTACGGGCGAATGATATATTCTTCCGTCCTGAGCCTGTGCAGAAGTCCGCATCTTGCGGAGGATATTACCTCAGAATTTTTCCTGAGGCTCAGAAAGGCTGCTCATATTTACAGGGCAGGCACGGGGCACAAGAAATGGCTGCTTGTTTCAGCCAGAAATCTTGCGCTGGATATTATCCGCAGGCAAAGCAGAGAGGTTCCGTCCACAACATCAGCCGATGATGACGACAGCAGTACGCTTTCCGATGTGGCTGATACAGCCGATACGGAGGAAAACGTATCATCAGACATGGCAGTGCAGCAGATGCTTGATGCCCTGAGTGCCGACCAGCGGGAGATCGTCCATCTGAAAATTTACTGCGAGCTTACGTTTGCGGAAATTTCGGACGTGCTGCAAATTCCCATCGGTACCGCTGCCTGGCGGTATCAGTCGGCAGTGAAAAAACTCAGAAAGCTTTACGGGGAGGTGTTATGATGAAAAAATTTGAACAGGACTACATAAAACATATTGATTCATCTGCACCCGATATGGATAAGCTTTGGGAGAAGATCGCAGGCGCTCCTGACGAGGAAAAGGATATCACCCCATTCGTTTCAGCGTCAAGACAGTGTGCGCATAAATCAGGCAAAACAGTCAGGATTTTCGTCTCCGCCGCAGCCGTTTTAGCGGCAGTTTTCTGCGCAGGCAGGCTCATTATAAGCGACAGTGAGATATCAAACGCAGCATCTCAGGCGGATATGGTACCCGAAATAAGCGACGAATATGCCGCAGATGAAGCTGAAATGCCGTCAGTTACCGCAGAAATGGACTGGGATTATTCCACGGAAACTCAGTCAGCCGACAATTATTATACCCTTGACCTTGCCGAGACCGACAGCGGCATCTACAATGCCCTTTCCCACAGCGAGGCAGAGCAGGAGTATTTTGTTGAGGCTCAGGTGCTTTCCGAAACGGACTTTTTCATCGACGGCAAGGTGCTGTATTCCGACAATGAGGGCGTCATGACCGCATACACCCTTGAAGTGGTGCATCTTATCTCCGACAGCGAGACTTCTCTCCCCGAAAAAGTCACCGTTTATTCCGACTCGCCTTATGCCCTCCGTGACAACCGTGAGTATCTGCTGCCGATCAGCGCCCGTGACGGAATGTACAGAGTTGTTTTCGACAATGCCCCTCAGATAGAGATAACCCTTGACAGGGAAGTGGTCTATCACAACGGCTGGCAGTCCCTTGCAACGGACGGAAGCGCCATTACCTACCCACAGGTATATAAGGACGACTATTTTTACGACCGAATGAACATAACAGCTGAATGCTCGCTTGAAAAGCTTTTCGAGAGCTGGGAAAAGCTGCGGGCGTGAATATGCTTGAAAGGAACGATCTTATGAACACAAAAATGAACTCAATGAAAAAGCTTGCTGCCCTTATGGCAGTTGTAACATCAGTATCCACTCTTACCGCCTGCGGTAATGCCATGGACACAAGCGGCAGTGATTATGCCATGAATAACGAAAAGGGAGCGCAGCATTACACCGAGGCGGCTATCGCAGCAGAGGATTATGAATCTGCCGATGATGAAGCAATGCCTCCTGAGATGAACAGCGTTGATGACTCCGATATTCAGAAAAATGACGAGGAGTATAATTACATCAAGGAAAACGGCTATACAGCAGTATCTTCCGCACCTCTTTCCACATTCTCCGCCGATGTTGACACGGCTTCATACACAAATGTCCGCCGAATGATAGATGACGGTATGGACGTTCCTCCCGATGCTGTGCGTATCGAGGAATTTATCAACTACTTTGACTATGATTATACCGATCCTGCCGACGGCGAGCCGTTTGCAGTTCATACAGAGCTTTCCGACTGCCCGTGGAACGATGAAACTGAGCTTTTAATGGTCGGCATAAATACCAAGGGCTTTGATGCTGTGCTTGATGAGCGCCCTGCCATGAATCTGGTTTTCCTTATTGACGTGAGCGGCTCTATGTATGATGACAACAAGCTGCCGCTGGTTCAGAAGTCATTTTCAATGCTCACCGATAATCTGACCGCCGCTGACCGTGTTTCAATCGTCACCTATGCCGGCTCGGACGAGGTGGTGCTTGAAGGCGCTGACGGAAACGACAGGAAAAAGATACTCCGTGCCATCAACGACCTTGAAGCAGGCGGCTCAACAGCAGGTGCGGCAGGTATCAACACCGCTTACGATATTGCTCAGAAATATTTTATCGACGGCGGCAACAACAGAGTTATCCTCGCCACCGACGGCGACCTTAATGTGGGACTTTCCTCCGAGTCGGAGCTTACAAGGCTCATTGAGGAAAAGCGTGAAAGCGGCGTGTTCCTCTCCGTTCTGGGCTTCGGCACAGGCAATTATAAGGACAACCGTCTTGAAGCACTGGCTGACTACGGCAACGGAAACTACTCCTACATCGACAGCGAAAAGGAAGCGAAAAAGGTGCTGGTCGATGAAATGAGCGGAACACTTTTCACAGTTGCAAAGGACGTTAAGTTTCAGCTGGAGTTCAATCCCGCAAATGTTAAGGGATATCGCCTTATCGGCTATGAGAACAGGGTCATGGCTGCCGAGGACTTTAACGATGACACCAAGGACGCAGGCGAGATAGGCGCAGGCCACAGCGTTACCGTGCTTTATGAGATAGTTCTTGCTGACAGCAAAATGGAGCTGGGCGAAAGCAAGCTGAAATATGCTTCTGACAGCGAGGGCGTTATGGGCGACGAGCTTCTCACCGTGAATATCCGCTACAAGGAGCCTGAGGGCAGCGAAAGCAAGCTGCTAACATATCCCGTTAACAAGTCACTTTATTCCGACAAAATGTCCGCAGATATGAATTTTGCCTCCTGCGTGGCAGAGTTCGGCATGCTCCTGAGAAACAGCAGATACATCGGCGATGTTACCTATAAGGACGTTTCCGCACAGCTTTCCAAGTACGATTATTCCGATGATGATTATAAGGACGAGTTCATTTATCTTGTTAACACTATGAAGAGACGTGATACTAATTTCCAATAAAACTATAGATATATAGTTTTTGATTGGCGCTTAGTATCAAATTATCAAACATATCATGCCGAGGCGGTTAATTTAAAAAAGCCTCGGCAATATACCCAATTATTTTCTTGTCAAAATGTACAATGTAAACGTTGACAGAAATGCAGCTTTATGTTATAATTATAAAAAGTTTATCATGCACATTTTCTCATGAAATGAAAGGGAGTACTATTATGAAGAATTTTAAAAGATATGCAGCAGGTCTTGCAGCTGTTATGATGGCTTCGAGCTTTGCAGCCTGCGGCAGTTCATCCGGTACAGCAGAGGATACTACCACCTCCGCAACCACCACAACAGGGGTAACTGTTGAGATCAATACCGAGACACTTGCTTCCGAGGAGCAGGTTACCATGGACGATGTTTCCAAGCTGCTTCCCGATGTTGAGCTTGAAAACAAGAACATCAAGTGGTTCTCTTTCTATGATCCTTTCCACGCTACCACATCAGGCAACACCAAGGCGCTTTCTCTCGAACTTTTCGAGAAGAAGTACGGCGGAACCATTGAATATATCCCCACCACATGGAGCCAGCGCTTTACCGACCTTTCCACAAACATTCTGGGCGGTACAGGCATCGACTTCATCGCAGGCGGCGACCTTGACTCTTTCCCCAAGGGTATCCCCAACGGTCAGTTTGAGTCCTACGACAGCTATGTTGATTTCGATTCCGACCTTTGGAACCCGGTAAAGGAGCTTAACGACAAGTTCAGCCTCAAGGGCAAGCATTACCTTATGGCTACCCAGGCAACAGCAGGCGAGGTCGTTATCTACAACAAGAAGACCATCGAGTCCCAGGGCTTTGAGGATCCCGTTGAGCTGCTTGACAAGGGCGAATGGACATGGTCCACATTCAAGAATATGCTTCTTGAATATGTTGATCCCGAGGCTGACCAGTACGGTCTGGACGGCTGGTTCAATGAAAAGCCCCTTATGCTCACCTGCGGCGTTGCTCCCGTTGAACTGAGAGACGGTCAGTTGGTTTCCAACCTTTATGATGAGCGCCTTGAAAAGTCCATGAACTTTATGTATGAGCTGAGCCAGAACGGTCTTGTTCTCGATAAGTCCCTCTTTGACTGGAGCGAGCACCCCGAGTTCATCGGCGAAGGCAAGGAGCTGTTCTACATTTGCGGCGCATACACTCTTGAAGGCTCTCCCGATATCTGGAACCCCAAATTCGGTAACTCCGAGGACGTTATGTTCGTACCCGTTCCCAAGATGGACGACGCTGACGAGTATTATCTCCCCGCAGGTCTGGAAGCTTATATGCTCTGCAAGGGCGCACAGAACCCCGAGGGCGTTGCAAGATTTATGGAGTGCATACTTGCTGCAAACTCCGACACAGGCTCTCTCGAGATCGCAGACAGAAAGCGTAAGGACGATTACGGCTGGACTGACGATATGATCCAGATGAGATACAGGATCAACGAAATGACCGCTGAGCACCCCATGTATTCTATCCACACAGGCTGCCCCACAGATATGTACAACATTCTGGACAGCGGCGAGTATGGTATCAGAGCTGCATTCTACGGTCACGACTGGCCTTCTGTAAGAGATTCGCTGGCTGACGCTGTAAATGTTCTCATTGACGAGTTCAATGAGTCTCTTGATTCGGTTGAATAATTATAGGATAATATAATGATAAAAGGGCTGTTGCACAAAGATGCAGCAGCCCTTTTTAGTTATGCGGACAAATGAAAAGATCCACACAAATAAGA
>OHSM01000353.1_pt1 | contig 17640 bp, 23 predicted proteins | sample 1578671 | NCBI WGS metagenome assembly OHSM01 (sample SAMEA3879591, study PRJEB24766) | human gut metagenome | biome: human-associated habitat; feature: feces | place: USA | collected 1985/1987 | reverse complement strand
AATAAGGTTCGGGACTTACAGACACTAGGTACTTACTGCCTTTCCCTTATTACATTATTATTATACACCCTAACAGATAAAAAGTCAAGCATTTTTTAAAAATTTTTCAAAAAAGTTTCAGGAAACAGGTGTTCGGCGCGGCGATCGTTTGTTCGGTTTGTAATTATTTAAAGGTATTATGTCTACTGTAATTCGGCGCGCCACGACCGCACGCGCGCCAGCGAATTATGTTAACCTTTAGTTTTGGGATGCGATTCAAGTTTACATAACCTGCTTGCCGCAGTTTACATAATAAAGAAAGACAGATTTTACTCTGCCTCGCTTACCATTTTAAAAACACTTGCTATTGCTAGTATTCCCATTCCTACGAATGCCCAAGTGTGTGTTAACATAAATTGTTCTAACATACCAATACACCAGAAGAAACTTAACACTAAACCAACACCGAACAAACTTTCTAATAGCAATACTACTATCTTACCTACTAAATACTCTACTAAATTTTTGTTATTCATTTTTACTTTTTTCATTTGAATTACCTTCCCTTCCTTAACTCTAAGGCTATTATACCACAGCCTTAGAGTTTTGTCAATACTTTTTCAAAAATATTTTAAAATTATTTTACTTGAAATTTATTTCCTCTTATTTCTGCTATTAGTTTATCTCTTGATTGTCCTTTTGTTAAACTTAACTCTGGCATTTTATCGCCTAACCATAGGTAAAAGTCGTGCAATACTTCGCTGATAAAACTTATTCCCTCGAACATCTTTTCGAATAGTCCTTCAATTAAACAAAAAGCAACTCCAATTATAAATAATGGTAATCTTACAATAAATTTATAACTATTTACTACTTCTTCAATAATGCCCTTTGTTATTAGCTCTCTTTTCTCTTGATTATTTAAAACCTTACTTCTTTTAATTAGTTTTATTGTTCTTGTTATTCTCATACTTAATCAACTCCCTTTCTTATTATACTTGTATTATAACATACTTGACTTTACTTGTCAAGTGTTTCATTTAAAAAACTTCTATCTATTTCAACATACTCATAATAATAGTTTACATAATCATTGCCTACTTTAAGTGTAACAATGCCGTGGTCTAACTCGTCGACTGCGTCAACTTCGATGGTATTTAAAATATAATTTTTTGTAATTATTGCAGTTGCTACAATAGCAACTAGCAATAAAACAACTGTTTTAATCTTACTCATTTCCCTCAACCTCTTTTCTTTCTTTCCTCTTTCTCTCATAGTATTTAATTAAGTTTACTTTGTGTCTAAACTCTTGTTGTTCCTTTATCTTCTCAATGTCATACTCTCTAACCTTTACCTTAGTAAACCCTTGTTTAATTAAGTCGTTTGGTGTTGTATGTCTTTGATGTGCTATGTTCATCAATGCTCTTCTCTGTTGTTCTGCTTTGTGTTGTTCGTACTCTTGCATACTCTCAACCTCTATAAGTGTACTCATTGGTCTGTACTTGCCCTCATTGTGAAACAGTGTAACTTGTATCTTCATACTATCTCTCCTCTCTTTACTATAATCATTATACTACATTATGATTATCTTGTCAATAGTTTTTGCAAAAAAATTTTATTTATTTTTGTTCGTACATCTGTTCGCTCAGTTGTAGGAATGCAACACATTATGTAAACTTGCAAAAGTTGATTTACATAATACCAAAGGTATAGTTGTTATGTAAACTCGCGCCAGCTCGGCCGCCGACGCGCCAGGCAGAAGGTTGCCGCTTCTACTATACTTATGCTATTGATGTGTTACATTGAAATGTATTTGTTTCGTTTATTATTTCATTATACAATGAGTTTCATTACATTGTTATCTTACTTCATTCATTAGCTTGTGCTGTTGCTTTGCTTAACACATTGTCCTTACTTTGTATGGCTGTGAGATAGAAGCGGTTGATTTGGCGCGGCTAAGCCAAAGTAGGACAATTGAATAAATTGAGCAAGGTACGCGACGTATGTTAATGTGTTTAGCTTGTGAGAATAATGGGGGCGTGGGTTATGGGAAAAAATTTTTTTAGATTAAGAAAATTGATATGGCCACGTCCAAAAAATCTCTAAATGTTTTTTCGTTTTCAAAATACGAATATTATTTCTTTTCTATTCCTTTCGCTATCATTTCATTAGCTTCTTTTGCAATATTCATAGCTTCATCAGCAGTAAGTATATTTTTAGAAACAAGTACTCCTAAAATTAATCCGGAATATACTGAAATAGCTGATATCATGAATTGCAAATCTTCTTGATTATCATTTACTGTTCTTTTATATAAATCAATAAAAATTTCTTTATCTATCATTCTTTCCCTCCAAAATTCTTATAAACAGAAGAGATTTCTTGTTGACTAACATCTCTCTTTTTAGTTGTTGCCCATGCTATAGTAAGCATTGCCGCAATAACACTATCAATTTGTTTTTGAATATCTAACATATTCTTTCATCTCCTTCATGAATAGGAGCTTTCCCTATTCCTCTATAAATTGTATTAAAAACATTAACTATATCTTCTTCATTGATATAATTACTATATTTTACATTCTTTGCGGCAATCCATGCTTTTGTTAATTCCATGGCTACATAGGCCTGCTCATTTTCAAATTGATATCCATTAATATTTATCTTTTCCATTAGTATCTTCCCTCCTTTACTCTTTTTTCATAATTTCTAGGTTTATAATTTTCATTGCCGCGACACCACATAATCTCATATAATCCTCTTTTGACTATCTTTTTAGGGTGCGGCAATAGAGATTTAGATATTCTCATTTTTCTCATAATATGTTTTCTCCTTTATTTATTTCTAATATAATTATATCATTTATTTTAAATAAAATCAATAAAATACATAAGATGCGATTTGACAAAAAATATTTTTTGTGGTATAATAATTATAGAACAAGGACAAAAATGATTAAAATGCTATTGTAAGTGCAATAGCCTAAAGAAGGGAGTATTTTTATGGAAGATAATCAAGACCAAAAAGAGTCTAAATCTTCAATTAAACTAGATTACACGCTTAAAACTCCAGAAGAGCGTAGTGCTTTTGTAAAACACTTGATAGAAAATACCCCACCAGAACAATTTAATGAAAGATATGTAGAAATATTAGCAGATTATATAATTTTTGCAATGGATAAAAAAGAAAGAAAAGAAAGAAATATATTAACAGAAAATAGAATGGTGACAGTAAATAAAAGAGAAACTTCCTATCAAGGATTAGCAGAAAAATTTGAAAATGGAGAAGATGGAATATCTAATTTAATACACGAAGATAAAAACACAATTTTAACACCTAAAGTATCAATTACTGCGGCGGATGTTGAGGAAATTGAACCATTGCGTCAACTAAAAGAGGCGATAGATCTAGTTAAAGAGCAAGAAAAGAAAGCAACAGGAAAGCGCAAATATTTACTTAAAAAACAAATAATTGAAATGTGTCAACAACAATATACAATAAAAAGTGAATATAAACCACCAATTTATGGTTCAGGAACAGCAAAAAGTTTTATAAAATCTAATCTATCAGATAAAATAACCATTAGCGCAAATGGTGAACCTCAAAATAATGGACTTGTTTCATTTTTTAATCCTAAACATTTATCTGCCATTCTTTGTAATTATTCAGCATTAAAAGAAGAAGCCTATGGAAATTTCGTTAATGATGGATATTATTTAATGGAAGATTTAGATAATTTGATAGAAAAAACTTTAAAAGACAATTATCCTTTATATTATGATTTGCTAATTTATAAAATAGATGGACGACAAAATGTAGAAATCCAATTGTTAATAGAAGCAAAATATGGCATTAGGCATTCAGTAGAATATATATCATCGCTTTGGAGAAATAAAATTCCAAAATTACTTGCAGAGCAGGCCAAAAAAGATTATTTAATGTGGTATTATACTGAAGTTGAGTATGGAAAATGGAAAAAATGTTCAAAGTGTGGAGAGATTAAATTAGCTCACAATTACTTTTTTTCAATTAATAAGACAAGCAAGGATGGATATTATAGTATCTGTAAAGCTTGTAGAAATCAAAAAAATAAGAAAAAAGGAGAATAGAATATGGAACCTACAGTACAAAGTATGTATCAATGTGAAAAATGCGGCAAGACTATGAAAGAAAATGAATTCTATACATATAAAACTGGTGGAAAGACAGAGTTATGTAAGAAATGTCTAACGATGCATATTGATAATTTTAATCCAGAAACATTCTTATGGCTTTTACAAAAAATGGACGTTCCATATATTCCAGAAGAGTGGAATACGCTTAGAGACAGAGCTTATGCAAAAGATCCTAATAAAATGAATGGTATGTCTGTTTTTGGTAAGTATTTATCCAAAATGAAATTAAAACAATGGAAGCAGTATGGATGGAATGATACAGAAAAAATTCAAGCTCTAAATGAAGAAAAAAGAAAACAATTAATTGTAAATAGCGAACATGCAAAGACAGAATTGAAGGAAAAATATGAAGCGGGTGAGATATCAGAAGCTGAATATAAAACTATGACTGCTGTACCGGTTCAGGCGGCAGCACAGGTCCCTGGAGTTTTAATCGGAAGTATTGGCGCAAATAATCCATTTAATGAAATGGATTTTATGTCTCAAGATGATTTACCAAATCCAGCGGATGATTTAACTGATGAAGATAAAACATATTTAGCAATGAAATGGGGAAGAATGTATAAACCTAGTGAATGGATTGAATTAGAAAAAACTTATAAAGAAATGGAACAGTCTTTCGATATTCAAGATGCTGATACAATTAATACTTTAATTTTAATTTGTAAAACTAATTTGAAAATGAATCAATACTTAGATAGCGGAGATATAGAAGGCTTCCAAAAAATATCAAAAGTATCTGAATCATTAAGAAAATCAGCTAAATTTACAGCTGCTCAAAATAAAGAGGAAAAGAATGATTTTGTTGATTGCATAGGAGAATTGGTGGCAATGTGCGAAAAGGATGGTTTTATTCCTAGATTTGCGACAGATATTCCTCAAGATAAAGTTGATTTAACTTTAAAGGATATGAATGAATATGTTACTAAATTAGTAAAAGGTGATTTAGCTTTTGGCCAACACATGGAAGATGCATTAAAGAAATTAGAAATTCAAAAACAAATGAATGAAACTGCAGAAAAAGAAATAGAAGAGGGACCTCAAGAATTAATAGATGAAGATTATGAAGAATTCTATAATAGTGTTGCAACTCAAAGAGCAAAAGATGAAAAATTATATATGGAGAGTGATGAATAATGGCTTTAGCAGATTTAATGGAATTATCACTTTCAAAGAATACAAAAAAAACTGGAATATCAGAAGAAAGAATTAGGGCGCAAATGCCTATTATAAAACAATACATAGCATTTTGGAGAGAATATCCAGATATGTTTGTTGAGTTTTTATGTGGGAATAATCCTGAAAATTTTCATTTATTCTTTTATCAACGATTATTTTTAAGAGCTGTAATGCGTCATAGATATGCCTATGCTACATTTCCTCGTGCTTATTCGAAATCATTTTTATCAGTATTGATATTAATGTTAAGATGCGTTTTATATCCAGGAGCACATTTATTTGTAACTACTGGAGGTAAAGAACAAGCGGCAGGAATTGCAAGAGAAAAGGCTGAAGAATTAGTTAAATTAATTCCTGGATTAAAGAATGAAATAGATTGGTCAAGAGGTGCAACAAAAGCATCAAAAAATATGGTTGAATATCTATTTAAAAATGGTAGTAAATTAGATATTATGGCTGCACAACAAAGTTCTCGTGGTAAGCGTGCTACTGGAGGATTAGTTGAAGAGTGCATCTTAGTAGATCAAGATATGTTAAATGAAGTTATTATTCCTACTATGAACGTTGATAGAAGATTAGCAGATGGTTCAAGACATGAGGAAGAAGTTATAAATAAATCTCAAATCTTTGTTACAACAGCAGGATGGAAAAATTCTTTTGCATATGAAAAGTTAATTCAAACATTAATACAACAGATATTAGACCCATCTCAAGCAATAGTATTAGGGGGAACCTGGAGAGTTCCTGTTATGGAAAAATTATTGCGCAAATCTTTTATTGAAGAGTTAAAATTAGATGGTACTTATAATGATAGTTCATTTGCACGTGAATATGAATCTGAATGGAGCGGAGATGCAGAAAATGCTTTCTTTAGTGCAGAAAAATTTGATAAACATAGAGTATTACTTCAACCAGAGTATGAATATAGTGGAAGAAGTAGTAAATCAGCATATTATGTTTTAGGTGTCGATGTTGGACGTATAGGATGTACAACTGAGGTTTGTGTAGAAAAGGTAACGCCACAAATTCAAGGAGCGTCTTTAAAAACATTAGTAAATATTTATACATATGATGCAGAAGATTTTGAAGTACAAGCAATTAATTTAAAAAAATTATACTATAAATATAAAGCAAGAGTTATTGCTCTTGATGCAAATGGACTAGGTATTGGTTTAGTAGATTTTATGACAAAAAGTCAAATCGATCCAGAAACAGGGGATGAATTGCCACCATTTGGAGTAGAAGGAGGAACATCAGAAGATGCTCTTGAACCATATAAGAAAATAAAGGGAACTGGAGTAGAAAATGATGCTTTATATTTAATAAAAGCTAATGCTCCTATCAACACAGAGGCGCATACTTATGTTCAAACTCAATTAGCAAGTGGAAAAATTAAATTTTTAATTGATGAAAATCAAGCTAAAGTAAAATTAATGTCTACAAAAGCTGGGCAAAACATGGATAATGATAAAAGAGCGGAGCAATTAAAACCTTTTACTTTAACAACAATTTTAAGAGAACAAATGTTAAACCTAGTAGAAGAAAATGAAGGTGTTAATATTATTTTAAAACAGTCTTCAAAAGGAATTAAAAAAGATAAATTTTCTGCTTTTGAGTATGGATTATATTATATTAAGCAAGAAGAGGACAGAAAAAAGAAAAGAAAAAAAAGAAATATATCAGAAATGATGTTTTTCTCTTAATGCGGTTGGGCAAAAATAAAATATTTTATTAACACTAAAATAATATATGTGTAGAGAAAGACTTAGTATATGAAGGAGGTTTATATGCGAGCTAGTCGAGGAGAGATAAAAATTGCGGACGTTTTGAGTGAAGCTGGATTAACATTTCAAGAAGAATATTCTTTTCAAGACTTAGTTAGTTCATCTGGAAGACCTTTGCGTTTTGACTTTGCTGTATTTGATGACAATGGAGATTTAGATTTTCTTATTGAATATCAAGGAATACAACATTATGAAGCGAAGAGTAAATTTGGAGGAGCCTCAGGATTACGCAAACAACAATTCAATGATATGCAAAAAAGAGAATATTGCCGACAACATGATATTATATTATTAGCAATTCCTTATTATGATGAAGGAAAAATTGATTATGATTATATAATGAATGCTTATTATATTTTAAGCGGCAATTAATATACTAAAATAAACAAGAAAGGTAAGGTGTCTAATCTTGATAAATAGAAAAGAAGAAATAAAGAAAAAAGGCTTTACAATGAGTCTTGCTAATGACACCCAAGATGTTTATTCTCAAGCTTATAAAACAATTGACTTTTCAAAAATAAAAGTTGGCGCAAAAACATTAGAAGATGCTGTTTTAGATTTAGGAAGTTTACATAAACAAAATCCTAGATTAGCAGATAAAAAAGTAGTATTAGATGCAATTGATAAGAGTAATTATGAACTTATGAGAGAAATTTCTAATTATTTTTATAAAACAAGTGGTATTTATAACAGATTATGTAGATATATGGCATACATGTATAGATATGATTGGATGATAACACCTTATATAAATTCTGATAATGTAAAAGACGATAAAGTATTAGATGTTTTTCATAAGGCTTTAACATTTTTAGATAATTTTGAAGTAAAAAGATTTTTTGGAGAAGTTGCATTAAAGGTCATAAGAAATGGTTGCTATTATGGATATATTATTCCAAATAATGATAGAGTTCAAATTCAAGAACTTGCTCCAAATTATTGTCGTTCTAGATTCAGTATTAATGGAAGACCAGCAGTAGAATTTAATATGAAATGGTTTGATGATAAATTTAGAGATGCTGCTTCAAAAATGAAAATGTTGAGATTATTTCCAGCAGAATTTAGAAAAGGATATATTCTATATAAAGAAGGAAAATTACCACCTCAATTTGCTGGGGATACATCAGGTTGGTATTTATTAGATGTGAATAATATTATAAAATTTAATATTAATGGAGAAGATTTTCCTGCATTTATTTCAGTAATTCCTGCAATTATGGATTTAGATGCCGCACAAGAATTAGATAGAAAGAAAATGGCACAAAAATTATTAAAAATTATTATTCAAAAAATGCCAGTAGATAAAAATGGAGATTTAATTTTTGATGTTGATGAAGCACAAGAATTACATAATAATGCAGTTAGAATGTTAGGAAAAGCAATTGGAATAGATGTATTAACAACATTTGCGGATGTTGACGTTGCGGACATGGCCGATAAAAACACAACTACTTCTGTTGATGAATTAGCAAAAGTAGAAAGAACTGTTTATAATGAAGCAGGTGTATCTCAAATGCAATTTAATACTGATGGAAATATTGCTCTTGAAAAATCTATTCTTAATGACGAGGCGGCAATGTATAATTTATTAGTTCAATTTGAAGCTTTTTTAAATGATTTATTAATTCCTTTTAATAAATCTCCTAAGAAAATTCAAATTAGAGCTCAAATATTAACTACAACTATTTATAATTATAAAGAAATGGCTAAATTATATAAAGAGCAGACGCAATTAGGATACTCAAAAATGTTACCACAAATTGCGCTAGGACAATCTCAAAGTTCAATTTTAGCTAATGCTTACTTTGAAAATGATATATTAGATTTAGTTAATGTATTTATTCCACCTATGATGTCAAGTACAATGAATGGAGAAACAATTCAAAATCTAGGTGATAAGAAAAAAAATGATACAGAACCACAGGGAGGAAGACCTGAAAAAGCCGATGATGAAAAGGCTGAAAAGACAATTCAAAATAAAGAAAGTCAAAATTAAAAAAGTTTGGACAAAAAAAAATAAATAATGCTCAATTAAAATGATATATGTATAGATTTTAAGTGAGATATTATAGAAAGGAAGAATATCATGCACCAATCAATAGCAACAATAGATTCTCCAGAATTTATTAATTTGCAGCCTTTAGATATTAATCCTTTAATGTCACGCTGTGAAATAAAAGTTTTATATCTTGGAGAAAATAGAAATCATAGTTATATCACTAAAGAAGTTGCGAGTGATATGGCTAAAACACTTAGGGGTGCGCCAATCGTTGGATATTATAAATCAGAAAAAGAAGATTTTGCAGACCACGGAGAACAAGTCATTTTTGATGATGAAGGAGTTAAATTTAATTGTTTAACTAAACCTTATGGATTTGTTGATCCAAATTCAGAAGTGTGGTTTCAAAAATTTGAAGATACAGACGATTTTGGAAATATAGTAACTAGAGAATATTTAATGGCAACAGGTTTCTTATGGACAGAACAATATGAAGAATGCAAATCTGTTATAACTAATGGAAAAAATCAATCTATGGAATTAGATGAAAAAACATTAGATGGACATTGGTCAACAGATAATAAAACAGGTATGGATTTTTTCATTATAAATGATGCGATATTTTCTAAACTATGTATTCTAGGTGACGATGTAGAACCTTGTTTCGAAGGAGCAAGAGTTACTGCACCAGATGTTAGCACTTCATTCTCAAAAGTAGACGATACTTTTAAGAAAACATTGTATACTATGATGCAAGAATTAAAATTTGCATTAGAAGGAGGACAATCAAATATGGATTTAGATAATAAAGAAGAAGTAATTGATGAAGTAGAAAACACTACTACTGAAGAAGTTACAGAACAAGAAATAGTTGATACGGAAAATGACAAAACTGAACAAACTATTTCAACAGAAAATCAAGAATCTATAGAAGCTCAATCTAATGATAATTCTTTTGCTAAAAAGGATGAAGAATCTGATGATGCGGAAGAAGATAAAAAAGATGAAGAAAGCAAAGAAGATAAAGATTCTGAAGATAGTAAAGATGACGAAGATAAAGATAAAAAATATTCTTTATTAGAAAATGAATATAATGAATTACAAACAAAATTTACAAATCTTGAAAATGAATATAAATCTCTTGTTGAATTCAAAAATCAAATTGAAAATGAAAAGAAAGACACATTAATTAATAATTTCTATATGCTAACAGATGAAGATAAAGCAGATGTTATTGCAAATAAAGAAAAATATTCTTTAGATGAGATAGAAGCAAAATTATCAGTTATTTGTGTTCGTAAAAAAGTAAATTTTGATTTAGATGAAGATGAAGCTTCAAAAGATGAAAAAGATGATGTAGATGTTATGACATATACATTGAATGATGAAGAAAGTTCTACACCTGCGTGGATTTCAGCATTAAAGAAAACACAAAATGGTAGAAAAGAAAATTAATAAAGGAGGATACTCAGAACTATGGATAGAATTGGTTTTGGTCAAGTTGAACCTAATCATTTATCAGCTCAAAGAACATCTCAAATTTATGCTCAATTACCAGCAAATAAAGATATAGACGTTCTTGAAAATGGTCAATATGTAAAATACGATTATGCCAATGGTGAAGTTAACTTCACTGGTGAAGGTGAATGGATGATGGTATTCAACGAAGTAAAATTATATGACGATAGATGGAGAGAAACATACAAAGATTTTGCTATGAGAAAAGAAAACTACACAGAAGGTAGTGACAGCATTACTCATAGTGGAGTAGGTCCATTTAAAGGACAAATGACTCCAAGAGTAATTAAAACAAATATTGGAGACATTTATACAACAAACTGCTTAGAAAAAGCAAATACAGATGGAAAATCTAAAATTACTATGACAGACGTTGCTGTTGGAGATAAATTAGCACCTAATGCTAAAGGTTATTTAGCTGCTGCAGATGATGATGCAACAGGAATGTTATGGCAAGTAGTAAAAGTATATACATTAGCTGACGGTCAAGCTGCCGTAAAGGTAATGAGAATAGCGTAAGAGGGAGGATAGAAGAGAATGAGTTTAAATAAATCAGAATTAGTAAAATTAGCTAAAGTTGTTGCTAATGCAAATCCTTCATCTCAAGTAGCATATTCTTTTGGAGAAGATAAATTCAGTTATGCTGATTTAAATGATACTTTAAGAAATGAATTAAGAGAATTAGCAGGAACATACGCTTTATATAGACAAAATAAAAATACAATCTTTGAATTAATCGAAGAAACAATTGATGATGTATTACCTAAAAAAGTTTTAGAACAATATGGACAATTTGCTGAAATTAAAACTTTTGCTCAAGGTGATAAACCAGTATTCACACAAAAAATTACAACAGCTGCAAAAAGAAGAGCTAAACAATTTATTACTAAAGTTGGATTAGCTGGTATTTATGAAGTATTCAAACTAGATGGAAAAAGCTATGAAGTTCCAACTAGCGCTTTCGGTGGAGCTGCTCAAATAGGATTTGAAGAATTCCTAGATGGTAGAGTAGACTTCGCAGATGTTTTAGACATCGTTATGGAAGGTTTAGATGAATGCGTTTACCTAGAAATTGAAAGAGCTTTAAAAGGAGCTGTAACAAATTTACAAGCTGCTAATAAAGTTACTGGAACAGCTTTTGTTGAAGCTGATATGGATAAATTAATTTCAATTGCTGACTCTTATGGTCAAGCTACAATCTACTGTACTTATGAATTCGCTGCTACTATGGTTCCAGCTGAAGGATGGGTATCAGATGACATGAAAAATCAAAAATGGAATAATGGTTACTTAGCTAACTATAAAGGACATAGAGTAATTGTATTACCACAATCATATGAAGATGAAACAAATAGCAAAAAAGTTATTGATCCTGCATATGCTTGGATTATCCCTACTGGAGGAAATGATAAACCTGTAAAAGTTGCTTTTGAAGGTCAAGCTATTGTTAGAGAAATCGAAAATGATGACATGTCAAGAGAAGTACAAGTTTATAAAAAATTAGGTGTAGCTGCTATAGTTACAAATAATATTTGTGTATATGTAAATACATCTTTAAAATAAAAATTGGGAGGAGAACAAGCATTAAATAAATTTTAGTGCTTATTTCCTCCGCTTTTTTTGTAAATAAAAGGAGAGAAAAGGAGTTAAAAATATGTTAGACAAAACAACAGTAATAAAAGTTAGAAATAGAGATAATGGTACAGTAGGTTATGTTGTACCAGATTTAGGAAATTTACATCGTAGTTTCCAACCTCATGAAGAAAAGGAAATTACTATGGAAGAATTAAGAAAATTATCATATTTACCTGGCGGAGATATTATATTAAAAGACTATCTTATTATTGATAATAAAGAAGCAATAGCAGAATTATTAGGCGAAGTTGAACCAGAGTATAATTATACAGAGGAAGAAGTTAAATATTTATTAGAAAAGGGTTCTTTGGATCAATTAAAAGATGCATTAGATTTTGCTCCATCTGGAGTAATTGAATTAATTAAAGATTTGGCTGTAAAAACTGAATTGAATGATATTAGTAAAAGAGATGCAATCTTTAAGAAAACTGGATTTAATGTAACTAGCGCAGTTGAATTTAATAAAGAAATTGAAGGTTCTGATGAAGAAACTACTCAAACTAGACGTTCAGCTCCAGTAACTAGACCAGCCGCACAAGAAAATTCTGGCAGAAGAGGTCAAACTATAATATTAAAAAATAAATAAAAGTAATGGAGGTGTAATATGAATAATATAAATAATACTACACCTTTCTCTATTGTTTATGATAATTTTTTATCAAAAATAACGGATGATATGTATATGGAACTAAATGAATTAGACACATTTAGAATTCTAGAAGACTTACTTCTTACTGCAATAAATAAATTTGAATTTCCTAGAATTAATTTAAATGATTATGAAATACAAGGAATGATAGATGAGAGTACTTATTGCGGAGAAGAGAGCGATTATGCGGATTGCACAATTTATATTTATAATGATGGTTATTTCAATAATCATCTAACTTTTGAAGAGATAAATATACTTTCTACATATATGATAGTAGAATGGTTAGGACAACAATTAGCATCTGTTGAAAATACTAGAATGAAATATAGTGGCTCTGATTTCAAGTTTACCTCTCAAGCAAATCATATGCAAAAATTATTAACAATTAAAAAAGATTATGAAAGAGAAGGTTTTCATTTACAAAGATTATATAAAAGGAGAAAAGCCGATATAAATGGAATAGTACATTCTACATTTGGTCAAATTATTGAGCCTCCAAGGGAGGTAAAATATAATGAAGATTAAATATGATAGTAATATAGATGCAAAATCTATTCAGTTGAATCTAAAGAGATTGACTAATCAAATTTATAAGTTGCTTCCAAATAGAGAAGAGGGTATAGAATGGCAAGCTCCATTAAATACAATTATAGAAGAGTTTGCGGGAATGGATAGATTGTTAATCGACCAACATGAAATCTTATTCCAATTATTATGTAAATTAGAAGGATTACTTACTTTAAATGATGAAGTAGATTTCTATGAATATAGAAGAACTATTTTTGAATGTTTAGGCTTAGTGAGTAATATAATAGAAAAATGTCAGGATTAGATAATTTAAGTTTGAGATTAAATTATCAAGGCGGTAATCAAGAAGGTCGATTAATTAAAGATAAACAGAGAAGTTTAAATAAAGCTTTACTTTATTCTTATCAAGCAGAGACCGCGATTCTTGCTGATGGACGAGAATTTAGATGTTTAATTAATCCTGATAAATTAAAGAACGATTATGATGATAAAATAATATCAATTCCATTTGAAGATGTTTGTTTAAATTCCAAAAGAAAAGGAAAAACAAATGAGGGACTAGAAAAAATTGGAATGAAAGTCGGAGATGTCTTTCAATGGAAAGAAACAGAAACATATTGGTTAGTATATTTGCAAAGATTAGAAGAAAATGCTTATTTTAGAGCAGAAATTCGAAAATGTAGATACGAAGTAGATATTAATGAAAATAAATATAAAGTCTATCTTTGTGGACCAGCAGAGAATGCTATTGTATGGCATACAAAGAAAAATATGAAAGGCTCTGGTGTTACATGGAATGATTTGAATTATGATTTAACTATGTTTATCACTAAAGATGAACTTACAGAAGATTATTTTCATAGATTCACTAAGGTAAAAGTAAGTGGAAAACCATATGAAGTGCAAGCGGTAGATGCGATAAGCACAGAGGGTATAATTGAAGTAGCATTAAAAGAAGATTATACAAATGAAGTTCAAGATATTATTGATAAAATAGATGTTCCAAGTAAGGAACCAATAGATGAATTACTTCCATACATTAAGGGTCCATCTGTAGTATATCCATATGATGAAGTTCATTTTTCAATAGAGAATGACAGTGGCGGACGTTGGGAAGTAAATAGTAATAAAGTATATATAATATCTCAAACAGATCTAACTGTAGAGTTAATGATAAAAACAGGACGCAGTGGTGAGTTTGATTTAATATATAAAAAAGAAAACGAAGAAGATATAATATTGCATATTATTATAAATTCTTTATAAAATTGAGATATAAAAGGAGTTATATAGATATGAAACGTGATGTAATAATACCACCATCAAAGTTTCATTCATCATTTCTATCTTGTCAAAAAGATATAGAAACAATTTTAAGGAGATTACTTGTAGAAAGTAAACCATATAGTGATTATTTAAAAAGATTACTAATCATTAATATGGAAGATTGCTTAGACATGAATAATAAAGTATATAATGAACAAATAAAAAAATCATTAAAGCAAATGATAGATGAAGGATATATTTCTTTCATTCCTAAAATTAAATTTGAAGAGCATGAACCTGTTAAAGCATATTTAATGATTTCTTTTGATAATTTTTATACTAATCATACTAATCCTCAATTTAGAGATTGTACGGTAAATTTTGATATAATCTGCCATACTGATTATTGGGATATAAGAGATTATCAAGTAAGACCTCTAAAAATTGCAGGATATATAGATGGAATTTTAAATGAATGTAAACTTTCTGGAATAGGAACTTTTAATTTTTTAGGTTGTAATCAGTTAATTCTAAATCAAGATTTATCTGGATATACACTTTCTTATAGGGCAGTTCATGGTAGTGATGATAAAATTCCTCCTGAGGAATCTTAAAATGAATAATGAACTATTGTTGCTTTCAGGAAACGACTTACCTTTTCCTGAAGCTAGAATTACTATTCATCAACCAACTATTAAAGAAATTGCTTATATAGGAGAAGAAAATTTTTATACGGGATGTGAATTTCTTAGATTTTCAAAGGATAAATTGAGTGATGAGGACAAAATTCATTTAGAAAGTTATACAAATTTTGATGTATTAATGTCAATAATGAAAGAACAGAATATTACAATAATGAGAAATAAAACTTGTGTTTTAATGGTATTGGCGCTAATATTTCCAGAATACAAAATTGAATTAGAAAACAATATTATTCTTTCAAAAGGAGAAGAAAAGTTTGTAATAGATAATCAAAATTATACAAATTTTTTAGATATATTAAATTCTATGTTTTGTTTATCGACGAGTGATGAAAATAAGTATAACCCAAGTGGAGATATGGCAAAAAAAATTGCTGATAAATTAAAGAAACGTCATCAACAGCTTGCGGAAACACAAAATGATAGACCGAATAAAGTTGCTATTCTTAGTAGATACGTTTCAATATTAGCAGTAGGGCAAAAAAAGGATATTAATTCTTTTATGCAATATACTGTTTATCAATTATTTGATGAGTTTAAGCGATATGAATTGAAGTTAAATTGGGATATTTATCTTCAAGCAAAAATGGCAGGAGCCAAAGACTTGAAAGAAGTCGACGATTGGATGAAAGACATCTATTCGGAAGAATTGAAATAAAAATAATTTTAAAGGAGGATACATAGAGATGAAATTTGGTGTACGTGAAATTTGTAACGTAGTATTCAAGGCAAAATCTAAAGTAAAAATTGGTTCTACTGAATTCCAACAAGGTCAACCAGTTTTATATATTGATACAGCAAAAACATCTACAGTAGAAGGAGCTGCTACTACAGTTTATGCTACTGGAGGAAGAGGAAATACAAGATTAATCGCTTGGGAAGGTGAAAAAACTTTAACATTTACAGTTGAAGATGCATTATTATCACCTATGGGATTTGCAATCTTATCTGGTGCTGGATTAATTAAAGGTAAAAAAGATAGCGAAGAAGAAATCCATGTTCATACAACAGCTAATGCAATTATTGATGAAGATGGAAATATTGACTTAACAGATTCATTAGAATCTACAGAAAAAATCGATGCTACTGCTCCAATATTTGCAATCGTAACTGAAAGTGATGGTTCATTATCTGGAGAAATGGTAACTGGATTAGCAGTTGACGCAGATGGAAAGAAAATTACAGGAGGAACTACAAAAGCTGGTTCAACAGTATTTGTTGACTTCTATATAACTAAAAAATCTGCTGAAGTATCAGAATTACAAATTGATGCTGAAAACTTTGCTGGATATTACTATGTTGAAGCTTCTACATTATTTAGAAGACAATCTGATGGTAAGGATTTACCTGCTGAAATTACATTACCAAATGTAAAAATTCAATCAAACTTTACATTTGCAATGGCATCTACAGGAGATCCATCAACATTCACATTTACAATGGATGCATTCCCAGGATACACAATGTTCGATAGAACTAGAAAAGTATTATGCGTAATGCAAATCGTTGATGATTCTGAAGGTACTGTAGCTGATGTTAAAACAGTAATGCCACATCCAACAGGATTTAATATGCCAGAGGCTGAAGTAGATTCTACAGAAGTTAAAGGTGAAGGTGCTGCAGCAGGAGCTGGAGCGTAAAATATAAAATAATGGGAGGTTTATAGCCTCCCTCTTTTTTATTTTGAGAAAGAAGGAGTTAATATGGGAAAAGAACGTGTTGCTTTGAAAGATATAGATTTAGATACAGAAATCTATGTTCATTACCATAAAAACAATTTTATTGATTATAGAGATAAATATGTAAATTTAAATGAACAAGAAATTCAAAATAGTATCAGAAATGCATATTTATCAGATGCGCAAACGTTAAGAAATAGAATGAATAGCTTAAGAGCAATGACTAATAAAGAAGGACAATCAGTTGCGTCTGTTTTAGGATTAATGAACGATATTAATAATGGAGCATCTAATAATGAAACAGAACAAGCCATGACTAGAGAGATACCTGAATTATTAAGGAAAGGATTAACTCAAACATATGCGGCCGCCGCAACATTAAGTAATAATACCAATATAGATAGTCAACTTTCTTTGTTAGATAGTTATATCAATACAATAAAACAAATTATTACATTAATAAATAAAAATGATGAAGATTATTTAAAATATATTTTAGAACAATATGCAGGAGTAACGTTGCAGGAAATGCCGCCGGAGTTTTTT
>OHSM01000344.1_pt1 | contig 18330 bp, 9 predicted proteins | sample 1578671 | NCBI WGS metagenome assembly OHSM01 (sample SAMEA3879591, study PRJEB24766) | human gut metagenome | biome: human-associated habitat; feature: feces | place: USA | collected 1985/1987 | reverse complement strand
CACTTGATACTACTACCCAGTCTGTGGTAGTTAATGCTTCACCATTATATGCTCCTGAAAGTGATATTAATTTATTTTTGGTTTCCTGAAAGTTATCATCAGGCTTACCATAAACAAATATAATCCGCAAATGCGGAAGGAGCTTAAGCATATGCTCAAGCTCCCTAAAAAGAATATTATCTTTATCCCTAATGCCATTGAATACAATCAGAATATGAGGAAGATTATTCTCAATTCTATCTGCAAAATTGCTGCCAACCTCATTTATATATACTAAAACATTATGATTATGTTCTTTAAAATTAAACCCAGAAACCTGTTTCTGAATTTTCTTATCACAGGCTATGACCAAGTTCATTTAATTCACCCCGTTATATTAGATATTGCGTTCTGTACTAACACAGGTATGTTAATCAATTCCGGAATAGAAAATCCTTCAAAGCGAGTGCTTGACATAATAACAAGATATTCCTTGCTGCCGGCACGATATTTTGAAATATATCTTGCACGATATAAAGGTGCATCCTCAAAGCCAGTAGCCTTACGCATTACTATTGGAGATTTAAGCGACAGATAATTTTCTATGCTTAATCTTGATATTTCAATACCATATATTCGCTTAGGCTTAATGAAATCTTGCTGATAATCATAAGAGTAAACTGATAAAGCTGATATATCATAAAGCTTCATAAGCAGCTTATCGAGCTGCTTATAGCTTTTTATATCATGGCTATTATCCTTATTTTCCGTTTCTTTTTCTGTATATGTAAGCTTTTGCTCAGTTTTACTTTGAGGTTTAGTTTCTGTTTTTTCTTCAGGAAGTTGGTTAATTTTAATCTTTCTTTCGCCAAAACCAAACATAATAACCTCCTATCGAATATCATCGAATTTTGTTGTGCATATTTTGTACATCAAGCTATCCTCTGGAATTATCTTTTCAAACGGAATAATCTTTCTGCCACAGACGATAATGCCTGTACCTTTTTTGCCAGATTTCAATGGCAGTTGCTGATAAGGTGATAAGGAGAATAGCTTTGAAACAGCGTCTAAATCTTCTTTTTTTTGCTGAAGCAGTGTGACAAACTCCGAGTTAGCAAGCATTGTTCGGGCTTGAGAAGATTCAAGGACTTCCGTTATATTCTGTGTCATAGCTGTTGGAACACCGTCGTATTTTCTGATACGCTTATAAACCTTTGAGAAAAATTCTCCTGATTTATGCGTTGTTCTTCCTGCACCGTCGTTAAACATAATACTAAATTCATCAATCCATACCCAAGTACGAACCCCACGCCTTTTATTTGCAACAACTCTTTGCCAAACATACTCAAGTATAACCTGTAAACCTACTGCACGAATTTGTTCACCCATCTGGGCAATATCAAATACCATAAAACGCTTATTTGTATCAATATTTGTTTTGCCGGAAAAGATATTGAATGAACCTTTAACATAAATCTCAAGTGTAACAGCAAGTGAGCGTGCTTCAGGCTCTGGTGCTGATAACAGAAGATTATAAAAATCCTCAAAAGTTGGAAGAAATCGCTCATCTCCATTTGTTTGAATGTATTTTTGATAAGCAAACTTTACACAGCGGTCGATAATTGTTATCTCGTTACTTGTAAGTTCCTGACCCTTTGCTGTTTCAACGATAGTCATAATTGTTTCTGACTTCATTGCTATTGCTGATGTACCTTCCTCGGATACCGTCAAATCTATATCAAAAATATTTAGTTTTGTTGGTGATGACGGGGAAAGCTTAAGGATTGAACCATCAAAGTACTTAACAAGTGGTTTATATTCATTTTCTGGGTCAATAACAATAATCTCATCATTTGGATATTTTAGCAAAACATCAAACATTTCAGCCTTTGAGAACATAGACTTACCCGAACCCGAACAGCCAAGTATATAACCGTTAGCATTCATTTCCTGCGTTCTATCAAGAGTTATAATTGACTTTGTAATCTGATTTTCTCCATAAAAAATACCGCCCTCTGCAAAATGGTCAACATGAGAGAACGGTATCATAACTCCGGCGGCATCGCTAAGGAGATATGTTTTTATGTTATTATTAAACTTTGAGTTAAATTTACTTAATGCAAATGGTGTAACAGCATCAAGAGCTTTAGCTTGCTGTCCTGTGAGAGTGTCAAGCACCACTTGATGTGACTTAGCCTTATTCTGCACATAACGGGTAAGCTCATTTAATTCATCTTCCGTTTTTGCGGTAACAGCTATAAAAATTGATACTTCAAAAAGCTCACAGCCTGTTCCGCCAAGACGGTCTTGTAGGTCTTTAAGCTCCTTTTCTCTGTCACTTAATGAATATGGAATAAAATTAGTACCATTCTTATGATTTATCTCCATACGCTTTTGTATGCTGCCCTCAAGGCTATTTAAATTCTTTTTAACCATATCTGCAGCTTCACCCTTGTCTACCCTGCGTAAATGTTTAGATATTACTATTTTTTCATTATTATCGTGTAAGTCATGAATAAATTCATCATCGATATTACGGTCATAGCTTTTTACAAACAGCACACGAGTATAAGAATCACCTATTTCAATGCACTTCTGTCTGAATACGAATATTGACGGAGCAATATAATCCTTAATTCTGCCACCTGTCGATAAGACATTTTTAGGAAACATAAACGGAATATTGCTGAATTGGTGGTACAGCTTGTATAGAATTTCAAACACTTCCTCAGCCCCAAGTTGGTGCGTTTCTGAATGAAGATTTGTAAATAACTGCTGTAAATTTTGATAATACTTAAAAAGTATATTTGCGTTATCTATCTTGTTTTGAGGTGTATAGGTCATTGCAATAAGCATGATTTTCTTAGCCGCAGCAGCGGAAGTATTTTCAATATAGCTTCCTATGACTTTCTTATAGTCCTTTGCAATATCAGGATATTTTTCTTCCGAGTCTTTATTCGGCAAGAGTGTTCTATAAAGCACATCAGAATCAACCTCGGTATTCATCGTAAATTCCTGATATTCTATATCTGACGGCAGAGTATTGAGTAAACGCATATATTTTTCATAAATATCTTCTTTTTCGTCATCTCTGAAAAGAAAATAATCTATGTTGTTATAAGCGAAAATCAATGTGTATGTATTTTCACCGGTAAGAAAAAGTCCATTCTCATAGGCTTCTATGAATGGGATAGTATCTTGAGCTGTTTTTGGTACTTTTGCTTTTATATTGCCAAAAATATTATTTTGCTTTTTAGAAAATATATTAGAAAATAGATTCATTTTCATCGTTAAATACTCCCTTTCTGTTAAATGGTCGTATGTCTTTTTGTTTGCCGAATAAAAGATTTAATACACCTACTCCGTTTATCTGTATTCCTAAAGAAACAAATAGTGCTATTTCTGCAAAGACTATCCACATAAGTGCATTGAACTCTATACTGTCTTTTAACGCAAAGAATGTTGCAATAGCAGCAGCTAAGCCAAGTACAGTGCATACAATCAATCGTGGAGTCATTGCACTTCCAAGAGGGCTTACGCTTTTGTTAATGACATTCTTTGTGATTTTTACTTTTATCATATGTACCTCCTTTGAACAATAAAAAAGCACAGCTTAGGCTGTGCAGTCGAATGATATGTTTGACATATTTTAATATGTAGTGTATAATATAAACATAGAGCATACCGATAAGCGGTCGCTCCCGAAAGGCTTTAGTTAAGAAATAACCGTCCTATTCAGCAGCAGGGCGGTTATTTCCTTTTGTTATGGGAATCAACAATAGAAACTATAAGAGTTCCAACTGTTGCTATTGCTATGATAAACTGAAATAAATCAGACCATGTAACAACATTTTCCATATGTAACACCCCCGTTTCCGGGAGCAGGATTGACCGCCTACCGTTATGTGGTATGCACTATGTACACACTTTCGTGTGCGAGTACATTATACCAAAATCTATATATTCCGTCAATCTTCTGACGGGCATAATAAAAGCACAGCTTAGGCTGTGCTTTTGGCTTTTATTCGTATGATTCTTCTGCTAAGTCGTGCATGCACTTATCAAAGTCCTTGCCTGTATAGCTCTGCCGCCAAGAGCATTGAATACCTTACTGCAACCCTGTAAGCCAAATAAGCGTTGTTTAGGAATAGTTTTATCAGACCTGAAATAGCAGTAAATATTAATAAGTTTGTTGTTATATGTATTATACTTGGCATTAGGGTCTGCTTTTGGAAGAATTCTTCCATTTTCTATTTCACAGTCAGGATTTAAGCTTACAAGCTTTTCAAGGTTTGTACAACCTGTAAAAGCTCCTTTCGGTATTTTAGTTTACTGTTTCAGGAACAATGATTTCTTTAACATTTTTGCTATACACTAATGGACAGGTTGAAAAATCAGATAGAATAGTAATTTTAGTATCATAACCTTGATAAGAATATGTTTTGCCAGCAGGGTAATATTTATAAAAAGGGATTCTTGTATCTTGGTCTTTGTGTTTTTCTTCATCACTATATGAGCGTTCTTCAACATCAGGGTCGATAGCAGAACTATTGCTACTTACACTACTTTCTGTTGCACTTGTTGTTTCAGATGATATTTCTGCAGACGATTCAGAAATGCTGGATTCTTCAATCGAGGATTCTGTAGATGTTTCTGTTGAAACATTGCTTGATACACTTGCCTCTGTGCTTGTTGAACTGTTATTAGAACAACCGACTATACTTGCCATAGATACTATCAAAGCTAATGTTAAAGCAGTTATTTTCACTTTGTTTTTCATATAATCAATCCTTTCAAATACTATGATTATTATAATATCATAAAGTGATTTTTATTTCAATACTATGCCACTAAATTTTTGAGAACTCTTGGAGTTTTTATCATAAGTATAAATGCACCGATTGAAACAAATATAAAAGAGAAAAATCCCATTTGAGTATTCAATATATCATCTGGTTTTGTTATACTTATATCAGTAATGAAACCATTTAAATATTGTGCGTAAATATAGAAAACAACAGCTGTAAACACAACATCAAGTACAACAGATAAGTATGAAATCATGAACCTCTTGAAATATTCTTTAGTTGCTTCTCCACAAATGCAAGCAAAGAAAGCAGGGGATACACATTGGAGCATTGCGATTTCAAAACAACGAATAAATAGCTTACACATTACACAAAAAGCTGCAATTGCTAAAGCAATCGCAACTGGACCGATAATCACAAGGAAAAGAATACCTGTGAAGAAGTCAACAATCCAACCAACTATCCATAATCCAGAAGCATCTGGACCCGTAAGAGTTAATTGTAAATTATTCAATATTCCCTTTGTTAATTCCAAAATTTGATTTGTCCAGCCCACACCAATAGATATAATAGATTGACATATTGTAAGAGATAAATCTACAAAAACCTTTGCAAATATTAGTCTAACAGCAATTTTGAATCCACCTCTGAGTGTAAACATTTCGTATTGAAAGGCTGATTCTATAGCATTAACTCCAACAAGTATAACTATTAAGGCATAGGCAATAGCTTGAAATACAGGATATATTGCTTGAGCAATTTGGTTATAATCAAATCCAGCAAAGAAAGAAACAGAAGTTTTACCATTACCTGCTAACATACTGAAACAGTCTATTACCATTATAAGATAGTTTACAAATGTATCAAATACGAAATTGCAGATTGCCATAGGCGATGACCAGTCTGTGCTTTCAACACCATCTGGAGAATAACTTCTGAACTCATTACTTTTAAAGAATGTTTTCAGTTTAGTGAACTCATCATCAAGATTCTTATATATCTTAGAATATTCGCTCTTATCATGATTTGCAGCATCTTTAGCTGTATCATATGCAACTTCAAATGTGCTATAACGATAATTATATATTTGTAAATTGGCACAATTATTAAAATTTTCCCATTCTTTTATAGTGTTTAACTGTGTATCAGTCAGACTATTGCTCATCCAAGTATCTATCTTTGTGATAAGGTTATTTATATCTGTAAGAGAAACCTCGACAGGCTTTTTGACCTTTATTTTATCAATAGTTTTAGTTGATATTTTAGAACTATCGGTATTGTCTTTATTTTGAACTGATACTCGAACGGCATAATAGCCTGAGTCCTCTTGCTTATCAACAATAAGTTCTGATGTACTTTCTTCCGACCAATCCTTGAGAGTTGTCCAAGTTGCATTATTGCTATCGAGTTTTGGAGAAGCTGTTGTTAAATCAGCGTATTTTGTATATTCAAACTTATATTGTATATCCTTGCCATTTCCACCAGTAACATCAGTTACCGTAAATGTTGACTTCTGGTCGCCACCACCTGTAAGAAATTCTTTTGTAGACGCATTAAAATTAAATTTCAATGAATTATATTTAATCTCAAAGGTTGATGTAGCATTTATCGTATATTCCTTGTTGTTTTTATCACGAACAATAAGGCGATAATTATATGTGCCAATATCTTTCGAGGTAGGGAGAAGCTCAATCTGGGTACTACCGCTATAAGTCTTGAAATCACTTAAATTAGTATAATTCTTATCACTGCTTTTTTTATACTGAACTTTGTACTTATACGGTGAGGGGGCGGTGGTTTCATCACTTATATTAACCTGAAATCTTACATTTGGATACCATTCGTCATTTTGCGTGTAGCTCATTTCCATAGTTGATATTGAGCCTTTGACATTTCTTGTTTGAAGGCTTATTGTACTTGTTTTTGTTGCAGTTTTTTTGTTTTTATCCCTGACCTCAACCCTTATTGTATAATCACCAGCAGATAGGGAAGAGGTATTCCAAGTTGTTGAGGTTTTACCAGCTGTATAAGCTGTAATTATATGTTTTATACCTTTAGCATCATCATAGCTGTATTGATACTCATAAGGTACTGTTTCGCTTGAAACAGAAGCCTTGAGAGTAACCGAATCACCAACATAACCACTTTTTGAAGCACTAAAAGATGATATATTGACATCAGGGTAAGCAGGCTTAGTGACCTTAATAGTCGTAGTTTTTGTAGCTTGTTTAGCATAGCCGTTATTTTCTTTGACATAAACCTTTAGTGTACAATTAGCATTCTCAGGCAAAGTACCATTATTAGCAGTAGACCAAGTATAATTTGCATTATTCTGAAAATCTGTAATTAAGCGTTCCGTGCCTGATTTATCAACATATGTATACTTATACTGATAAGTAAATCCACTCACTGTATCTGACAATGTGGTTTTAAGGTTTATGCTTTGTCCTAAAGTTAAATCAGGAGCAGTAAAAGTATCAATAGAGATTTTAGGCTGACCAACTGTTACATAGAATGTTTTTGAAGATTCAGCTCCGGTTGTATCTTTGGCGGCTAAACGAATAATCCATCGGGAATTAGTATCAGACATAATCCTTGAATATCTGCTCGGATACATAATAAAGTTATTTGATGATACCCAGTTAGATGAAGTAAGAGCATACCATGCAGATTCGCTTTCCTTACGATACCAGTAAGCATATTGATTAACTGTACCTGTACCATTAACCTTAATATTCATTACAATCTTACCATCTGCGGCAACATCTGTTGTTGATAAGGTCGAATTACTTATATTAAAATTTGCTGCTGCATTACTTTGCAAAGCACCAATAGATGATAGCACAGTCATAATCATCAGAACAATAGCGATAAGCCGGATAAGCTTTTTGTTAGTTGTCTGTCGATATTTTGATGAAGTTAATAAAGGTGACATACATATCTCCTTTCGTTAGTTAATAATAGAGGAAGCGACACCGCCGCCCCTTCTCAACGGTGTCGGTTGCTCTATAATTACTTAGTTTTATAACAATTTTTCAAGGGCGAAAGTTCCTGCAAAGCATACAGCAATAATTCCGAGTGTAATAAAGCCTGAATTACGCTCACGATTATCCTCTGCCTGAGCTCCATGAGCAGCTTTTAACAGACCACCTACAACAGCAAAAAAGATAAGTATACCACGTACAACCCACATCAAAATGCCAACTATATTGTTCATTGTGTTTGTCTTTATGCCTGTAGGAGCGGAGTTTTCTGCGTTTGCAGCAAATGTAGTAAGTGCGGAACTAAGCATAAATGTTATTGCTGTGCAGCTTACTGCTACTGCTTTCTGGAACTTTTTGACTCCATTAACGATTTTCTTGTTTTTTGTTACCTTTTTAATATTCATAGTTTGTAATCTCCTTAAATTTGATATTTTATGTAATGGTTTCTATTTCGGACAGTTTATGTTTTGATTAGCAACACCTCCAATAAAAGAAAAATATCTATATAAAAAGCTCCGAGAATTTAATTTCTCGGAGCTTATTAGCGTGAACCTTTGCTTATTGTATTTGTTACTTGTTGTACTGACTGCATAGCTTGTACAATCTTCTTAGTTGCAACAATGACTTTACCGACTTTGGTTGCGGATAAGGCTTTTTCTGCAACTGGATTATTAGCTATAGATTGAAATTCAGGCATTTTAAGCATTTGCTTGCCCATATCCGTAATTGTTGCAACACCGTCTTTAACAGTTACTGCACCATTAGCCTGCCATTGCTTTACATTTGATAAAATCTTACTTGAAAGCTGTTTATCTGGGTGACTGATGACTGTAGAAAGGTCGAGCTTATCTGAATGATTAAAAAATGTAAAATCATTTATGTAATCTCCCGTAAGTTCAGCACACATCTGTGCTTCATTTGGCATACAGCCTTTACTTAGAGTAGAGTTTATTTTTTGATTGTAGGCTTCAGATTGGTCTTTTTGTGCTGATTTTATAAAATTAGGTTTATTTATTTTTTCTTTTCCTTTTTCTGTTATTTTAATATCGTTGCCGTCAAGTTCTATTAAATCGTTTTCAGCAGCTTTAACAAATGTGTTTGTAACAGCGTCCTTAATATCCGAATCAGCAATATTGCGTATAGCAGATACAGGCATTCTTTCAGATTGCAAAAAATATGATAAATCCGTATCTTTTCCTGTAAATGTAAAATTCGTAAGTGGGTTGTCGTTGACAACATCACTTACGAATTTATGTGTAGCTTGATTTTCAGTTTTACTATTCTTTATAAAAGTGTCTATCAGTTGTCTTAGTTGTTGAATATTCTGCATTAGGTTTCGAGTTTTATTTCGTACTTCATCGCCAAGTTCATCATATAAGCTCATTGCTCATCCTCCTTAACCTCATTAAGGTTAATATAATTATCAGCCTTAATATCATCACCATTAAATGTCACAAGCTCGTTATTATTACTATCGAAAATCCGTCTAAGCTTTTCTTTAGTAAATTTCTCTTGACTTTCCTTAAATGCAATATCTTCCTCATAATCATCTGACATAATTGCTCTTAATATTTGCTGAGCCTTTTGCTGTCTTTCGACATAACACTTTTCTCTATTAGACTTAATTTCAGCAAAATCAACAGTAATATCGGAGTTATTCTTTTGAGATTCTCCTCTGTCACTGCCAACCTCTGATATTTTCGGGTGCTGTAATGTATCAAATTTATCAATAAAGAAAGGATAAAATTCATCAACAAAGATAATGCATTTACCATTTTTTCCTCTTTTTAATGCCTTTGGTATTTCATCAGGAGCTAAGAGTTCACGAGCTATATAGCTTTCGCTATCAGAACCTCCGCCTTGATTACCTCTGTTATAGCTTCGTGTATCCACTCTTACAGTTGTTTTACCAAGCTTTTTTGATACATATTCTCTACTATCTTGGTCATTTGTGCCAAGAAAAGTAAATATTGAGCAGTTGCCGATAATACTTTCCCAAGTTTTTTCATATATAGCTTTAAGCTGCGACAAACCTTGAAGAACAATACAAAGTCTTATATTATACTTACGAACAACCGCTAATGTTTCTGAGAAATTTGGTATTCTGCCGATGTTTGCAAATTCGTCAAGCTCACAAGAAACTAATAGAGGCAATCTATTGTTGTATTTCAAACTTGCAATATACATTAAACGCTCAAAAAGCTGTGTATAGAAGATATTTGCTAAAGCCTTGTATGTTTGACGAGCTGCAGGAATAATCAAAAATATTGCAGTTTTATGTACTCCAATATCGTCAAAATCCATTTCATCAGTAGATGTTAGCATATCTACTTCTTTTATAGCCCACAAGCTAAGTCTTGTTGAAAGCGTTTTTGTTATACTTCCTAATGTTTCTTCCGGTGTACCCTTAATTGAATTCCAGTAGATTGATACTGCATCATCAATAGTACCTTCCCTTTGCTGATGTCTTTTTATACACTTAGCAATTTCACAGTTTTCGTCTATTGCTCCATTTTTGAATTGAAGTGATGTAAGCAATTTTACAATTCTGCTAAATGACTTTGTTTCATCAGGAGCTTTAAAGAGATACAGCATAATCATAAACAGCATTTCTTTTGCTGATGCGGACCAGAAATCATCTTTTTCCCCCTCTCCAGCAGTGTTTTTAATAAATAAATCCGCAACATTTATAGCGTCTGTATCAGTAACCATATAGTTAAACGGATTATATGTGTTTGACAGGGTAATGTCATTAAGATTAAAAACACGCACTTTATAACCATTTGCTTTTAATAGTTTTGCACAATCTCTGTATAACTCTCCCGATGGGTCAGTGACAACATATGAGCCTGTCATTTGCATAATGTCAGGCTTGATTTTACGGAATGATTTACCAGCACCAGAACCACCAATGACTATCTCATTCAGATTATGACTTGAATAAAACGCACCTTTGACATTAAAAACGGTTATGTAGAAGTTATCACCACAAGGAATACCTGTATTATCTGTAAATCGCTTTTTTTCATATTTATTCGCCCATCTTGTTGAGCCATGTTCCATACCTTTGAAATCATCTCTGTTATTTGATGTAGCCATAATAAATACAACTAATACAACGCAAAGGTATACCCACCACAGCTTTGTTACCTGCCATTCAAGTATTGTCCATAATAATTCCCACGAAAATGGAAGATAAAATGATTTAAAAAGGTCATTTAGAGAATCTATAAACTGTTGCATACTTAGCTCGTCTAAGTTCATTCGAGCAGTATATTGCATATAGTTATATGTACCATAAATCATAAAAAGAACAAAGAATAGACCTAAAACTATACCAGTATATATAATAGGTGCTTTGCTTTTTTCCGCACGAAGTTTATTTTTACTCTCCAAATTATTCACCTCTGTTATGTTTGTCAGAACCTATCAAGTTTTCGATTTTACTCTTTGCCGACTTATCAAAAGAAATTATAACAGTGCTACTATCAATAACTTTCATTCTAAAAAGTATTCCTGCTTTACTTAATATAGCTACATCTTCATTTGTCACTATGCGATAATCGGCAGAAATTATCGTTGGTGTAAATGTAAAACCATTTCCAATGGCATAATGATATGCTGTTGAAAATTGAGCAGCTTTAATAATCAAATTGACATTGTATTCAAATGCAGTTTCATCAATATCAATAAATCTGTTTTGCATTATAACTGATTGCAGTTTTGTGCAAAAAGAAAAAGCATTTGGTGCAATATGTAGTAGTGAATACGGAAAAGCTATACTATATAGTTCTGTGCAATGCTCAAAAGCACCGTTGTCAATCTCCATAACACCTGCAAGCTTTATATCAGTAAGACCAGTACAATCTTTAAAGCATTCACAACCGATGTAGGATATATTTTTAGGAATATCTATTTCCTCAATAGCTGTACAGCCAAAAAATGTTGCATTACAAAGATATCCTATATTATCCCCAAAATGTATTTTAGATAATGATTTACAGCCTGCAAACGCTCTGACACCAATCATACTTACATTTTCAATGTTTATAAGTTTCAAAGATTCACAGCCTTCAAATGCTCTGTCACCGATTTTTTTAAGTGAGCTTGGTAATTGTATCTCGGATAATCTTTTGAAATTTAAAAAAGCGTTATCGCTTATTGCGGTAACGCCTTCAGGGATTTTAAGACTTAAAATATCAGTTTCAGAACAAGCTATAACCGTATTGTCTTTAATAATTAAACTATCCACGAAATCACCTCATCATATGCTTGCCTTGAACTTGAGTATTTACAGCTTCAAGCACTTGGTTTATCTTTTCTTTATTTTCTTTAGTAAAAGCTATTGTGTATTCCTTGTCTGGAATAGTTTCAGCTACCTTTATCGCTATGCCGGTATTTAAGATTGCTAATAACTGTTTTTGTGTTAAGCCGGTTTTCTTCAAAAAATTATTGCTATTTGCTTGAGTTTTTTTCTCTTGAGGTTTATCCTCAATTTTTTGCTCTTGGTCGGCAAAATTAGTTTGATGTTTATCTTCACCTTTTTCTTCTTTTTTTGAAGTTTGCGTTTCAACCTCTGCTTGTTTAGATTCTTCCTGTTTATAAGTTTGCTTATTCTGTTCTTCGGTCATATCATTTTCAGATTCTTTAATTTTGTCAGGTTCTAAAACTTCCTTAATAACCTCGCTTGAAGTTTCAGCTACATTATCAATAGTTTCGGATACGCTGCTGCCATTCATAGCTGCTTTTTCAGCTGTTTCTACTGCGGTATTTCTAAGCTCGTCTATCTTATCATCGACAAGCTCTATCTTAGCAAGTTTATTAAGCTCCTGTTCAAGCTCATTAAGATTATTTATTCTTGATATGAGCGTATCTCTTTTACTCTTAACTTTTTTAATTTGAGATTTAATTTTCAGTTTATCTACCTCGCCGAGAGTACTACTGTTCAGTTTAGCATTTAATCTGTTAAGCTTAGAATTAGCTTTATCAAGTTGTCTATCTGCACGACCTAAGCTATCTTCTTTCAGAGCTTGCATAGCGTTAATATATGCTTCCTGCTTATTTGACGAGTTATGAACCATAGCAGAAATGAAGCTTTTAAGAAGTTTACTTCTTTTTTGCTTACGCTGTAGCTTTACGAGCTTTCTTTGAACTTTTTTGAGCTGATTTTCTTTTTTTATAATTTTTCTATCCTTTTTCTTATCAAGCTTTTCAAGATGGGCAGAAAAAGAAGAAATGATAGGGTTAAGCTTTGGATATATATTGCTATCTATAACCGTTTTACAAGCCTTGATTGTATCATTCTGGCTTGATTTTGTAGCCTTAATATCTGCTATTTTAGCCTCAAGAATATTGATTTTATCCTTGATTTTAGCTTCTTCGATACTTTGAGTATCGTTATCTTTTATGAAGTTTTGAAGAAATTCATTTTTATCAGCAATAGATACGGATTCCGTTTGCTCCTGATTATTTTCAGTAGATTCTACCTTGGTGTATTCTGCCTGTTCTACATTTTCGAGTGTTTCAGTCATAAAGTTTACCTCCTTAAACTAAAAAGTGGGACTTCAAGTCCCACTTATCTTTTTTGCACAATATTCTGACTTGCTTCTTTTGTATCCTCAATATCGTCTATATTGTCTTTTCTGCCGTCAACATCAAGCTCTGCATTGAGTTCAGCAAGTTTTGTAGTTTTAGATTGATATTCAGTTTCCTTATAGAATGGTTTACCAATCTGTTCTTTAGTTTCTTTTAAAGATTTTTTATGTTCAGAAAGTCTTTCTATTCTTTCCTTACAGGTATTCTCCAATTTTTCAAGAATATTATCCATTCTCGTGAAGTTATCCGTTCCCAAGTCTAAATAATAAGTACCTTCTCTTGTAAGAGATGCCTTGTATTCTCTTGAAAAACAATCAAACATTACTGCCACTTCAAAGCCTTTATATTCCCCTATTGGAGTATATTTGTTATTTCCGTTGCTGCAAGCTTTAATATAAGCTTGCTTAAGTGCTTCCGCAGCTTCATCTTTTTTGCTATATTGCTGACCGTTTATCGTTATACCCTCGAATTTCTTTTTATCTCCATCAGAAGTAGAATGATTTTTTTGATAGTAAAGAAAATCGTTCTGATTCTTAGGTATAATATTCTCTAAAATTTCAATTTTAGAGGTTAAGCTTGCAGCCATATCTTCCAGTCTGTATTGCTCTTGCTGATAACCACTTCGTTCAAGTATTAACTTTGCAACCTCATTATCAAGCTCCATTTTTTCTTTAATGCGTGGGTCACCAACACACAGAGCTTTTACTTCTGCATATGATAGTGTAGCTTCATCAACATCATCACATCGGCGTTGTGGAGATTTAGAGGTCATTATCTGGCTGATAAATTTCTGTTTACGTTCAAGCATTTGGAATAAATATGCGTCAAAAGTATCTTTCGTACAATAACGGTAAAGATGTACTTGCTTATTTTCATTCCCCTGACGCACCATTCTACCTCGCCTTTGCTCCATATCTGCTGGGCGGAACGGTGCGTCTAAGTCATGGCTTGCAACAAGCTTTGTCTGTACATTAGTTCCTGCACCCATTTTGGCAGTTGAGCCTATAAGCACACGGACCTCACCACTTCTTACCTTTGCAAAAAGTTCTTCCTTTGCAGCTTCTGTTGTTGCGTCGTGTATGAAAGCTATTTCATCAGTAGATACGCCTTTTGAAATCAGCTTACCCTTAATATCGTCATATACATTAAAAGAACCATCTTTTTTTGGAGTTGAATAATCGCAAAAGATAAGCTGTGTTGATTTTTCTTCCTTAGTTTCATTCCAGATTCTAAAAACATTGTCAACACAAGCATTAACCTTTGTACCCGGTTCATCAGGCAAATCAGGGTTTATAAGCCTTTGGTCAAGACCTATCTTTCTTCCATCAGTTGTTATCTTAGGCATATTATCTTCGTGTGGGTCAACCTCATGATTATGTATTTTTACAGCTCTTTTTGCTAAGGTTTCGACAAGCTGCTTTTGTATTTCTGTAGGTTCACAAGATATGTTATGTATCTCACAATCTGGTATATTAGGTAAATTAAGGGTATCGGCTGTTTGAATGTCGGCACATTCCTTAAACAAATTCATAAGTTCAGGAAGATTATGAAATTTTGCAAAACGAGTTTTAGCACGATAGGTGTTGCCCTCTGGTGCAAGTTCCATTTGTGTTACACTTTCGCAAAATGTGCTTGCCCAAGAATCGAAATGCCATAAATTCTTTTCTTTGAGCAAATCGGATTGCAGATATTTCATCATATTGTATATTTCGCAAATGGTATTAGAAACTGGTGTTCCTGTTGCAAATACTAAACCTTTACCGTTTGTTATTTCATCAAGATATTGCGTTTTCATATATAAATCTGCAGTCTTTTCTACACTATCAGATGTTGCAATACCTGAAACATTCGTCATTTTTGTCGAAAGAAAAAGATTTTTGAAGTAATGAGCTTCGTCCAAAAACAGCTTATCGACTCCAAGCTCCTCAAAAGTTACTGTATCATCTTTTTTTGTATCAAGCAGCTTTTTCAGCCTTGCTTCAAGATTAGCCTTAGTTCGTTCAGCTTGTTTGACTTGAAAATTTTGCCCATTATGAGCTTTCATTTCCGCTATATTCTTTATAAGTTCATCAATCTGATTTTGTATGAAACGCTCTTGATTTTCGGCTGACAGTGGAATTTTAGCGAGCTGACTATGACCGATTATAACTGCATCATAGTTGCCTGTAGCAATCTTAGCCATTAAAGCTCTGCGAGCATCACCTACAAAATCTTTCTTTTTAGCGACAAGTATGTTTGCATTTGGATACAGTTTTAAGAAATCTTCTCCCATCTGTTCGGTAAGATGATTAGGAACACACATAAGACTTTTGGTGTGTAAGCCTAAACGCTTACCTTCCATTGCTGCGGCAATCATTTCAAATGTTTTACCGGCTCCAACCTCGTGTGCAAGGAGCGTATTACCGCCATATAAACAACGAGCAACAGCGTTAAGCTGATGTGGTCTGAGCTGTATTTCAGGGTTCATTCCAACAAAATTCAGATATTTACCGTCATATTCTCTTGGTCGATTAACATTAAATATTCTATTGTATGTATCTACAATATCGTCACGCCTTGTTTTATCCGAGAAAATCCACTCTTGAAATTTTTGTTGTATAATTTCCTGTTTTGCTCTGACCTGTGCAGTCTTTTTGTTATCAACAACAAGCTTTTCTTTGCCATCAACAATTTGAACGCTTTTAACTTGAGTAGTTCTCAAATTGAGCAAATCTTCTATCAGTTCATATGCGGTTCTATCACTTGTACCATATGTGAATGTAGCGTGAACATTGTTTTTATCAGATGATTTGTTTGTAATATACCATTTTCCGGAAAGCTCTGAATACTGAACATCAATAAATTCCTTTTTAAAAAGAGGATTTTTATGATAATAATTGGTGTCTAAAAGCTCATAAACAAAATCTTTAATATACTCAGGATTTATCCAAGTTGTACCAAGTCTTACATCAATATCACTTGCTTGTATTTTTTCCGGCATAGCTTTTTCAAGTGCTTGTATATTGATTGCAAGACTACTATCGCCTTTATCAAAAGCATTTTGTGCTTCTTCAAGCTTTTTAAGAATATTTCCGGAAAGATATTCATCTGAGGTTACATATTTATCAGTATTTGGAATACGATAAATAGAACCTTGCAAATCTTCAATAAGTTTTTCTTTGTCCAAACCGGTAAGCTTAGACATATACTCAAGATTAACCTTTGCAGTATCGCTAAGAGATACTGCAAGAGCGTCAATAGCAGTTGGTACTGAGGTTATTTCTTTATTTGCCTTAACCGTTCTTTTGGTAAATATATCAGCTTTACCGACATATTTATCTTTATCAAGCTTTTCAAGTGAACGGAGCAATGGCAACGATGAATCGTTTTTAAAGATTGACTTGTTTACATCATCATTTATTCTTCCGTATTTGCTTGCAAAATCATCATAGAGCGAAGATAGAACAGACTGAACATCTTTAATTTCATCGTCCGTTACTTTATCATCAAGCTGCATTTCAAGCAGTTGTCTTACTGTATCACGAATGGCAATAAGTCCTGCCACTCTCTCAAGATTTTGTTTTCTGTTCGATTTTGGTAATTTTACTTCTGTTGCAGTTCCATACTCAAAGAAATAAACCTTATCAGAAGAAAGAAAATAGCTTCCGGTTCTGAGTGAATCAGGTATTTCAACCTGTTCATCTACGAAATCTACATTGTCAAGCTTAGTATCTTTTGTAGAGATATTGCCTTGTATATTTTCCATAGCGTTTCGTATTTGTTCAGAAAGCTTTGTATCTCTGTTTGGCACACAAGTGCTTTCCATACCAAATTGACCGCTTACCATTTCCATACTTCCGCATATTTGTTGTGGGTTCTGGGTGAAATAAGCATTCATTTCAATGCCGTTTTCGTCTTTTGTGGTTTTAATCCATAAAGGTTCATTTTCTGATGTTATTGTAATTGGCTCTGTACGCTTCTGTAAGAAGATAATATCTGAGGTAACCTCTGTACCTGCATTAGCCTTAAAAGCGTTGTTAGGCAGCCTTACAGCCCCTAAAAATTCCGCTTTTTCAGCAAGTAACCGACGAGCTGTGTCATTGCGTTTATCAAGTGTGCCTTTTGATGTAATAAATGCAACTACACCGCCAGGCTTTACCATATCAAGTGATTTAGAGAAAAAGTAATCGTGTATAAGCAGATTTTCTTTGTTATATTTTTTGTCATAAACCCTTATATCACCAAAAGGAACATTACCGACTGCAACATCAAAGCTTTCACTTTTTAGATTTGAGTTTTCAAAACCACATATTTGTATCTGAGCTTCTGGATATAGTTTTTTAGCAATTCTTCCAGTTAGACTGTCAAGTTCTATGCCAGTAATTTTTGCCTGCATATCTTGAGGAATCATACCAATAAAATTGCCTACTCCACAGCTCGGTTTAAGCAACTTTCCTTTTGAAAATCCCATATCAGAAAGCTTGGAATATATTTCTTTAATGATAACAGGGGAGGTATAAAAGGCACTAATAGCCGATTTTCTTGCAGCTGCATACTCATCGTTTGTAAGTAGTCCCTTAACTTCGTCATAGTGACTATTACCAAGTTCAAAGACTTTTGCCATACCGCCCCAGCCGGTATACTTTGAAAGTATTTCCTGTTCCTCTGGAGTTGCGTTTCTGTTTTCGGCTTCAAGCTGTTTTAAGGTTTTAATGGCTGCTATATTATCTTGATATTTTTCGAGAGGTTTTCTCTGTCCAAGCGATAGGTCTGAAATATGATAATTTTCAGGCTTAATTATGATATTTTCTTTTTCTTCGGATTGAGTAGAGGTATATTTTTCCTCGACAATATTTTCGTTGACAATGTTGCGACTTTGATGTATAATAGTATCAAAGCCAAAGCTTTTTGTTAATTCGGGCAATTGGAGCCCCCATCTTTCAAAAAGCTTTTGGCTTTTTTCTTTATTTATAAACAACAATTTA
>OHSM01000342.1_pt1 | contig 18444 bp, 14 predicted proteins | sample 1578671 | NCBI WGS metagenome assembly OHSM01 (sample SAMEA3879591, study PRJEB24766) | human gut metagenome | biome: human-associated habitat; feature: feces | place: USA | collected 1985/1987 | reverse complement strand
CTCATCGACGATGCGGGTTCTATCGCCGCGCTCGAAACCAAACAGCATATGCCGATCTTCAACGTGCGCGAAATGCTGCGTCAGCGTTACGAGGAGCAGGCATACGCCCAGGCTATGCAGAGTTCCGTAGTAGGGAAAATCAAGGTGATTCCCGGCGAGGTGGAGCGTTACTACAAGAAGACCGATCCGGACAGTCTGCCGACTATCCCCGAACAGTACGTTTATGCCCAGATCACCCGTTTCCCGGCGTCGATCAAGGAGGCCAAGCAGCGCACCAAGGAGCGGTTGCTGGATATGCGCGAGCGCATCATCAAGGGGCAGACCCGTTTCGACATCATGGCCCGCATGTATTCGATGGACGGTTCGGCCATCAGTGGCGGCGAACTGGACCCCCAGCCTTTGGACGGGTTCGTGCGGCAGTTTGCGGACGCATTGGCCGATCTGAAGCCGGGACAGGTTTCCGAGGTCGTCGAAACGCAATACGGTTATCACCTGATTCAGTTGATCGACCAGAAGGGGCGTATGTACCATGCGCGTCATATCGTGTTGCGACCCTCCTATACGCTCGAGGAGCTGGCGGCTCCGGCCCGTATGCTGGACAGTATCGCAAACCTGATCCGTAAGGATTCGATTACTTTCGAGGAGGCGGCCCGGAAGTTTTCCGACGACGATAATTCGAAGATGAACGGCGGCGTGGTGACCAACCACGATTTGCTGGAACTTACTCAAAGGTGGGAAGCAAGTTATACCGAAACACGCTTCATGAAAGAAGATTTCGGCCGGGCCGGTGGCAAGAGCCTCGACGACTACAATGCCCTGCGCAATCTTAAGGAGGGCGAAATTTCCGACGCCTATCAGACCGAAGACTGGATGGGCAACCAGCTCAGCAAGATCGTCAAGCTCGTGAAGGTGATCCCTCCGCACAAGGTTTCGCTCGACGAGGACTATATTCGCGTCGAACAGCTGGCGCTGAACGCCAAACGCGAGAAAGTGTTCAAGGAGTGGCTCGACAAGAAGATCGAGGGCATGTACATTTATATCGATCCCGAATTTCGGGACGGAGAGTTCGAAAATAAGAACTGGGTAAAATAGAGATCGTCCGATGCCGAAGGGATTGCGAAAAATAGTGTGCGCACTGCTGGTCGCAGGTGTCGCCGGAGGTGTGATCCTCGCGGGGAACAGGCCGCTGGCCGTTCCCGTTGCGGGTGTTCAGACCCCGTCGGCTCCGGGTGCTCCGGCCCAGGACCCCGAGTCGAACAAGGTGGTCGATTTCGTCGCCGACCGGGGATATCCCATTCCTTACGGCGATACGACCGCGACAGTGCTCGTAGGGCATTTCGCGGCCCAGCACAACGGGGCGGTCATTACCTGCGACAGCGCGATCCGCTACAACGACAAGCGCATCGAGTGCTTCGGCAACGTACTGATCAATAAAAAAGAGACATACATTTACGGCGACCGGGCCGACTACAACGGTGAGATCAACGAGGCGCGGGTCTATGCTCCGCTGGTGAAGGTCGTCGATGGGGATGCGACGCTCTATACTTATGATTTCCGGTTCAATACGCTGGACAATATTGGTACTTTCAGCGGAGGCGGTATGCTGACCAACCGCGAGAATCACCTCGAATCCGACCGGGGCTACTATTATGCCGATACGCACCAGATTATCTGTGTGGATCGTGTCGAGATGCGCAACGACAAGTACGAACTCAAGGGCGATTCGGTGGTGTACGATACGGATACCGACCAGGCTCATTTCTTCGAGCGAACCAACATCTGGAACGAAGGCGGCGATTACATTTATGCCGACCGGGGACGTTACGAAAAGCCGCGCGAGCTTTACGTGCTGACTCGCAACGGGTATGTGATGACCGAAAAGCAGGAGCTGTGGAGCGACAGCCTCGACTATTACCGGGAGTCCGGGCATGCTCTTTTGTTCCGGAATATCCAGATCGACGACGCCGAGCACAAAGTGCTCGCTTTCGGCGATTACGGTGAATATTGGAAGGAGCCGGGCAATGCTCTGCTCACGCAGCGACCTTCGGTGGTCAGCTACGATACGAGTCAGAGCGATTCGCTCTATATGTGTGCCGATTCGATGTTTCTTTATACGATCTCGAAGAGCGAGCAGGCACGTGCCGATTCGTTGGCGAAGGTGAAGGCAAAGGCGGCAGATTCTCTGGCCGGCTCTAAGGGGGGATCGTCTGTGGATTCACTGGCTGCGAAACCGAGTGCTGCGGATCCAAAAGCCTCGCAGGATGGATCGCAGGCGGATGCCGCTGCTCCGCAGGCTGCGGCCGGAGCCGTCGAAACCTCGTCCGAAACTGCGGATGCCGGTTCTGGTTCCGCTGCAGAACCCATAGCGGCTGTTCCGGCTGAAAAAGGAGGAACGGGGGGCGATTCTCTGGATGCCGCCCCAGCAATAGATACGCTTCTTTCCGACAGCCTTGATCGGGTGGGGGGCGGAATGACCCCTGCCGATTCCGTGGCCGCCGTTTCTGCGGTGGATACGCTTTTTTCCGACAGCCTTGCGCAGGCCGGTCCAAAATCGCTTCCTGCGGATTCTTCCGTGCATATTCTTTCCAAGCGGGAGCGGAAAGCCCAGGCCGACAGCTTGAAAGCTCAATTGCGGGCACAGGCCGACAGCATAGCGTCCGTGAAAAAGGCGCAGGCGGCAGCGGCCCGCAAGGAGAAGCTGGCGCAGATCGCCAAAGCACGTCAGGCTCGGGCTACTGCCAAGCTCGACGCTGCGAAACAGAAGGAGGAGGCATTGCGCAGAAAGAACCTGGAGCGCCGCGCCGAACGTATGGAGAAAATCTGGGCCAAGCGGCGTGCCAAAACCGGGAAGGCGATCCTGAAAGGCAAGCTTCCGGCGTCGGCTCTCGATTCGCTGGTCGCCGACTCCCTGCGGGAGGCCAGGGCTTTTGCCGCGTTGGATTCTTTGTTCCGGGACTCTCTTGCTGCGGATTCGCTGGGACGCGATTCCATGCAGCTCGATTCGCTCAAGGCCGGGGTTGCGGCAGCGGACTCTTTGCGGGGGGATTCGATCGCTGCACCTGCTGGAGATTCCCTCTACCGGTTGGTCAAGGGGTATCGCCGGGTAAAGATCTTCCGCAACGACTTCCAGGCGGTCTGCGATTCCCTGGTGGCCGTTTCCACGGACTCGATGATCCTGCTCTATATCGATCCCGTGCTTTGGAATCAGGACAACCAGATCACTTCGGACGTGATGAAGATCTATACCGAAAACTCCAAACTCCAGAAAGCGGAATTCGTCGGCCGTCCGGTTATGTCGAGCGAGATCGACACGATGACTTACAACCAGGTGACGGGCAAGCTGATTACTGCCTATTTCCGCAATAACAAGATCTATCGCAACGACGTGGACGGTAACGTGCAGACCATCTATTATATGCAGGAGGACGATTCGCCCGAACCGGTGGGGTTGATGTCCATCCAAAGCGGTGCGGCTACCTACTATATCGACAACAATACGGTCGAAGGCATTACCTACCGCAATCAGCCGGTCTATTCGATTTTCCCGATGGATAAGATTCCGGAGACGCAGGCTCTTTTTCTCGAAGATTTCAAGTGGGAGGGACACCGGCGCCCGGCGCTTCGGGAGGTTTTCGACCGGACGATTCGCCCTTCGGAGCGTGCGGAGAAGAGTGCGCTGCCGCGACCCGATTTTCCGATCACGCGCCGTATCGAGGAGTATAAAAAGTTGCTCATCGAGTCCGGAACCTGGGTGGACCGCGATGACAAGCTGACGCCCGAAGCGCTCGAGTGGCTTCACTGGCTGGGGTATTGATCTCAGTCATACGGCTCTCTTTGGGCTTTCGGATAGGATATAATCGGCCCTCCCGGATTCATCCCGTTAGGGAGAATCCGGGAGGGCCGGTTTGTCAGGTCGGTGAGAAATTCTTTCGTTTTAGGCGGAAGAGGGGAAGATATGCGCTATTTTTGTTCTCCGAATCAAAAGACCGTGCTTCGGACGCGCCGTATTGTCGAGCTGCGGAGCGGTCCGAAGAATGCGAAAGTTGCGAAAGAGATTCCGTACTCCGGAGTGCGGAGCCGTCGGTAAAAAGAGTCGATTTATGAAAAAGAGTTTGATCGCCCTGGCTTTCGGCACGTTGGCTCTCGGTATGGCCGAGTTCGTCATGATGGGGATTCTGCCCGATGTGGCGAGGGATTTAGGCGTTTCCATCCCCCGGGCCGGGGACCTGATTTCGGCCTATGCCATCGGGGTTTGCGTCGGGGCTCCCGCGACGGTGCTCATCGCACGTAAGCGGGCGTTGAAGGGGATTCTGCTCGCTCTTGCCGCTCTTATTGTCCTGGGTAACGTCTGCGCTTCGCTGGCGCCCGACTTTTGGATGCTCTTGGCGATGCGGTTCGTGTCGGGCCTGCCTCACGGGGCTTTCTTCGGCGTAGGTTCGATCGTTGCGGAGCGGGTGGCCGATCCGGGACACAAAACCCAGGCCGTGTCTATCATGATCCTCGGGATGACTGTCGCCAACCTGTTCTGTGTGCCGTTGGGTACCTATTTGGGCAGCTATCTTTCGTGGCGGCTGGCTTTCGGGATGGTCGGGCTGTGGGGAATTATGGCTCTGCTGCTGATCGCCCGCTGGGTGCCTGCCCTGCCGGCGCTGCCCGATACGGGATTGAAGGGGCAATTCCGGTTCCTCGGTTCGCGGGCTCCCTGGCTGATTCTGTTGGCTACGCTGCTGGCCAATGGAGGTGTTTTCTGCTGGTACAGCTACGTGACTCCGACCATGACGCGTGTGGCGGGCATCCCCGGGCAGGCGATGACAGCCGTGATGATGGTCGCGGGGCTGGGAATGCTGGTGGGTAATCTCGCGGGCGGGCATCTGTCGGACCGCTTCTCTCCCGAACGGGTCGCCCGCTTTATTCAGGGGATGATCTGTCTGTTGCTCGTAGGGATCTTCTTCGCGGCTCGGATCGACTGGCTCGTGATTCCGCTGATGTTCCTGACGACGGCTTCGCTCTTCGGGGTTTCATCGCCCCAGCAACTGCTTATTTTGGAGAATGCGCCGGGCGGGGAGATGCTCGGCGCCGCGTCGATCCAGATCGCGTTCAACCTCGGTAACGCTTTGGGTGCCTACTTCGGCGGTCTGCCGATCAGTTTCGGCCTGGGGCCTCAATATGCCGCCCTGCCCGGTGCGGCGATGGCCCTGCTGGGCTTCGTCATGTTCTCCGTCTATTGCAGTCTTTACGGTCGGAATAAAACTCATAGAATATTGTCGGAAAATGAAATGCGCGGATAATCGGGAAGAGCTGTTCCCGGTGGTCGATGCTGCCGGACGTGTCGTCGGCCGGGCCACGCGGGGCGAGTGCCACGGCGGGTCGATGCTGTTGCATCCGGTGGTGCACCTCCATCTGTTCAACTCCCGTGGGGAGCTTTACCTGCAAAAACGTCCGGCGTGGAAGGATATCCAGCCCGGACGGTGGGATACGGCCGTAGGCGGCCATGTGGATTGGGGGGAAGAGCCTCTCGTTGCCCTGCGGCGCGAGGTGCGCGAGGAGGTCGGCGTGACGGATTTCGAGCCGCAGCACGTGCTGACCTACCTGTTCGAGTCGGAACGCGAACGGGAGTTGGTCTATGTCTATAAGACGGTGTACGATGGGCCTGTCGTACCGAGCGGCGAGTTGGACGGAGGTCGCTTCTGGACACTGCGCGAGATCGCCGAAGGAGTGGGCGGCGGGATCTTTACCCCCAATTTCGAAGGCGAGATCCGCCGTGTGGCGGAGCTGCCGGATGTCGGGCGTTGAGTCCCCGGTTCCGTTCGCTGCGCCTCTTCGGAACGCAGGGCGGTCTGCCGTCCGGCGACCGCTAAATAAAGCACATGATCAGAATCTGAATGATGATGACCCGCAGGAACATGCATACGGGATAGACCGTCGCGTACGCCACGGCCGGATGATCGCCGGGGATCGAGTCGTTGGCATAGTTCAGCGCCATCGGGTTGGCCATGCTGCCGCACATGATGCCGGCTACCTGTCCGAAATCGAGTTTGAAGAACCGCAGCGACAGGGCGGCTACGATAACGATGGGGACGAACGTGAGGAGGAATCCCAGTCCGATCCAGAGCATTCCTTCGGGGCGCATGATCGTTTCGACGAAATGGGCGCCCGCTTCGAGCCCCAGGCAGGCCAGATAGAGCGACAGTCCCAATGCCCGGAGCATCAGGTTGGCGCTCAACGTGGTGTAGGTGACGATGTGGATGCGGGGGCCGAAGGTCCCGATCAGGATGCCGAGGATGATCGGGCCGCCTGCGAGTCCCAGTTTGACAGGGAGACTGATACCCGGTACCGCGAAAGGGATGCTTCCCAGCAGCAGGCCCAGGAGCAAACCGATGAAAACCGGAATCAGGTTGGGTTCGTCGAGCTGTTTGACGGCGACGGCGACAAGGTTGACAGGCTGGAAAAATTCGTGGCTAAGGAAATGGGCTTTGACAAGGTTTTCGACGTGTCGGGACAGACTTACACGCGCAAGCTCGACTACACGATTCTGTCCGCACTGTCCGCAATCGCTCAGAGCGCTTACAAGTTCAGCAACGATATGCGCATTCTGCAAAGCCGCAAGGAAATGGAGGAGCCGTTTGAAAAAAATCAGATAGGCAGCTCCGCAATGGCTTACAAGCGCAATCCCATGCGCAGCGAGCGTATGGGCAGTCTGGCGCGGTTTGTTTTGACCTTGCCCTTGAACGAGGCGGTCACCGCGTCCACGCAATGGTTTGAAAGGACGCTTGACGACTCCGCCAACCGCCGCATAACCATACCGCAGGCGTTTCTTGCTTTGGACGGGGTTTTGAGCCTGTACGAAAACATTACCTCCGCGCCCGTCGTTTACGAAAAGGTTGTTTTAAAGCACGTCCGCGAGGAGCTGCCCTTTATGGCGACGGAATCCATACTTATGGAAGCGGTCAAGCAGGGGGGAGACAGACAGGAGCTGCACGAAATTATCCGTGTCTGTTCCATGCAGGCAGCCGAAAACGTCAAGAAAAACGGCGGAGAAAACAATCTGATTGAACTGCTTGCGCAAAGGCGTGAATTCGAGAAAATCAACCTCGACAGGCTTACCGACCCGGCGCTGTTTGTCGGACGCGCCCAAAAGCAGACGGAGCGCTATCTCGCCGACGTGGTTTGTCCGTTGCTTGAAGCAAATCCGACAACCGAGTCGGACAGCGAAATCAAGGTCTGAAAATGAGCTTTAAGAGTTTTCCGCCTATATTCGACGAGCAATGCCGTCTGTTGATTCTCGGCAGCTTTCCGAGCGTAAAGAGCCGCGAGGTTTCCTTTTATTACGGCAACAAACAGAACCGTTTCTGGGGCGTTTTGGAGGAGGCGTTGGGGCTTGACAAATTCGCCGCTCCGTCTGACAAAGCAGCGTTTCTGCTTGAAAGGCATATTGCTCTGTGGGACGTGGTTTGCGAATGCGAAATAAAGGGCTCGTCGGACAGCTCTCTCGTGTGTCTCAAACCCAACGAAGTGGACAGGCTGATAAAAGGCGGCAGCATAAAAACAATCCTTTGCAACGGCACGACGGCCTTTAAGCTGCTCAACAGATATTTTCCCGATATTGACGCAAACACTGTGCTTTTGCCCTCCACAAGTCCTGCAAACGTGCGGTTTGACCGCGAAAAATGGCTGGACGCTTTGAAAAACTTTTAATCAAGCCCGCAGAAAAATCTGCGGGCTTTAAATATGAATTTTTTTCATTATATTTTGCCGTTCTACATCAATCAATAAATTGCATTAGAGGTCAGCCTTTGTTATAATTCCATCGAAAACAGCTTGGTTTTCAAAGGAAGACAACGGATGAATATAAGTATTTTCGACGTAATCGGTCCCATTATGGTAGGTCCGTCGTCGAGCCACACGGCAGGCGCGGCACGTCTTGCGAAAATCGCCAACGACATTTGCTACAAGCCGTTTTACAAGGTTACGTTCGGTCTGCACGGCAGCTTTGCCGAAACCGGACTCGGGCACGGAACGGACAAAGCGTTGCTTGCGGGAACACTGGGTTTTCTTGCCGACGACGAAAGGCTTAAGGACGCTTACGAATACGCGCGTTTGCAGGGCATCAAATACGAGTTTTACGAAACGGATTTGGGGGACGTGCACGAAAACACCTGTCTGATTACTTTTTACAACACGGACGGGACAAAGAGCGAGGTGCAGGGCAGCAGTATAGGCGGAGGGCGCATTCTGATAACAAAGCTGGACGGAGCGGATACCGAAATAACCGCCGAGCAGCCGACAATAGTGATTAGGCAGCGAGACAAGCGCGGTGTCATCAACTCTGTTACGCAGCTTCTTGCATGGCAGGGAATCAACATTGCGGTCATGCGGCTTTCCCGCGACGACAAGGGCGGCACCGCGACGACGGTAATCGAGACGGACGAGGTTTTTCCCGAGCACATAAAGCCGTTGCTCGAACAGCTTGACGGCGTAAACGAAGTCAGACTAATCTACGTGGACGACGAGGAATAAAGGCGGAAATAATTATGTACAACAGTGTAGAGGAGCTTTTGGAAAGAGCCAAAACCGAAAACAAAAGGCTGCACGAGGTCATCGCGCAAAACGAAATGTCAATCAGCGACATAAGCGAGGAAATGCTTTACGACAGATTGGAAAAGCATTATCAGACAATGGTGGCGAGCGCGGCAAAGGCGGTGAACGCGCCTCAGGATATGCCCGGCGTGGATTTTATCAAGGGGCAGAGCCTGAAACAAGCGCAGTATTCCGAGTCTCAGACGCTTGGCGGAAGTTATCTCAACAACATAATGACCATGGCGCTTTCCTGCTGCGAGGTCAACGCAGGTATGGGCAGAATTTGCGCCGCGCCGACGGCGGGTGCCTGCGGCATACTGCCTGCGGTGCTCATCGAAACATCGCGCAAACTCAACAGCACAAAAAAGGAAATTCTCGACGCGCTGTTGGTTGCGGCGGGCTTTGGAGCTATTTTTGTGCGAAATTCTACGGTTTCGGGCGCGGAGGGCGGCTGTCAGGCGGAGTGCGGAGTGGCGGCAGCCATTGCGGCGGCAGCCGCAGTTTATCTTGCGGGAGGAACAGCCGCCATGTGCGCAAACGCGGTTGCCATTGCCGTCATGAACTGTATGGGACTCATCTGCGACCCCGTGGCGGGACTTGTTCAGGTTCCGTGCAGTTTTCGCAACGCAAGTCAGGCGGCAAACGCCGTCGCGAGCGCGGACCTTGCCCTTGCGGGGCAGGTCAGCATTATTCCACCCGACGAAGTAATCGAGGCAATGTACAAGGTTGGCAAAAAGATGGCGCCTGAATTCAAGGAGACCTCTCAGGGGGGCGTGGCGGCGACTCCTACGGCGCGCAAGCTGGAAAAAAAGCTGGCGCGAAAAAGCATTTTTACGGATTGAGATAAATAATGTCTCATTTTGTCAGATTTGTAAAAATGATACAACTAAATGTCTAAAAAAAAAGAAAGGGTTGACGTATTGATTAAAATAAAGTATTATAACAAATAAGATTGAAAGGAGGTGATTGCAAAAGTAGGGGATAACGGAAAAATTTAAGTGTAATCCAAATGCAGTGTAAGTCAATTCAAAAATATAAGGAGATTCAAAAAATGAAGGAAAAAAAATTAATAAGTTCAACGTTAGCTGTTGTTATTTTAACAGTTATATTTTTATCATTACCTATTTGTTTTTTTAATGCAGATATTCAATACAAAGAAAAAATTATTTTTGCAAAAGGACATGATATTTTACCCTATTCCGAGGGGATAAGGCAGTTCGATTTATCCGAACAAACAGAGCAGTCTATTTCAATTGAATTATCTGATGTTTTCAGCGAGAGCGAAGAATATAACTTTCTTATGCAAAATCGCGAGTTTGTTTCCGAGTGCGATATCGACGAATATGTTATGCGCATCAGAAACGAATGCAAAGCATTTTATGCAGAAAGACGTGCGGATTTTGTGCGCTCTGTCGGACTTGACGACGAGTTGATTGAACAGTCAGGTTACAGCCATATTCTGGAAATAAATAAGGAGGCACTTCAAGCGGAAGCCATGCCTTTGAAAGTATTAAAGAAAATGGCGAAAAGCGACCTTGTTCAAAATGTGGTAATGGAAGACTATAATGAAATTTCATTTGAACCTGAGGCATGGTTTGGTTCGTGGGAAGGCGAAACGTTGCCGACTATAAACGGACAGGGGTATGTCGGAGTGGACTATATGCAAGGTTCGGGCGTAAATTTGGGAATTTTGGAAATTCGTGATATAAAAAACGAGTCAGGAGATATACGCGCTCAGGATGTAAAGTCTGAATTTACGAATTTGAATGTAGTTTCTACAAGCTCAAATAATCAAGAGAGCAGCGCTCATGGCATGACGGTTGCAAGAGTAATAGGAAATATGGTGCCAAGATGTAATATGTTTATCGATGTTTGTCATCCTTTAAATAATACATATATTTTCAAAACATCGAACTTTGATTGGTTATTAAAAAATAATGTTTCGGTTGTTAACTGCAGCTGGGGCGGAGGGCACAGAGGTTCTAATGGAAATTATTGCAGAATGGAAAATTTAGTCAATCAGCTTTCGATGGACAACCTTATTACATTTGTTTTTGCCGCAGGAAACGACGGGAGCACAGTTGGGTGCCCTAGCAGCGCTGCCAATGTGATTTGTGTGGGAGCGACAGATGCGACAGGCAAAAAAATAGCAGATTATTCCAATTTCGGCAGTGAAATTCATTCGGGATGTAAGCCTACTCTCTTGGCAAACGGTACGCCTCATTTGCCTCAGCAGAGCAATCCGTTTCATGCGACCAAAGGTACAAGCTTTTCTGCGCCGATGGTGACGGGAGCGATAGCTATGCAGATGAGCGCAGAGCCAAGGTTTAAACTTTATCCCGAAAAATTGATTCCGCTTTTGGTAGCTACGGCTGATGACGAAAAAATAAACGGTTACTCGGCAAATCAATTCGGCATGGATTCAAAAGCCGGAGCAGGTATGCTCGATTTGAAAAAATTCATGGATTATCCGGGGCAATGCGATTCTTTCATGACAAATTCGGGCGGAACCAATTCTTTTACGAATAGATATTATATACCAAAAGATAATTCCGACATAGGCAAAACGCTAAGAATTTGTTTGTTTTGGATGTCTACAGATATGTTTTTGGGAGGTAATACTGCGGAAGCAGAAGGCAGTGTTTCTCAACCAAATCTGATTTCCATGCAGTTGCGTGCTAGGGCGGGTTCTAATTTTTTGGGAGCAGTTAATTCTGACGGATTGAAAAGCAATGTTCTTGTTTTGTCTGTTCCGATAAATTCATTGACGCCGATTACTATTGAGGTCGATGCTTTGAGTTCAGGCAGAAACACTAAGGTTGCAGTAGCATTTTGTGTTCAATAAACAAGGAGGAAAAAAATGAAAAAAATTAAAGCGATTTTGGTTCTGTCGGCAATTTTGTTTTTGTGCGCGTTTGTTTTCGCGGCGTGCGGACCGAAAGAGAGCGGTTACGTCGGGATGCTGCAATTCGGCAACGGCAGCTGGGACTATTCCGACAAGGTAACTTTCAATCTCGGCAAAGCCGACGGCAGCAAGGATTTGGACAGTTATCTGAAAAAAAACGCAGGAATAAAAAACGTCAAATTCGAGGATTATCTCAGTCAGGATAAGACGATGACTGTAAAAATTAAGTTGGATACGGATATTCTCGACAAAACCTTTGAGGACGAGGAGCTCAACGCTTTCGTCGTCGAGACAAAAGCTCTTATGCAAAACGAGAAGGAGTGGGACAAGGCGGACGTTTTCAACCGCGCGGCAATCCGTTATCTCGGACTGTCGGGGATAGTTATGAGCGGCGGAGTCAAAGGGGAGTTGTACAAGGATTATTACTATCCGACGTTTGACAAGCAGGAAGACGTTTTAACGCCTTACTATGCCGACGAATGGGAGCTGCTGCTTGAAAAAAGTCAAAGCCCTCTCGTGACAAGCATGGTTTTCGATTGGCAGAAATTTAAGAAAATAAACAACAATGCCGAAGAAATTGCGGGCAATTGGAAGTTTTCCGACGGCAAGCTGCAAGTCGATTTCGGACTGGGCAACAACGACGGAAGTTGCAGCGTCGAAACATATCTGCGCCGCGCCGAAGAAAATTATCCGTATCTAATCGGCTGCGCTTTTTACGTTGACGACAAAATTTTCGATGGAAACGCGACTTTTGACAATCCCGATGAAGCGGCGTTCGTCAATGAACTTAAAGCAATGAAGGAGGACGGAGCGGATATAAGAACGCTCAGGATAAAGGTGTTGGAGTATTTGGAGCTTGAAGGGCACTTCGTATATTATTATCAGGGCGTCGTCGAGACCGAAAGCGGCGTTTATTCCGAAGCCGGCTCGTTTGAGTGCTACGGAAACGACAAACTTTTTGAAAACTGGTCGAAAATTAGAGAGCGCCGCGAAAGCGGACTCATATCCTCGGTGAGTTTCGGCAGGGCTATGCCAAATCTCTATTGGGCTTTCTGATTGCAAACGCCTGTCTGCGCTTTAAAGTGCAGACAGGCGTTTTCTTTTTTTGTTTATACTTTTTGACATTGCGAAAATATTTGTTTTTAAATTTTTTCAAATTTATGAGTGTGTCGAAAAAAGACAAGCTATGAGCCGAGCGGGTGCGAAAGCCGAAATTTTGCGACGTTTTTTCGGGGCATGGAGGGGAAATTTCGGTTTTGCGGAAAATGACCGAAAAAGTTGCTTTTTGTCGGCGATTTGAGACAGAAAGTTCTTGTTTTTTTGGGCGTTTTTTGAGGGCTGTTCTGTCTGACGTTTGAATTTTAAGTAACGGCGCAAATGAACATATGCGCATCTGCGCATATGTTCATTTGCAAGAATGTGATAAAAACCGCCTTTTTTTAGTCTTTTTTTGTCGTATGCGCAAATGCGCAGTTTAAGTGGGAAAAAATTGAAAAAAATCGAGGTATGTACTTCAACTATCATGCCAAACTGAAAAAACTGATTGTAGACGGACATCTTGTGCGTTTTGAAACGTTGGAAAATTACAACGGAATTTCTCCCGCGCTGGTGCTTTATTTTGACAACGCTCCGCCCATGCCCGTGAGAGAGCATAAATGGGAGGAATATTTCAAATTGATTGACAAAGCTTCCGGCAAGGTTTAATATAACGGGAGATGAAAAATATGAAAAGAGTGTTTTTGTTCGGAAACGCTTCCGGAAAAGCGTCGGTAATAGTGAGGATTGCCGTTATGGCGGCGGTCACGCTGATTGTTCAGTGGCTTGTCGGGCTGAGTAAAATTCAGCTTCTTACAGGCTCCTTTGTCAATATGTGTCTGCTTATTGCCGCAATGACAACGGGCATTGTCGGCGGAATCTGTGTCGGTATTGTCACGCCCTTTATCGCGCTGGGGCTTGGACTCAATCCCAACGTGCTTCTCGTGCCCTTTATCGCCGTTTCAAACGCCGTTTACGTCGTGATATTCGGAGTCGTCGTCTGGCTGTTGAGGGTGGATTCGGGCAGTACAAAGAGATTCTGGTACAATTTGCTTGTGTCTGCGGCGGCGATTGTGCTTGCGGCGGGGCTTAAATTCGCCTTTTTGTATTTTGTGGGCGTAAAGTGGATTTATCCTTTGCTGTTCAACGTCAAGCAGATGGAGACGATTTCCGTTATGATGGGCGCGCTGCAATGGTTTACCGCGCTTATAGGCGGAGGGGCGGCATTGGCATTGAGCTACGCTTTGAGACCTGCGCGGCTCGTGGGATACAGGAATTTCGCGCCCGCCGTCGCGGAGGAAATTTCCGAGGCGATTGCCGACACCGTCAGTGAAGAACTGAAAGAGTCCTTTTTAGAGGAGGAGAACGCAGACGGCGGCAAAGCGCAGTCGGAAGACGATGCTTAAACGGACTTAAAACAAATATTTTTGACAAAGGCGGACTTTGCTCCGCCGTTTTTTTGTCGGGAAAAAAGTTTACTTTTGTCACCCGTTAAGATATAATATTTCCATGAAACGCAAGGAAACGACGGAAATAATCTCGGTCATGAAGCCCGCAGAGATTGGGCTTACTCAGACGGAGGCGGAGGAAAGGCTTGCCGCGGGTTTAGGAAACTCGACCAAACGCACGGGGGGCAAATCCTACGCTTCCATTTTTGTCGGCAACATATTCACATTTTTCAATTTGCTCGGGCTTGCCATAATGATTCTTATGGCGGCGCTCGGAAGCTATCCCAATCTTTTTTTCGGCGTGATAATAATCGCCAACACGACAATAGGCATAGTTCAGGAAATCAGGGCGAAAAGGACAATCGACAAGCTGTCCTTGCTCAATGCGCCGCAGGTCAAGGTCATCCGCGACGGGCGGGAGCAGACAATCGACGCTTCGTCTGTCGTGCGCGACGACATAATCAAGATTGAAGCGGGCAATCAGATATGCGCCGATTGCGTGCTGCTCGAAGGGCAGCTGGAAACGGACGAGTCTTTGCTTACCGGAGAGTCCGAGCCTGTGAGAAAAGCGCAAAACGACACCTTGCTTTCCGGCAGCTTTGCAATAAGCGGCAGCTGTCTTGCTCGGGTGGAAAAGGTGGGCGCGATGAGCTACGTGCAGACGCTTGCGGCAAAGGCAAAAAAATATCAGAAGCCGAAATCCGAGCTTATGCGCTCGATAAACGCCATTATCAAGGTGTTGGCAATTATCATTTTTCCGCTTGGAATCGCCACGTTTTTTACAACAGTGCACCAGCTTGGCGGTTATGCGGAGTGGAGGCAGGCGCTTATTCAGACGTCGGGCAGTATGATAGGCATGATTCCGTCGGGAATGGTGCTTTTGACAAGCGTTGCGCTGACCGTTTCCGTAATCAGGCTTGCTTCCAAAAAGGCGATGGTCAAGGATTTGTACTGTATAGAAATGCTTGCCCGCGTAAACGTGCTCTGCCTCGACAAAACGGGGACAATCACCGACGGCACAATGACGGTGGAAACGGTGCTTTGCGAAGAAAGCGAGCTTCTTTACGAGCTTATGCCCGAGTTTATTTCTGCTACGGGCGAAAAAAATCAGACGGCGCGCGCGCTTGAAAATTATTTCGGAGCGGGCGGAAAGCTAAATTTCTCAAAGGTCGTTCCTTTTTCCTCCGCGAGGAAATACAGCGCGGTGAGCTTTAATGAGCGCGGCACTCTGGTTGTGGGAGCGCCCGAGTTTGTTCCCGCCGCAAAAAAGTGCATGGAAAGCGTCGATGAATACGCCAAACAGGGCAAGAGAGTGCTGCTTGTAGCTTTCAGCGAAAAATGTATGTGCGGCGACGAATTGCCCGACGACCTGGTTCAGCTCGGTCTGTTGGTGCTCAAAGACACTGTCCGTCCCGACGCAATAGAGACCATCAAGTGGTTTAAAGAAAACGACGTGCTCTTAAAGGTTATAAGCGGCGACAACCCGCAGACCGTTTCCGTCATTGCCAAGGAGGCGGGCGTTCCCGACGCGGAAAACTTTGTCAGCCTCGACGGCATGACGGACGAGGAGGTTGTTGCGGCAAGCAGGCGTTACACGGTTTTCGGCAGAGTCAATCCGGAGCAAAAGGCGTTGCTTATAAAACAGTTCAAGCTGGACGGAAAGACGGTGGCTATGACGGGCGACGGCGTAAACGACATTCTGGCAATGAAGGAGGCGGACTGCGCCGTTGCCATGGGCGCGGGCAGTCAGGCGAGCAAGAGCGTGGCGCATCTTGTGCTTTTCGACAGCAAATTTTCTTCCATGCCGAGCGTTGTGGCTGAGGGCAGGCGCGTGGTGAACAACATACAAAACTCATCAAGCCTGTTTCTGATGAAAACGACGATGACCATATTCACCACGCTTCTCATGATTTGTCTGGGCAGGGAATATCCTTTCGAGCCGCGCAATCTGTATCTGATTGAGTTTTTGGTAATCGGTCTGCCCTCGTTCTTTTTGGCGCTCAAACCCAACAAGGAGCTTATTACGGGCAGGTTTATTTCAAATACGTTGATAAGAACCATTCCGTCAGGGCTGGCTTTGAGTCTGTCTGTGGGGATTATGTATCTGTATGAGAGTTTCGGCTTGGGCGCTCCGGCGAATATAAACGACGCGCAGCTTATGACGCTGTCAACAATCGCAATGACTTTGTCGGGAGTGGCTGCGCTGTGCGTATTGTGTTATCCGTTCAATTGGGTCAACCTGTGCGTGGCTCTCGGCAGCGCGGCGCTGGTGGCGCTGGGGCTGACAGTGCCTTTTGCGAGAAACCTCATCGGGCTGGCAGACGTAAAGGGGCACGCGCTGATCGTTGTCATCGCAGTCGCGGTTTCCGTCGTGGTGTGCGTTGTCGGCAGAATAGCGCTTGAACTGATTAACAACAGAAAGAAAACGGGACATGAAAAAAGGACTGCCGCATGACAGTCCTTTTGCTTTAAAAAATTCACTCCGCATTGTTGTACGCTTTCAAAACGGCGTCCGAAAGCATTTGCCTTGTTTCGCTGTTTATGGGATGGGCAATGTCCTTGTATTCGCCTTCCTTGGTTTTGCGGCTGGGCATCGCGATAAAGAGACTTTCTTTGCCTTCGATTATTTTGATGTCGTGTATGACAAAGCAATCGTCTATGGTGATTGAAGCAATGCCCCTGAGCTTGTTTTCATCGTTTTCGACTTTGCGGATTCTGATGTCAGAAATGTTCATGATGTAACCTCTTTAAAATGTTTTCCCGAAGGTGGTACTATTATACTATAAAATTCAAAATAACACAATACTTTAATTAAAATTTTTCATAAAAAATTTAACTTAAATTTCACATTTTATAATAAAATTTAATATGGAAGAATTTAAGTTGAAAGAAAAGATTCATCTGGTAGGTATAGGCGGTATCAGCATGAGCGCATTGGCGCAATATTTTCTGGCGGAGGGCTATGCGGTAAGCGGCAGCGACGTCAGGGAAAACGAGCAGACGCTGTTGCTGCGCGGGCTGGGCGCCGAGGTTTGCATAGGACATGACGCAAGCAATATAGACAAAACCGCCGTCAAGCTTTGTATATACACTTCGGCGGTAAAGGAGGACAATGTGGAGCTGACTTTTTGCAGGGAAAATTCCATTCCGACCGTGCCCCGCGAGCAGGCTTTGGGGGACATTTTCGACGATTATCCCTTCGGCGTTGCGGTATGCGGAAGTCACGGCAAAACCACCACTACGGGCATGCTGGCGCACGTGCTTGACGGACTTCAAAAAAAGCCCGCAGTCTTTATCGGCGGCGTGTTGAAGCGCACGGGCAGCAATTTTGAAAAGGGCGGCGGAGAATACTGCGTCAGCGAGGCGTGCGAATACAGAGAAAGTTTCAGATATCTGCATCCTTACGTCTCCGTGCTGCTCAATATGGAGCTGGACCATACCGATTATTTCAAAAATATGAAGCATATCAAGGACAGCTTCGTTGCTTTTACGCAAAACACCCGCGCCGACGGCTTTGTCGTGCTCAATGCCGACGGAGTGGACGCTTTTACGCGCGCGAGAATCAAGGGCAAAAAGGTTACGTTCGGACTGAAACCGTTTTGCGACGTGCGCGGCGTAAAACTTGCGCAGACAAACGGCAATTTTTCTTTTGACGTAAAAATAAAGGGACGAAAGGAAGGTCATATCGATTTGAAGGTTGCGGGCAAACACAATGTTTACAATGCGCTTGCCGCTCTCGCCGCCTGTTTCTGTCTCGGGCTGGATATAAAAACGGTGTGTATGCTGCTGTCGGGCTTTTCCGGAGTGAGCCGCCGCTACGAAACCTTCGACTGCGGCTACACCAACATAGTGGCGGACTACGCGCATCATCCTTCCGAAATCAAGGCTCTTCTGGACGCGGTCAAGCTCAAAAACTTCGACAACATTTATATGGTTTTTCAGCCGCATACATACAGCAGGACGAAGGGACTGTTCGACAGCTTTGTTTACTGCTTTTCGGGCGTAAAAAAGCTGTGGATACTGCCTGTTTACGCCGCGCGCGAAAAACCCATTGAAAACGTAAGCGGCGAAGCTCTTGCCGCCGGGGGCCGCACAGCAGTCGAGCACGCGCATGCCGGGCGCCGCGCCGGAGGCCAGCACGGCCAGCTTCGCGGCGGCATCCTGTACACAGACCGCCCCGGACTGGAACAGCGGCAGCGCCTCGAGATTGCCCGTGCCGGAGACGAGGAAGCAGCGGGAAGCCACGGGTGCGGCTCACAGGCGATCCCCGCTTCGTCCAGCGCAGCTGCCACCTGCTCTGCAGATGCCTTCAGGGGATTTGCCTGAAGCGCCGTTTTGGGAATGTCGTTGTCGGCGGCGAGGAAGGCTTCGAGCGTTTCCTCGTCCATGGACGCACGCAGGCAGTCGACGAGCGGCTGCGGGTGAGAGTATTTCGTGGCCAGATCGTGCGGCTTTTCCAGCTCGTCCTTTCTGCGGGCA
>OHSM01000327.1_pt1 | contig 18930 bp, 13 predicted proteins | sample 1578671 | NCBI WGS metagenome assembly OHSM01 (sample SAMEA3879591, study PRJEB24766) | human gut metagenome | biome: human-associated habitat; feature: feces | place: USA | collected 1985/1987 | reverse complement strand
GACAGTCTGCCGATTGACTCATAATGACGGAATTAAACGACTGTCCCTAAATAATACCTGACCATGTCACAATCGCTTATCACCCGCCGCAAATCGTTTTTGCTCCGGATTATCCCGGTGATGCTCTGCTTCTTTGCCATGGGGTTTGTCGACCTCGTGGGCACGGCCTCGAACTACGTGCAGCAGGACCTTGGGCTGACCGATGCACAGGCGAATCTCTTTCCCTCGCTTGTCTTCTTCTGGTTCCTGATTTTCTCCGTGCCGACGGGCATGCTGATGAATAAAATCGGACGGAAAAACACGGTGCTCATCAGCCTCGTGGTCACGGCCGTATCGCTCTTCATCCCGACCTTCGGTGACAGCTATCTGATTATGCTGGCTTCGTTCTCGCTGCTCGGCATTGGAAACGCCATCATGCAGACGTCGCTCAATCCGCTGGTTACGAACCTTATAAGCAGCGACCGGCTGGCTTCGACCCTCACCTTCGGCCAGTTCGTCAAGGCCATCGCCTCGTTCCTGGCTCCGATTATTGCGGCGTGGGGCGCCACTACCCTCCTCCCCGTCTTCGGCCTGGGCTGGCGGGTGCTGTTCATCATCTATGCCGTCATCTCGCTGCTGGCCATCTTGCTGCTGGCCGCAACGCCCATCGAAGAAGACCGTCCCGTTGCGGCGTCGAGCATCGGCCAGTGCCTCAAGCAGCTCGGCCGGCCCTTCATCCTGCTCTCCTTCCTCGGAATCATGTGCCATGTCGGAATCGACGTGGGAACCAACACCACCGCTCCCAAAATCATCATCGAACGGCTGGGCCTTCCGCTCGAGGATGCCGGATTTGCCACCGGAATCTACTTCATCTTCCGTACCATCGGCTGCTTCCTCGGGGCATTCATCCTGCGCGCCATCTCGCCGAAGCTCTTCTTCGCCATCAGCGTGCTGATGATGCTCGTCGGCATGAGCCTGCTGGCTCTGTGCGACACCCTTGCACCACTCTACACGGGCATCGGACTGATTGGATTCGGCAACTCGAACATCTTCTCGGTCATCTTCTCGCAGGCGCTCGTCTATGCCTCGGACAAGAAGAACGAGGTGTCGGGCCTCATGATTATGGGCCTCTTCGGCGGTACGGTCTTCCCGCTGGCGATGGGCTACGCGGCCGATGCCGTCGGACAGATTGGCGCCGTTGCCGTCATGACCGTCGGAGTGCTCTACCTTCTTTACTATACGTTGAAAATCAAAAAGATATAGTTCAATCTAAAATACTGATTCAATGAACGCAAATGATGTTGTCGTAGGAATGGGCGAAGTCCTGTGGGACATGCTCCCCGAAGGGAAAAAGATTGGCGGCGCACCGGCCAATTTCGCCTATCATGTCTCCCAGTTCGGATTGCCGAGTTGCGTGGTGAGCGCCGTGGGTGAGGATGTGCTGGGAAAGGAGATTCTGGATAACTTTACCTCGAAGGGGCTCAACTGCCACATTGCCACGGTGCCCTATGCCACGGGAACCGTGCAGGTGAGCATCGACCAGGCGGGGGTTCCCCAATATGAAATCAAGGAGAATGTGGCGTGGGACAACATCCCCTACACTCCTGCGCTCGAGGCGCTCGCCCGCCGGACGAAGGCGGTCTGCTTCGGCTCGCTGGCCCAGCGCAGCGTGGTGTCGCGCAACACCATCGGCAGCTTCCTGGATGCCATGCCCGAGAATGACGAGACGCTGGTAGTCTTCGATGTCAACCTGCGTCAGGGCTTCTACAACAAGGAGATTCTCTGCAACTCGATGAAGCGCTGCAACATCCTGAAGATAAACGACGAAGAGTTGATTCAGGTAAGCCGCATGTTCGGCTATCCGGGCATCGACCTTCAGGACAAGTGCTGGATTCTCCTGGGAAAGTACAATCTGAAGATGCTGATTCTCACCTGCGGAATCAACGGCAGCTACGTCTTCACGCCGGGCAACATCTCGTTCCTGCCCACCCCCAAGGTGGAGGTGGCCGATACGGTGGGTGCCGGCGACAGCTTCACCGCTGCCTTCATCTCGTCAATCCTGAAGGGCAAGAGCGTCGCCGAGGCGCATGCCCTTGCGGTCCAGACCTCCGCCTATGTCTGCACCCAGAAGGGTGCCATGCCGGTGCTGCCTCCGCAGTTGACGGGACAGCTGCAGTAGCTGCGGCACGGATGTGATTCTTTTATGCGGCAATCGGTCGGGAGTATCGTCTCCCGACCGATTGTTTTTGGGACCGCGCCGCGATGGAATGCTCCGGGAAGAGGGCTCTTCGGGACCCTTCTTCCGCCTCAGGCCGACAGGACGCTTGAAGTACGCGCCGAATAAAGCGTCCCGATGCCGCTCCAGGCCATGCGGTAGCGGGCATTGCTCATCCGGCTGCCGGTTGACTGCCGGGAACTGAATAATGCCTTCGATGGCTACGCCTCAGACCTGCTTTTGAGGCGAGGCCTGTTACGGTGCGCAATCGGTTCCAAGGTTTGGATGCGAAAATCTCGATTACGTGCCTGGAAAGAGATTCATCTCCTTGCCACCTCCGAACGGTTGTATGCATGGCGCGAAGAGTGATGGCTTGCAGAGTCGTTCTTTGTATTCGATGTGGCGGTCTTCGCTCCTGTACTTCAATTCCGGACGGCACGAAAACTTGGATTGGTCGGAATATATACGCATCCTGGTTTTTCCATTCGGAACACGTTTAGTGTACATGCCAAGGTGGCGAGTGGCCGAAAGAGACAGCCGCCGGGGACCGGAACGGCCGGGAATGTGATTCTCATCCGACCGTACTCTACCCTCCCCCGAGTATCCGGCAGGTAACATTGTCCCCGCAATCATCGGCAGGAACGTGTAGACCTACATCTCCTTGTAGGCAGTCGGCGAACAGCCGACCGCCTTCTTGAAGTAGACCCCGAAAAACGATTGATTGGCGAAATTCAGCAGGTCGGCGACCTGCTGAACCGTATATTGGCCGCTCTTCAGCAACGCTTTGGCCTCGAGAACCACATAGTCGCGAATCCAGTCGCCGGCATGGCGTCCGCTGACGGCATAAACCACCTGCGAGAGGTATTTCGGGGTCAGGCAGAGTCGGTCGGCATAGAACTGAACGCTGCGCTGCGAGGCGTAGTGCTGCCGCAGCTCCTCGAGAAAACGGTCAAAAATCTGCCTTTTGCGCGACCCCTGTCGGGAGTCCTGCTCCTCGACCAGCGGGGCCATCAGCTGACAGATTTCACCGTAGAGCACCTGCAGGTAGCCCTTCAGGACCTCGTGCTTGAACCGGAAGTCTGGCTGGCGGAGCTTTTTGCGCAGGGCCCGGCAGAGTTCCAGTATCTCGGACGTCTGCTCCTCGGTGAGCTCGAGCAGCGACTGCCGCGAAAGGAACTTGCGCACGATGAGCGCCCCTTCGCTGTTCTGCTCCGAAATGATGTAGCTGTTCGACAGGGCGATAAGCACTATGCGGTAGTCGGCCGAAATGTCGAGGCATTGGCCGATGGACCCCGGAGTGACTATCAACAGCGAGTTGCGGTGCAGCTCGTATTCATTGAGGTTTAGCCGCACGCGCATCCTCCCGCCCAGACACAACTGCATCATGGCTGCCTGAATCTTGAAGGGATACGGTGCCGTGAGTATGGGAACCATCGACGGGTCGCTCGAATAATTGCGCGAAGGCCCCGCTTCGCCGAAATCGCCGGCCAGAAAGAACTGATTGTCGACGATGCAGTCCTGCTCGTCGAAGGGTATCATCGCCAGATTGAGTGCATTGAAGTCCCGGAGTTCATCCATTGTCGTTCGCTTTATGTCGACAAATATACGGATTCAAACAGGAGAATCGGTTGTTTTTCACTCAAAAGGTCTGTTTTGCCATCCTTTCGAACAACATGACGGCAGCATGTGACAAAAGCCTTCACGGAAAAATCTGGAACTTTGCCGGTGAAAATTTCAAAAATGATGGCAATGAAGACAGCAGTAAAGAGCGTCGGGCTTGCACTGGTTGCAGCCCTGACGTGCGGCTGTGCGGGGAGTCCGTCCAACGAACCCTACGTACAGAGGGTGAGCCTGACGCGGCCCGAGCTTCTGGGCGGCGAAACAATCCGCACCTTTTCGGGCGTCGTCCGTGCGGCCCACGAGGTGAACCTGGGATTCAAGACGGCCGGACAGATTGCCCGGATTCACGTGGAGGAGGGTGACTACGTGCGGCGCGGAGAGCTGCTCGCCGAACTCGACGACGCCGACTACCGGCTGGCGGTCGAGGCGTTGCAAATCCAGTACGACCAGCTCAAGGATGAGGTCGAACGCACGAAGCAGCTTTTCGAGCAGAAGAGCGTCTCGGCCAATGACTTCGAGAAGGCCAGCGCCGGGCTGCGGCAGCTGGGCGTACAGCTGCAGGCCAACCGCAACAAACTCAACTATACGAAGCTCTACGCTCCGACCGACGGCTATATCCAGAAGGTGAACTTCTCGCCGGCGGAGATGGTCGATGCCGGGACGGCGCTTTTCTTGCTGCTCGATGTCTCGCGCATGGAGGTCGAGGTCGACATTCCGCCCGTCGAGTACCGTCGCCGCGACCGCTTTACGCACTTCGCCTGCCGTGCGGCGGGTATCGACGGGGAGATGCCGATGCGCCTTTCGGGCATGCCGCCCCGGGCCGACGGCAACCAGCTCTACCATGTGACGCTCGCCTTTGCGGGACAGCCCGACCGGCGGCTGACGGCCGGCATGAATGTCGAGGTGCTCATTGGCGTGGCCGATACGACGGGCCGGCAGGGTTACGCTCTCCCGTTCGGGAGCATCTTCCTCGAGGGGGAGACGCCCAGCGTGTGGGTCTTCGGCGCCGATTCGACCGTGCGGCGCCGGGCCGTTGTGCTCGGCAATACCGATGCTGAAGGCCGGGCCGTCGTTGTCGGAGGGCTCGATGGCGGCGAATGGGTTGTTCGGGCCGGAGTGTCGGCTCTTGAAGAGGGTGAGAAGGTCCGTGTGGTGGCCGAGCCGAGTCAAACCAATGTGGGAGGGCTGTTGTGATGAAGATGAAGCTGACCGAATTTTTCATGCGGCGGCCGGTGCTGTTCTGGTCGCTTGTGGGAGCCATCCTCATCGCCGGAGTGCTGTCGTTCCTCTACATGCCCAAGCTCGAGGACCCGGCCGTGGCGGTCAAGCAGGCGATGGTCGTGGTTCCCTGCCCCGGAGCGAGCGCCCACGAAGTGGAGCTGAAGGTGGCCCAGCTGATGGAGGACGAGCTGCGGGCGCTGCCCAACGTCAAGAAGGTGAAGAGCGAGTGCCGCAACGGCTCGGTGCTGCTGACTGTTGAGTTCCAGATGACGGTGCTGAACCGGGACCTGGAGCAGCACTTCGACCTACTGCGCCGCAAGGTGAGCGACGTTGCGTCGCGCCTGCCCCAGGGGTGCTACGACCCGGTGGTCATCGACGACATGATGGATGTCTACGGCATCTTCTATGCGCTGACGGCCGACGGATACGACTATCCCGAGATGTACCGCTATGCCAAGTATCTGCGGCGTGAACTGCTCGACGTGAAGGGCGTCAAGCGGATTAACATCGCCGGCAACCGCGACGAGGTAATCAACATCATCCTCTCGAAGGAGCAGATAGCGCGCAACGGAGTGATTCCGACGCAGATAACCTCGGCGCTGCAGCAGGCCGGCAAGACGGTCAACGCCGGGGCCTATCTGAGCGGCGACGAACGCATCGCCCTCTATGTCGATTCGGCGGCCGACGACGTGGAGGAGATTCGCAATCTGGAAATCCGCACGATGGACAGCCGTCAGATGCGCATCGGCGATGTGGCCCGTGTCGAGCGGGGCTACGCCTCACCGCAGCGCAACGGGTTCTTCGTGGACGGAAAACCCGCCCTGGCCCTTTGCATCGCCATGGAGTCCTCGGCCATCGTTCCGGATGTGGGCAAGGCGGTCGATGCACGGCTCGAGGAGGCCATGAAGCAGCTTCCGGCCGGCTTCCGTACGGAGAAGATTTTCTTCCAGCCCGACAAGGTTTCGGAGGCCATCTCGTCGTTCATGTGGAACCTGCTGGAGTCGGTCGTGATAGTCATCCTGGTGCTCATCTTCACCATGGGATTCCGCAGCGGTTTGATTATCGGGTTCGGACTGGTGCTGACGGTGGCCGTCTCATTCCCGATTCTGCTGACGTGCGGCACGACGCTGCAGCGCATCTCGCTCGGTGCCTTCATCGTGGCGATGGGCATGTTGGTCGACAATGCCGTGGTGATTATGGACGGCATCCTGATTGACAAGAAGCGGGGCCTCTCCCCGAAAACATACCTCTACCGCATCGGCCGCAATACGGCCCTGCCGCTGCTCGGGGCGACCGTCATCGCCGCCTCGACCTTTCTGGGCATCTACCTCTCGCCCGATTCAGCGGGCGAATATGCCGGCGACCTCTTTCTGGTGCTGTGTGTGAGTCTGCTGGCCAGCTGGGTCCTGGCGCTGGTACAGGTGCCCGTATGTGCCAAGTCGTGGCTTCCGGCCCGCGAAAAAGTTCTGCCCGGAGCGCAGAAGCCGGCCGTGATGAACTCGCCGGTCCACCGCTTCGTGCGCCGCACAATCGCCTTCCTCATCGGGTACAAGCGGGCGACGATTGTCGTGGCCTTTGCCGTGCTGGCCCTTGCGCTCTTCGGCATGACGCGTGTCAAGAACCTCTTCTTCCCCGACTTCGACTACAAGCAGTTCGTCGTCGAGTGCTTCTTCCCCTCGGCCACGGATGCCGACCGGGTGCGTGACCGTCTGCTCGAGATGAGCGACAGCGTGCGGCTCCATCCGGGCGTCGACCGTGTGGCTGTCAGCCAGGGCAGCGCCCCGGCACACTATTGCCTGGTGCGTCCGATGACCTCGGGCGGCGACTGCTACGGTGAACTGATTGTCGACTGCCCCGATTACAAGACCGTTCTCAAGACGATTCCCGACATCCGTCGGCAGTTGCGTGAGGAGTTTCCCGAGGCCTATGTCCGCATCCGCAAGTACAACTTCTCGATTTCGACGTCGCATACCGTCGAGGTGGAGTTTGCGGGTCCCGACCCGGCCGTGCTGCGCGAGCTGAGCGCGCAGGCCGAGGCCATCATGCGCCACTCGCCCTATGTCGATGTCTACTCCGTGCAGAACAACTGGAAACCGAAGGGCAAGGCGCTCGTTGCCGAGTTCAACCAGCAGGATGCCCTGCGGGCCGGAATCGGCCGTGGAGATGTGGCCAACGCCCTGCTGGCTGCCACCGACGGCATGCTGGTCGGCGTGCTGAACGACCAGGAGCGGATGGTGACGTTGAACCTCCAGGTGCGCAACGACGACGGCAGCCGCATCCGCAACCTCGACGAGATACCCGTCTGGAGCATGATGAACCTGCGTATGAGCAACGAGGAGCTGCAGGGTGCGTTGGCCGGCGGTCGCGGGATGAGCGAGCTGCAGGAGCGCATGTTCCGCGCCATGCCGCTCGGAAATGCCGTGCGCGACATCCGCCTCGACTGGGACGAGGATGTGGTGCTGAGGATGAATGGACGGAGGGTTATCGAGGCGGAGTGTGACCCCAACCCCGACTGCGACGAGGCGACGCCGGCCCGCGTTGTCGAGTCCATCCGTCACGAAATCGAGGCCATCGCGCTGCCCGACGGTTATACGATGCGCTGGGTGGGCGAAGGCGAGCTGCAGGGTGAGGCCATCGGCAATCTGATGAAGTACCTGCCGCTGACCATCTTCCTGATTCTGGCCATCCTGCTGGCGCTGTTCAACAGCTGGCGCAAGGTGCTGCTCATCCTCCTTTGCTTCCCGTTTGTCTTCTGCGGCATCACCCCCTCGCTGCTCCTGACGGGACAGCCGCTCACCTTCATGGCCATCATCGGCATGATGGGACTCATCGGCATGATGGTCAAGAACGCCATCGTGCTGGTCGACGAAATCAACCGGCTGCAGACCGAGGAGCACCAGTCGCCCTATACGGCCGTCATCGAGGCGACCGTCTCGCGTGTGCGGCCCGTGCTGATGGCCTCACTGACGACCATCGTCGGAATGATACCGCTGGTCGGCGACCCGATGTACGGCTCGATGGCCCTGACCATCATGGGCGGCCTTACGGTCGGTACAATCATCACGCTGGTGCTGCTGCCGCTCTTCTATGCGGCCATGTTCCGGATTCGCAAACTTCAAAACGCTTAAGAGATGAAAATCAAACCCATATATGCACTTCTGGGAGCAGCCCTGCTGTCGGTCCTTGCGACGCGGGCCCAGCAGCCGCTGCCGCTCTCGCTGGCCGAGTGCCGCGAACGGGCGCTTGCCCACAGCGAGGAGCTGCAGCAGGCCGATATCCGCCTCGAGCAGGCGCGTCTGGACCGTCGCATCGCCTCGGCGGCCGCTCTTCCGAAAATCGAAGGTTCGGCGACGGGTGCCTATGTCATGCCTGATATCGACATGATGGGCATGGAGCTGCGCATGCGCGGCACCTACATGGCGGGACTCACCCTCACGCAGCCGCTCTATGCCGGCGGCAAGATTTCGGCCGCCCGTCGTATGGCGCGCATCGGTGAAGAGGTGGCCGGCGAGCAGCAGCGCATGACGCGCATGGATGTGCTGGTCGAGGCCGACAACGCCTACTGGACACTGGTGGCCGTCGACCGCAAGGTGTGCATGCTCGAAAGCTACGCCGCGCAGATGGATACGCTCTATGACCAGGTATCGGTGGCTTTCCAGACCGGCATGGCCATCGAGAACGACCGGCTGCGCATCGAAGCCAAGCGCAGCGAAATCCACTACCAGCTCCAGAAGGCCCGCAACGGAGCCGACTTGTGCCGCATGTCGTTGTGTCGGGTGATTGGCGTGGATAGCGACCAGCGTCCCGTGCCGACCGATACGCTCTTCCAGCCGTCGGCGCCCGGTCTCCTGTCGGCCGAGCTCGATGCCCGGCCCGAATTGCGGATGCTCGAACAGCAGGTGGCCATCGGCGAGCAGCAGATTCGCGATGCCCGTTCGGCGATGCTCCCCACGGCGGGGCTTTCGCTCGGTTATACCTACTACGGCAACATCAAGCTGCATAGCATGGTCGATGCCGGAGGCGGCAACTACCTTCCCTATACGCAGGAGTTTCGCGACGGACTGGGAATGGCGATGGTGGCCGTGAAGATTCCGATTTTCCACTGGGGCGCGAGCCGCAAGAAGGTTCGCAAGGCGCGTTACGAGCTGCAGAACGCGCAGCTCGACCTGCAGAAGAATACGCGCCTGATGACGCTCGAGGTCGAGCAGGCAATCCGCAACGTCGAGGACGGTTACCGGATGATTCAGACGGCCGGACTGGCCTTGCGGCAGGCCGAAGAGAACCTGCGCGTGATGCGTAACCGGTATGCTGCGAAGATGGCACCGCTGACTGACCTCCTCGATGCCCAGTCGCAGTGGCAGCAGGCCGAGAGCAATCTCATCGAGGCGCAGACGCAGTACCGAATCTACGAGACCGAATACCTCAGAAGCACCGGAGCGTTGGAGTAATCGCAAAGGGTGAGCGTTTAAGGGGCGTGGCCGGAATTCCGGCCACGCCTTTTTATGCCCTTTCTCATCATACGCCGCAAATCATGATGATACGCATTGTGCTGAATATCTCCTTGATAAACTCCCCACCCGGTTGTTTTTTGCTTTCTCTTGCAGAGAATCCTAAAATAAAAAAAGCCTTGTAAACGATAGTTTACAAGGCTTTCATCTGTTTCTACGGAACTTCGGGCTTTCTTACTGCCCTTCTCTTCTCCTTCTCCGGCCCCCTCTCTGGCGGTGCGTAGGGGAAATGAACATTCGCCCACACCAGAAAGATTATCAGCAAGATACGCAATTACAAAACGTTGTCCACCGATTAGGTGTCTTCACAATCGCATCGAATTACATCTTGCTTGCCTTGTGCTCTTTTACGACCTAAAAGTAATCGTTTTTTCAGAAAAAAGCAACTGCCGCTATCTTGGTGCGCAGGTGTAAGAAATACAGCCCACTGACCTTGCGGTAGCGGGCTGCGGTGTCTGTATGATGTTACCGGGCACAATACTCCCGCCCGGAATGGGAGTTCCTTTCTTTATTGGGGTTATACTTCGGTTTTTTTCCGTTTCAAGCGGAACTTTTCCCGCCCGACGGTTTACTGTTCTTTCTTCAAGGTAGGCAGGCTGTTTCCGTCTTTGAGTTCGTACTGCCAGCCTTTACCGCTCAGGGCGGCGTTCATGTGGGCAAGGGCATTCTGCCAGAGGCCGTCCGTCACCTGTGTGGTTCCGCCGGTACCTACCTGGTCTTCACCGATGCCTTGTTCCTGACCGTTGTCTCCCCAGTAGCAGGCGGTGATGATACCGCCACCAGACATGGAGCCCTTGAAGTTCCTTCCCGCCACGCCGCCTGTGGTTCCGGTCGGGCCGCTGACATCTCCCTTGGCATGGTAGCAGGCAGTCAGGATGCCTAAATTGTTGCTTCCCGTTACGCCGCCTACATAGATGGTGCCGCTTCCGCTACCGGTCACGCTGCCCGTGGCATAGCAGGCGGTCAGGGTGCAACCTCCGTTGTATCCCACCACGCCGCCGGCATGGGAGTTGTTCGTACCGTCGTTTTCAACGGTCACGTCACCCGTGGCGTAGCAGCCGGTCAGGGAGGCCCCACTATTCGTTTCTCCCGCTATGCCGCCGGCAAAGATCACGCCCTTCACTGTGGCCGAGGAGTTGCACCCGGTGATGGAACCGCCCCATTGAGAGCCCACCACGCCACCTACGAACGTTGTACCGCTGACGCTGCCCGACACCGAGCAGTTTTCAATGGTACCCCAGCTATCTCCTGCCACGCCGCCGGCATAGCCCGAACTGTTGTCGCTTGTTATCTGTACGCCCTCCAGCACCACGTTCTGCACCTTGCCGCCGGAGCCGAGGTAGCCAATCAGCCCTACATAGTTTGTCCCTTCTTGGTTGACGGTCAGCCCCGTGATGGTCTTATCTTTACCGTTGAAGGTGCCGGTGTATGGTTGGCTTTCAGTGCCTATCGGCGTCCACTCTCCCGTCAGGGTGAGGTCTGTGTCAAGGGTGATGTTGATGTCGGTCTTACCTCCGTTCACTAAATCGGCTACATGCATCAGGCCATCGGCGGATGTCACGGTGTAGCTGCCGTTGCCCTCTATGGTATATCCCGGGTCTTTTGCCGCAGTGAGGGAGACTGTGTAGGTATATTCACCGCCCGCCTGCCAGTCGGTAGCATTCTTCATCTTATAAACGAAGGTCTTGCCGTTGGTGAAGGTGCAGGTGATAAAGGTAGTGCCAGCTGCCACATTTTGCGGGGCTACGATGGCGGTGTAGGTGTTGCTGCCCTTGTCATACGGGACGATTATATCCGGGTTGTCGCCTTCGGTGGAGAGGCCCGTCAGCTGCACGGATGCCAGCCCCTCGGTGTAGTCCGTCAGAACGATGGTTACCCGCGCCGTGCGGTGGGTGAAGCGGAGCGTGGGGCTACCATAGGTCACCGTCTGTCCGTCGGCTACGATGAGGTCGCTGCCCTCGAAGTCTTTCCGGGCACTTTGGTTGGCTTTTACTTTCACAGCAGAAGGGGTTGTCTCGCCAGCGGTGTAGGGCCACCACGCTGTGACGGTGATGTCTTTGCGGTTGGTCCAGTAGTGCGGGTCGGTGGAGGTCAGCGTGGCGCTGGCGGGGTCGGCGGTGGTGAGCGTCACGTCGTATGCCTTCACCGTGCCGTCCATCAGGACTGCCACGCTCTGCACACCCTCCCAGTCGCCGTCCACGGTGGAACGGGTATTGGCGATGGCTGTCGCAGCGGGGTTCAGCCCCGTGGCGGTAAAGACGATGGGTGTGCCTTCCGCCCCTTCCTGCAGGAAGCCCGCTTCGTCCTGCGTGCAGGCGGCAATGCCGAGCAGCAGGGCTATGGCTGCAGATGTATGGATGATTGTTCGTTTCATGATGCGTGTTGTTTAGGGTTCGTTATTGTTTCTTTTGCAATACGGGCAGACCGTCGGTGCCGAGTACCCACTGGTAGTCGCCAGCGGTGAGGGCGGTGTTCATGCCGTCGACGGCTGTCTGCCATTTCACTGTCGCGCCGTCCACCTTCGTGGCATCTACCGTTCCTCCTTCAATACGGAATACTCCTTGCCCGGCATTGCCTCCCCAATAACAGGAAGTTATATCAGCGTAGTTATAACGCACTATAGCTCCATTGTTAGACTCTTTCAATGTACCGTCGAACCAGCAAGCGATGATATCGCCATAATTTGATTCGGCTATACCACAAGTTCCACCATATGATGCAGAAATTTTTCCCGTCACAGAGCAGGCAATGATTTGGCCATGATTTCGGCCCACTATTCCAGCAGTATTTCCACTACTGCCATACAGATTCACATCTATGAGTTGTAGGTTCTTTATCACTCCACGTTCACTTAAGAGTGAACCCAAAAATCCAGTATTATTCATTGCTGAAGAGTTAAATCCTGTAATGCGGTGTCCCTGCCCATTAAAGACGCCGGAGTAGAATGTAAATATGCCTGACCGTGTCCATTCCTTACCCGCCATGTTGATGTCGGCGGAGAGGGTACAATTTATCGATTGGTCTTTTTGTGCAGCTTCGTTCCATGCCAGCAGGCCGTCTGCGTTATAGACCGTGTAGGTCTTGGTGGTGTTGTCGTAGATGTAGCCCAAATCCTCGGCTGCGCCTTCTTCGCCGCCGCCGTCAGCCCAGTCACCGATGGTGCAGCCCTCCAGCGTCAAGCCGGTGGCGTTCACCTTGACGGTATATTTATAGCGGTTGCCCGCCTCCAGCACGATGTCGTTCTTCGGGCGGAAGTAGAAGGTTCCGCCGCCGAGTTCCACGCGGATGAACGGCTCGCCTTTCGCAACGGTCTGCGGGGCGGTCAGTGCCTCGTAGCTGTTGCCGCTTGCGTGGTAGGTCTTAATGGCGGTCGGGTTGCCGTTATCGGCTGACAGGCTCACGAGGCTCACCGTGGCACCGTCCACGCTCGTGAATCCCGTGCCAGGCTTCAGTTCGATGGCCACGCGTGCCGTGCGGTGGGTGAAGGTAAGCTTCGGGTCGTCAAATTTTACCGTCTGGTTTTCAGCAGAGATGAAGTCGCTGCTCTGGAAGTCTGCCAATTTGCTTTGGTCTTCGGCCACCTTCACGGCAGGCATCCGTGTAATGTCCGCCTTGTCGAGGGGCCACCATGCCGATACGGTAATCGGGTCGCGGCTGGTCCAGTAGTGCGGGTCGTTCTCGCATGAGAGCGTGGCGCTCTTGTATCCGTCGGCATCCGTAGCCGTTACGGTGTATTCCTTTACCGCGTCGCCCATCTTGAGTGCCACGGTCTGTACGCCCTGCCAGTCGCCGTCCACGGTGGCACGGGTGGATGGAGCTGCCTGTGGCGTTGCCTCTACGGACAGTCCGGTGGCACGGATGACTACGGGATATTCACCTTCGGGCAGACGATTGTCGTCAGCCGGTTCGTCCTGTGTGCAGGCGGTGAGGGCGAACAGCAGCGCGGTGGCTGCGGGGATAAATAATCTATGTCTCATAATCCTTCATTCTTAATTATTAATGTCTTACAGGTCGGCACCCGCTTCTCCACCGTCTATATCGTTCCACTTTGCAATGGTGGCTTCGCTGACTTCAAGGACTTTGTTGCGTACCTTGACGGTATAGGTATAGTTGTTGCCCGCCAGCAGTGCGCCTTCGGGCATGGTGAGTGTGGCATGATATTCCTGACCTTTGTAATTCACAACCAACGGCAGGGATGCAACTGTCTGCGGGAAGAGGATGATCGATGACGTGAGATTGCCGTCTGCCAGATTCATGGTCAGTTCTCCGGTCTGTAGTCCGTTGTCTGCGGTGGCAATACCGTCGGCCGTGTTGAACGTACCGGTGAGTAACAATCCGTCCAGCGTGTAACGTTCAGGCTTGACCACGCTGAAATTCACGCCGTCGCCCGCCTCGAAGGTAAGGGTTATCTGGCTCATGCGGTGGTGGAAGGAGTTGTCTTCACCGCCTTTGGCGGTTTTGTCGGTGAAGCTTACTACCGGGTTGTTTTTGTCTCCCGTGGCTCCTGAAGCAAAGAGGAAGTCGATGGCAGGCTGGTTCTGCTGCGCCGTGGCATCGGTCGTGGCTGTGAGGATGCCTCCCGCCGCGTTGTACGGATAGTAGGCGCGGAAAGTATGGGTCTTTGTATCTTCGATATAGATGACCTTTCCTTCTGCCTCAAATTTCCCGTTTTTCAGGATGAAAGGCACGTTGCCGTACTGGGAATCGTTGCCGATGTCGGTGATGCCGATACGGTCGCCGGCAGTCCAGGTGGTTCCGCTGGCGCGGGTGGCGGGGGCGATGTTGGCGGTAAACTGGGCGGCCACGGGGTCACCATTCAGGTTCTCGTTGTCGTTGTTGCAGGCTACAAGTGCGAGGGCGAGCGCTGCAAGTGCAAAAAATCTTGTCTTCATTATATCGGTCATTTTATCAGTTACAAATCTGCGTCTACTTCACCATTATCTATTTCTTCCCAACCTGATATGGTGGCCCCTTGGATTTCCACTTCATCCGGTGTTTCCAGCGTTCCGCCGAGGGTCATCGGTTCGCCCTTTCCGATGTTGAACTCCTTGAGGGCTTCCGTGAGGTCGCTCTCCAGCGTGGTGGGGGTCGGGTTGCCGTCAGCATAGCGGATTTCACCCGTCAGCAGCTGTTCCGTGCCGGTCACACCTAATAGCCGCACCGTGGCTTTCCACTTGCCGGCATCGGCCCTCGAGGTAATCCTGGTGAAGGGCAGCACGACGTTCGAAGCGGCTCCGTAGGTATCGGTAGCGAAGTCGAGTGTTCCGGCTGCACCTGTCAGATGGGCAACAATCTCCGTGATGCGTCCGGCGGCATCACCCGTAGGTTCGACGACAAGCGTCAGTTCGCGTACCTGCTGCTTCATTGCGGCGGTCAGCGGATAGTCCTTGTCTTTCTCGATGGTCACCTGTTCCGTATAGGTGAAGAACCATCCCGGGGCATTGTTCACAAAGGCATCCGTGCCTGCCCGGTTTCCCGTGGCTGCGGCAATGGTGGCGGTGGTACCATTTACCATGATTCCTTCAGCAGGGTTCCACACCGCAAGGGTGTAGCTGCCCGGAGCAAACAGATGGTCGGGGGCATGGGTGGCGGAAGTCTCCGTACTCGTATAGTCACCCATGGTGACCGTCCATGTGGCAGGTATGTCGATACCCTCACCGCGGGCCGACCAGTCGGCTGTCACCGCAATCTTCCCGTAGTCGGGGTGCGGCGTGTCATAAAGCGTGTCCTTCACGCAGGAAGAGAGCAGCACGGCGGCTGCCATTCCCATCATATTTATATATTGTCTTGCTTTCATATTCTATTCCTCCGTGTTAGAATAACTTCCATACCAATGTCACACCGGCATTGATGGGGCCCCACCAATCTTTTGTCTCGTTGCCGCGGCGTACACGTACACCGTCGATGACTTCATATTTTTCGAAATCGGCATTCAGGTAGCCCAAACCGAGGTTGAAATCAAGAGCCAGTGCCTTGTTCAGCCGCAGCTGATAGCCGGCGGTGATGCCGCCACCCATCAGGTCGCCCTGCTTGCCTGTTTCGGAGAGTTTGTAGTTGAACTGTCCGGCCTTGAACATCGCACCCAGATACCAGGCTTTCTTCTCACCCATATAGTAACGCACTTCCGGAGCCACTTCCCAGAGTGCATAGCGGCGTTCTTTGTCGCTCCAGCTCAAAGAAGTCCACGAGCCGTTTACGGCAATGCTCCACGACGGGCAGATGCGCCATTCCGCGCCAAGATCTGGTGTCAGGGTAGCCCAACGCAGCAGGTTGGCACGCAAGGCAAAATGATACGGGGTGGCTATTGCCGTTTCTTCAGCTTGCAGGCGGGCTTGTTCCTCCGCTTCCAGACGCTCTTTTTCGACTTGTTCCGCTGCCATGCGTTCACGCTCCATCCGTTCCGCCTCGGCTTTCTCTCGGGCTGCCTGCTCTGCAGCGATACGCTCCTGTTCTGCCTTTTCCTTGGCAGTCTGTTCCGCTTTTGCCTGCTCTTTCGCTGCCATACGTTCGCGCTCCGCCTCGCCAGACACCTCTTTGTTATAGGCTTCCACTCTGGCGGCGGCTTCCGCACCGGCTATCTCCGCCACTTTCTCAACAGAGGCAGGGAGGGTGACGATGACCATGTTGTGCAGGGATTTTCCGTTCCCGTCCGTATAGGCTTCGTCAAACAACTGGTCGGTGACGAAGTTCGACTCTTTTATCTTGCCGCGCACAATCAGTTCCGACTTCACACGATTGCGGCGTGTCTTTGCCACTTGCGCCGCAGTCTGTTCTTCGTTGCCGTCCGTAGCGTAGCTTGTCACTAAAAGATACATTTGTCCGGCTTCGATGGCGGGGCGGTGTTCGTCGATGGCTGCAAGCAACCGCTCAAGTTCCTGTCCGTTGCCGCTCCACGGGGAGAAGAACATATCGTTCTCTGCCACGAACCGGAAACGGTAGGCAGTGGAGTCCGGCTTCTCCTGTGCCGAAAGCGACAATCCTGTAACGGCAAGAAAGACCGTCAATAATATTCGTTTTATCACTGTCATATTTGATAAGATTTGTTGTTACGGGTTAATAAAAAAGCATATCGGCGGCGTATGCGGGCATTGTTGTTCCATGCTCCGGCATACACCGCCGACGGATATGACGATACGCGCCCCCGATTGGTGAGGGCGGCATGTAAAGGTTCGGATAATAACGTGGAAAGGAGAGATATTCCGGAAAACGGACTCTCCGTAAGTGATTGGTATTTAAGGAATATTTTGTATATTGACGCGCGTAGCCATGAGAGAGAGAGAGAGAGAGAGTAACCGAATTATCTGAATATCCAAATAATCGGCACACATTTTAAGCGCATCGGACAAATATTTTCCGGATATGGAAACAACTTTACGAAACGGTAATGACACGAAAAAAGCCTCCGTCTTATAGGACGAAGCACCGCCTGAACAAAAAATATTTGTTATATACGGGTGGTATTTATATGTGCTTTTATTGCCGTTCATACATCGTTAACAAAACATTCTCGAAATACAATAGCAAAAGTACAAATAATTTCTCATTCCGCAATGAATTGAATGATACTATTTTGCAGAAACTTTTCCGGCAAGGCGGTTCCACTTTTTCATATTTGCTTTTGCCTGTCTTATACCCCTATCGGATTGACTTTCATCGTTTCTAAGTTCAGGAACAGCCCGTGATGCTCAATCATCCCGTGGCGGAACATTTTCCAGAGGATATTGCAGCCGAGTTGCGCCAGCGTGGAGTTGATAAACAGATCCTGTTTTTCCAATGCCTCTGCCAGTGAGCAACTCGGTCCGGAATCCACTTCTTTCACTCTCGCATATTTCACAAAACGGGTGATGACTTTCAGTGAGCCGACCGTTTCATACATCGTGGAAACCGGCTGTTTGATTTTCTTCGGCACGGTTCCCAGTACAACCTGCCCGGCGGTCTTTGTATTCCCGAAATCCATCCAGTAGAGCGGCGTGTTATTGTCCGTATAGGAGGATGAAGGAACTTTCGCAAGCACGTTCCACAAATCGAGTCTGGATTTTATATTATCCGTACAGGTAATGGTGATGTTCGCAATTTCGGTCCGCTTTACCTCCTTCAATACCGACGGATAGAAACTCGCCTCCGCTTTCCAGTCGTTTCCGAAAAAATTGTTTATCCTTGTGACCAGACATTGTGACTTGTTCAGTCCCAGGTCTGACGGTCCGAAGAGCTGCCGCCCAATGTTTGCGTCCGTCACGATGTCTGGATCGTAGACCGTTACGAACAATCCCGGATGTCCGAGTGCACGGAGCGTGACATCCAGTCTTGCCATACCGGTCAGCACTTGCGAGCCTGTACCGCCCGCGCCTATGATGTTTACCGTCACCGGATGTTGCGGGTTCATCAGGTAACTGTCTGTATAATGTACTCTTTTCATCGCAATATGTCTTTTAGTTTCAGTTTTTTTAAAGGTTGCAGTTCGTCAAGGTCAAAAGGCTTGTCCTTTGCCGCTTTCGTTACCAGTACCAGATTGGATTTCGTGGGGTTCCCACCTCCACCCAGATGGGAGAACTCCGTCAGCCAGAACCTCTTTTCCCAATACTCCAGCAGGTTCGTGTAGGTCAGGTCTTTCGGCTTCTCAATTTTTGCGGAGCCCAGACAGACGCTCGCTCCCGTCACATTGAAGAACGGAGCCGCAAAAAGGTCCGAATTGTCTGTCAGTTCAACATCTGTATAGGCATAGACATTCAGACGGTTTTCTCCGGCCTCATAGATCACGCCCGGCAGGTTGTATTCTGCGCTTTCAATCTTCAGGATGTCATGGAAGAACATCATGCGCTTTTGGGGCGGGTTGTACCAGATGTATTTCTCACTGCCCTTGCGCGGGTCAAACCACAGCAGGTTGGACGGTATCCTGCCGTATGGTGTCACACTGTGGCTTTCGGAATAGCCCCGTACCAGTTCGTTCATGAACTCCACCGTCACCGGACGGCCTTCGCCCATTGTCCCATTTTCGTCTATGTCCCTGACTTCGATAAAATAACCGTCGTCATCCGTGCTGTGGTTGTCATTCTCTTCCGCATAGACAATCAACGCCGCCCTCGGATGAAGCAGCGTCCTCAGTTTTCTTGTAAGTTCATTCGTTTCTACCATAATCTTTCAATATACAATGTTAATAAATTCATCCGCCCACTTGAAGAACCGTTCCGGATAGTCATCCATGATAAACAGGCGGTCGGTTTCCGGTGACAGGGCACAGGTGGTAATCGGGATGATATCGTATGTCTCCTGGCTGTTATTATTGTAATAGTCCACCAGATATTCGGACACCATGTCGTCGCAGTCATAGACCACCCTTATCTGCTGATCCAGACGCATCGGCTGAAAATCCGGTTCTTCCTCGTGAAA
>OHSM01000310.1_pt1 | contig 19413 bp, 17 predicted proteins | sample 1578671 | NCBI WGS metagenome assembly OHSM01 (sample SAMEA3879591, study PRJEB24766) | human gut metagenome | biome: human-associated habitat; feature: feces | place: USA | collected 1985/1987 | reverse complement strand
CTTTCCTTCGTTAAGGCTTGGAACGTCTCCTCTTCCTCCGCGGGCGAAATCTCTTCCTCCGCCGCCGCGTCGTCCGAAACGTTTTCCCGCCCGTCGCTCACGGCAGGCGCGCCGACGTCTTGAACTTCCCCGTTTTCCGACGCGTCGCTTTCGCTGCAAACCGTTTCCGCATCCGACGCGTCGCACAGAGGCTCCTCCTCCCGCGCGGAAACGATTTCTTCCTCTTTGACCGTCGGCTCCTCCCGCGTCGGAGTCGCCGCAGCTTCTCTATCTTCCCGATTTTCCTTTTCGGCGTCGGAGAAGCGCTTTTCTTCCGCAAGCTCGTCGCGCCTTACTTTTCTCGAAATGAAGAAAAACACAAAAAAAACCGCCAACGCAACCACAACGGAAACCAGAATTCCTATCCACATCAACTGCGTATAATTCTTGTACTCAACTGTGGGCGCAAGCAGCAAACCGTGTAAAACAGACATTACGCTATTCCTCCTTTTAAAAAAATGCGTAGAATATCAAGTATGCAAGCCATGCCGGGTGTCTGAAATGGGCGCTATCTCCCTATTTTCAGACAAATTTTAACACAGTTTTTAAAAATTGTAAACTAAATGTTAGGGGGGGGGGGTGAACGCTGTGTTAAATTTGCACGAAATTCCCAAATTTTTCATTTTTTTCGGGTTTCGCGCCCTTTTTGACCGTTACGTTTCATATTTTATGTATGCTCCGTCAAAAAAGTGAAAGGAAAAAACAGGACGAAAAAACAATGAGCCGCGCTGAAATATTTTGCGCTTTTGGGAGCATACTAAAAACGGGAGGTAAGGAAATGAAAACGAAGAAAATGAAAGCTTCGGATTGCTCCAACACCAAGAACTCCAAGACCGCAAGCAAGAAGTCCGGCAGTTCAAAGTGCAGCAGCAACCAGAAAAACATCGACTGAATTTTGGTCGAGAACGGAACTTTTTAGTTACTTTTCCCTTTAAAGCCGCGTAAACAACGCGGCTTTTTACTTAAAAACAAAGGCGACCCGAAACAGGTCGCCGAAATTATTTCAAACGTCTGCGCTTTTTCTCGCTGCGATAGACAAAATTAAGCTTTTTCATGACGCCGCCGTCGTAGGTAGGCTCCTTTTTCTCCTCCTCCGGCTCCGTCCTTGCTGCGGAAGGCTCCGTCTCCTCTGCGTCGTCGAAGCCGTCGCGGCGCGTTCTGTTTTCATTTCTCCTTTTGCGGCCGTCCTTTTTGTCTCCGCCGCGAAAACTCCTGCGCTCGCCGTCGGGGCGCGGTTTGAGTCCGGCTTTGGGCTTGATGACCACATAGCGGCGCGGCTCGTCACCCTCGCTCGCGGTATCTACGAAAGGACTGTCCTGCAAGGCGGTATGTATTGTCCTGCGCTCAAACGGGTTCATGTATTCCAGCCTGACGGGTTTGGCGGTGCGTCTTACCTTCTTTTCCAGATTGCGCGCAAGCTTTACAAGCGTTTCCGCGCGCTTGGCGCGATAATTTTCCGTATCTACGGTTACGCGCTTGAAGTCGTCGTCAAAATTTTTCGTCAGCACGTTCAACATATACTGAAACGCGTCAAGCACGTCGCCGCGCCTGCCTATTATGTCGCCGGCATTGACTCCCGTAAGCTGAATCAGAATTTCACTCTCCGTCTCCGTCGTCTCCACGGCGTAGTCGAAGCCCATAAGCTCCAACATCTTTTCGGCGTAATCGCGCGCCAAATCGGACTGGGAGGGCTTTTTGCCTATGAGAATTTTGCAATGACGCAGAAAACCCGCCTCCTGCAAAATTTCCCACTCCGCCTCCTCCTTCGCCAGACCGAGTTTTTCCAGCCCTTTTTTGACAGCCGCTTCAACGGACTTTGCGCTGACTTCGATTTTTTCGTTGTTCATCGGTTTTATTTTCTCCTGTAATCGGGTTTTTCCACCTTGGACTCTATTTTTGCAATCCGCCTGTCAATTATGGGATTCATCGCCAGCGTAAACAGAATGGACAGCAGGCTCGAGCAAACCATATACAGCGCAAACGTAGCCGTATAAACAAAGCCGAAAACACCCATGATGACGGGCATGACGAACATCATCACCTTGTTGCTGCTCTGAGCCGCCGCCGCGTTGGGGTCGAGCTGCTGTTCCTCCTCGTTTTTCTTTTTGCTCGTTTTGTTTGAAATAAACGTGGAAAGAAAGCTCAGAGCTATGGACAGCACGGGCAGTATCATAAGACCGTTCCAATGCTTGTCGCCCACCTTGTAGCCTACGCCCTGTTCGCTTATGCCCTTGTAGATTTCGCCGTAAAGCTCGGAGTCGAATTCGTCCTTGTACGCCCTGTATTTCTTTGTGAGCGTGCCGGTAAACTTTTCCGCCGTTTCCGGAAAGGACTCAACCCAAGTGTCGGGACGGCTTATGTTGGTAATCCACAAAAAGCCCTCCTTTGCTTCGAGATAGAACTCTCCCACCGCTTTGCGCGCCTCCGCCTGTGCCTCCGCCTTGATTTGGGAAATACGGATTGTCGCCGCGCTTATTTCCGCGTCGAAAGCGCTCTCAGCAACGCCCTGACCGCCCAGCCACGTCTTGTAATCCTCGATTGCCGTCGATTTTCCCGAAAGCAAAATGTCATAACGCTTGCTTTCGTATTCCTCAGTGTGCTTTGACAGCTCGGCAGAAAGCGTATCGGTGTAGTGCACGCTAAGCTCGCTGTAAACCTTGAGGTTGACGTAAGCGGAACACTGATTGAGACCGCCGAACATGACAAAAAAGATTGTCATTGTCACAATCATGGGCAGACATCCCGAAAGCATATTGTAGCCGTGCTTTTTGTAAAGCTTCTGCTTTTCCTGATTGAGCTTGTTTTTGTCGTTGGCGTAAGCCTTGTCCAGCTTTGCCATAATCGGCGCAAGCTCGGACATCATTTTTGCGTTTTTCTTCATGGAAAAACGCTGCCAGAAATCCAGCGGCAAAGTAATGATTTTGAGTATTACGGTAAAAAGCACCACGGCCCAGCCGTAATTCCCCACCGCGTCGAGCAACCCTTTGACCAGCCAACCGACAAACGTGGGATTTTCGATTTCCGACATGATGCTCGCAAATCCTTCGGAAAATCCCCATTGTCCGATGGTTTCGGCAGCGGTTGCCAGGCAGTTCATAAACTCCATTTAATGTCTCCTTTGAGATTGAAGGGCACGGGGTCGAAGCCTCCGCGCGTAAAGCCGCATTTAAACACGCGCTTTGCGGTAAGCCAGCCGCCCTTGAAAAAGCCGTGAGCTTCAAACGCCTCCATGCCGTAAACGCTGCAACTCGGCGTAAATCTGCAAGTTTTCCCCTTAACGCGGGACAAAGTGGCTTTGTACGCTTTGAGGAGCCAAATACAGATATATTTCACGACTCGCATTCCTCCCCGATCCATGCTTTATGTCTTTTGAAAAGCGCCGTCAGGCTTTTTTTTATTTCGGAAAAATCCTCCGCGGGCGCATGCGGTATGACGACAAAGGCAAATCCCGCCCGTATGCAGGGGGAAAGCAGCCTGCAACACTCCTTTAAACGTCGGCGCAGCCTGTTGCGCGCCACCGCCTTGCCGTATTTTTTGCTTACCGAAAAACCGAAACGCGGTCCGCCTCCGCTTTTGGCGGCAATGACCGTAAAATATTTGTCGCTCGCGCTGACGCCGTTTTTGTAAACGTATTGATATTGATAATTTTTTTTCAGTCGTTCCATTTTCGACGTCCGAGCCGACTGCGGCAAACCTGCTTACGCAAAAACACAGCCGCGCTTGTTTCAGGGCTGTATTTTCACTACTCTATACGTTGATTTTTAAGTCATGCTTCAAGCGGACAGCTTGTGACGACCTTTGTTTCTTCTTCTTGCAAGAACTCTGCGACCGCCGGTGGACTTCATTCTCTTTCTGAATCCGTGCACCTTGCTTCTCTGTCTCTTCTTGGGTTGATAGGTTCTTTTCATCTTAAATAAAACTCCTTTGGCAAATAAACAATCGTATTACCGATTGATTATAGCGTTAAAAACGGCTCTTGTCAACTTTTTGAATAAAAAGCTCCCGACAAAATAGAAATTTCCGCTTAACACAGGAAAAACGCTTTTTTCGGCAGACGCTCAAAGCGGCACGCTTTCGCGCTTTCTCCGCTTAAATACGGAAAGCTCGGAAAAGCCTATGTCTTTCAAAACCTTCACGGCTTCGTCCCAACCGTCGCACAGCCCTCCGTGGTGCGCGTCGCTCCCGAAGCTGACGTTTCTGCCGCCCAGCTCGAAATATCTTGCGAGAATTTCCGCGTTGGGATTAAGCCCGTGGTTGGTGTTGACCTCCAAAGTCTTGTCGGAGGCTATTATGCGTTTCAAAATCCTGTCTATTTTTTCTCCCGACTCGCTCAGCCTGATTTCCTTGTCGGGATAGGGCGCCTGCCTCGTCACATAGCCCAGATGTCCCACTATGTCGAAGGAAAATTCGGCGAACAGACTTTCGTATACCGTGTCGAGATACAGCTCGTAAGCCTGCTTTTTGGTGCGCCCCTTAAAATATTCGGGAAAATACAAATCAAGCCCTCCCGCAAAATGCACGCTGTTGATGATTACGTCAAAGGGCGTGCTTTCTACCAGCTCTTTTGCGGGGCGCTGCGCCGCAGGATCGGCGTCGAAGCCCATTTCCGCCCCGAAAGCCAGATACAAGCCCTTGTCCGCCGCAGCAGGCTTGAGCCTTTGAACCGTCGCGGCGTAAAGCTCCATGTCGGGCTGTTTCCAATAGGAAGGCGCGCGGTTTTTTTCAAGCAGCGCGTCAAAATCCACGTGGTCGGTGACGGCAAGATAAGACAGCCCTTTTTTAAGGGCTGTTGCCGTCATTTTTTCTATCGACAGCTCGCCGTCGGATGAAAATATACTGTGGGTATGGCAATCCGCTTTCAAATCCGCTCCTCCTTTAAAAATTTTTCCCTGCCTTTGCCTCTTTTAATCCAATGCGCCTATATATGCGAGGAGCAGCTTGATTGTGTTGAAAACTCCGTCAAGATGCGTCCGCTCCATGCCGTGGCTTGCCTGAACTCCCGGACCGATAAGCGCTCCCGCAACGTCGGCTCCCGCCGTCCTCATCGCGCTCACGTCAGATGAATAATGCGGATAAACGTCCACAGCGTAGTCTATGCCGTGTTTTTCGCAAAAACTCACCAATCTTCCCGTCAGCTCGTAATCATAGGGACCGCTCCTGTCCTTGGCGCACACGGAAACCATGCTTTCGGTGCAGGAAAGGTCGTCTCCCACGCACCCCATGTCCACGGCGACAAAGCTTTCCAGCCCCGTCGCGTCAATGGCGCTTGCTCCGTGCCCCACCTCCTCGTAAACGGTGAAAAACATTTTTACCTGCTTTTCGGGAAGGATTTTTTCCTCTTTCAAAACGTGCAGGACGGTGAGCAGCTCGGCGGCTCCCGCCTTGTCGTCCAGAAAACGGGATTTTACGAACCCGCTGTCGGTAAACTCCGTTTTGGTGTCGACGAAAATATAGTCGCCGTTTCTTATGCCCAGCCGTCTTACGTCGTCGGCGCAACAAACCTTTTCGTCAAGCCTGACGTACATATTTTTCTCGTCCCTTTTTCTTGTCACGCAGTCGTCGAACACGTGTATGGCGGGGCTTCGCGACAAAAACGTGCCGGTAAACGTCTTGCCGTCGCGCGTGCGCACCCTGCAATACTCGCCGTCGAGAGTGGGCAGAATAATGCCTCCGACGGTGGCGAACATGATTTCTCCCGAAGGAGATACGCTTCTTACCATTGCTCCCAGCGTGTCGCAGTGCGCCGACAGTCCCACCGTCTCTTTCCCTTTGCCTTGAATAAAAATCTCGCAGGTCCCTTTGGGCGAAACGGTGCAGCGCGCGTTTTCTTTTTGCGCAAGCTCCGTCAAAAGAGCGTTGACCTCGCGGAAATAGCCGCTGGGGCTCGGCGTCGCCATAAGCCTTGTAAGCGTGTCTTTAAAATAATTTACATATTTTTCGGTATAAACGTCCTTTGCCTTCATATTTCCTCCTTTTGTCCAAGCCCCTCATCAACGTCTATCATGCAGGAATTTTTTGTGGATGCGTCAAGCTTTATTTTGTCGGAAATTTCCACTCCTGCGATGAAAAACACCTCCGAGTCCTTTGCTCCGAGTATCAGCCCGTCGCGCTCGGCGCGGGGAATCTTTTTGTCAATCAGATACTCTTTGAGTTTTTTCGTGCCTCCGCCGAACTTGGTGAACATATCTCCCTCGCGGCGCGTTCTCAAAACCACGCCGTCGGGCAGCTTGTCCGCGTCAAAAAGCAGAGCGTCTCTTTCCACCTGTCCGCCCGACACTGGAATGACGGTGACAGTGCGGTTTCCGAACTCCGTTTCTCCCGTTCTGAACGGAATTTCCAAATCTCTCAAGCTTTCTCCGATTTGCTCGGCGCACTTCCGAGAAATTACCAGCTTGGTATAGGTTTTGACCGCCCTGTAATCGAACGGCAGCGCGATTTCCTTTTCGCCGCAGTTGCTCTTTGCCAGACGCAGCAGCTTTTCCACGTGCTTCTTTTCTATGTCGCGGTATATTCCCAATCTGTTGAAGCACTTGTAAATTATTCTCGCAGCGACGGGCGTTGCTCCGTTAAGCAGCTCGCACGGGATTTCCGCCCTGCCCTCCGAAAAAATCACGCCGCTTACGTCCGCAAGGTCGTTAAGACAGTCGTCGTCCGCTTTGACGCTTTCAGAAAAGGAAATGATTGCCCTAACGCTGTCGGGATTGACCTTGTTTAAAAGCGGCATGATTTCGTGTCTCACGAAATTTCTCGTATACTTTATCTGTCCGTTGGTTTCGTCGTAAACAAACGGAATATCGTTTTCAAAAGCGTACTTGTCTATTTCCTCCCGCGTTTCGTCGAGAAGCGGTCTGAAAAATCTGTTGGACACCGGCTTTATACCTGCGGCGCCCCTTGCTCCGCTACCGCGCAGAATGTGCATGAGCACGGTTTCGGCATTGTCGTTCATGTGGTGGGCAAGACATACGTAATCGGAATTTTTTGCCGCAGAGTTGAGCACGGCGTAACGCATTTCGCGCGCGGCGGTTTCAAGGCTTAACTTTTTTTTGGCGGCGTATTCGGGCACGTCAACCTCGTACACCTCGCACTTGACGCCCCTTTTTTTGCAGTAATCCGCAACGAATCTGCTGTCCTCGCCGCCGTTCATCCTTATTTTGTGGTTTACGTTGACTACCCTTACGTCGAGGTTAAAGCGCTCCTTCAACCTCAGTATTTTGTCCAGCATGACCATGGAGTCCTTGCCGCCCGACACTGCAAGCGCAAGCCGCATACCCTTTTTCAGATATTTTTCAAGCATACTTTTCCCTCCCGGACTACGCGCCTTTCAGCGTTTCATTATCATATCCTTCAAATCCTTTATCTGACGCGCGATTCTGCCGTCTTCTTTGACCTTTTCGCTGATTTTGTCCCGCGCGTACATAACCGTAGTGTGGTCTCTGTTTCCGAAATGCTCGCCGATAGTGATTAACGGAGTGGTAAGAAACTCCGTCACGAGATAGATTGCTATTTGTCTCGGCTCCACAACGTCCTTTGTCTTTTTCTTCCCCACAAGGTCGGCTTTGGATACGTTGAAATAAGCGCATACCTCGTCCGTTATTCTGTCTATCGTGACGGTTTCGGGCTTGTCGTCGCCGTAGTCCCTCAACGCTCCCGCAACCACCTCGGGGTCGTTTACCGAACGGTTGGTCAAATGAGCGTAGCTGATTACCTTGGTCAGGAGACCTTCCATTTCCCTTATGTTAGATTTGACCTTGTTGGCAATCAGACTCAATACGTCGTCGTCAACCTGCTGATTCTGACTGAGCGCCTTTGTCTGCAAAATTGCCATCCTCATTTCAAGGTCGGGCGGTTGTATGTCCGCTACGAGTCCTCCCTGAAAACGGGTTCTCAGTCTTTCCTCCAACGGGTTTATTTCCTGCGGAGGTCTGTCCGAGCTGATTATGATTTGTTTGTCTGCAAAATACAAATCGTTGAAAACATGGAACAGCTCCTCCTGCGTTGCCACCGTGCGGGAGATGAACTGTATGTCGTCTATCATCAACACGTCTACGCTCCTGTATTTGCGGCGGAACTCCTTCATCTCGTCGGCTTTCTTCGACGCGCGCAACGCTTCAATCAGGTCGTTGGTAAACCTTTCGCTTGACGTATACATGCATTTGAGCGTCGGGTCGCTCTTTTTGAGAAAATTCCCGATTGCGTGCATAAGGTGAGTTTTTCCCAGTCCCACTCCGCCGTACAGAAAAAGCGGATTGTATTTTACTCCGGGATTTTCCGCCACCGCCTTGCTCGCCGCTGCCGCGAATTCGTTGCTTTTTCCCACTATAAAGCTGTCGAAGGTATATTTGGGTACAAAATTGGTGTAATACTCCTCGGCTACTATGCTGTCCTCGTTAAGCTCCTCCAAAGAAATATACCTGCCTCCCTCGTATCTGCTTTTTTCCGCAGGCGAAACAAATTTGATATTTCTTATTTTGGGAGCAACCTTTTTTGTGCACGCTCTGAGCAACTCCGTGTATCTCGTCTCCACTACATTGACGGTTACGTCGCTGTCCGCGCTTACCAACAGCTCGTCGTCGGCTATGCACACCGCTTCCGTCTTCGACAGCCAATTGTCGTACGTCATCGCGGAAACCGTCCCCTGAGTTTCCAGCAACACGTTTTCCCATACCTTTTTTAAATCCATTTTTCCCTCGGCTTTTCTTCTGACTAATCCTTGTTATTATATCAGATTGAGCGCAGTTGTCAATTATTTTAGTCCCGACTAAGCTCTCCTCAATCCATGTTAAATGATTTGTTGATGCTTTTTAAATCTTTCCACTTTCAATCCACAGACGTATTTTTCCTCAATTTCTTTTCTACTCGCAACATATTGTGCTTGCATTTTTTTACTAAACAATATATAATGTGTTTGTCTGTTTAAGACTAGACTTGTCCACAATTCTACAAGCTCTACTACTACTACTACCAACAGAAAAAAAATAAATCAATCTTTTTTACAGACGGAAAAATTTCCGCAACGGAGGAATATGAAGTTAATCTGCGACGGGCTCGAACTGAGCGATGCAATCGGAAAAGTAAGCAAGGCGTTGCCTCAAAGGGTTGTCAATCCCGTTTTGGAAGGAATAAAAATCACGGCGGAGGGAGAAACCCTCACTCTTTACGCAACGGATTCGGAGTTTTCGGTCGAACGCAAAATAAACGCCGAAATTATCGAAGAGGGAGAAATACTCGTGCCGGGAAGAATTTTTTCCGACTATATAAAAAAGCTTACCGACGAGCAGATAGAGCTTTCGGAAACGGAGAAAAACAGGCTGAGAATCAGATACAACGAAAGCGAAGGTTATCTGCAATGCCTTGACAAGGACGACTACCCCGACAAGGCGGATATAAACAGAGAAAAGGGCTTTCATATCCTTGAAAGCGAGCTAAAAGACGTAATAAACAAGACGCTTTTTTCTGCAAGCACCGACGACAGCAGACAGATACTTAAAGGGTGTCTGTTTGAAATAGACGAGTATACTTTGACGGTTGTGGCGCTTGACGGTTACAGGCTTGCGCTTGCAAAAAAGGCATTGGAGCAAAAAAGCGGAAGGATGAGCGTTGTCATTCCCAGCCGCGCGTTAAACGAGTTGTCCAAGCTTTTAGGCGACGGCGACAAAATCGCGCGACTGTTCGTCGAAGAAAATCTGCTTGTGGTGGAAATGGAAAATACGACGGTGAGTACAAGGCTGCTTGTAGGAGAATACATCAATTATCGGCAGATAATTCCCGAGGAGTTCACCACAAACGTCATAATAAACAAACAGCAGTTTGAAGCCGCGTTGGACAGAGCAAGCCTTTTGAGCCGCGGAGAAAAAAACAATCTCGTCAAATTTGAAATAAAGGAAAATATAGTTTGCATTACGGGCAATTCAGAGCTAGGAAATATCAAGGAAAACGTAAGCATAAGCTTGAAAGGAAAGGATTTGAACATAGCGTTCAACGCCAAATATATTTCGGACTGCCTGCGCGCAATGGACAACGATTTCGTAAAAATGAATTTTACTTCAAGCGTAGCTCCCTGTATAATCACTCCGTGCGAGACGGACGAATATCTATATCTCGTGCTTCCGGTAAGAATGGTTTCTTAAAAATTAAAGACGGCGTTTAGCCGTCTTTTTTATTCTCTTCCCAAAATATAATCTATTGAGCAGTCGAGAGCCTTCGAAATTTTGTAGAGGCTGTCAATACGCGGCATGGATTTTCCGTTTATCCAGTCGTAATAAGGGCTTGTGTTTTTGCAGCCCGCCTGAATGGAAAGTCTGTATAAATTGCTTCCTTTTTCTTTAAGCACCTTTTTGAATTGAACGCCGAAATCGGGCAGTTGTTTTTTTGGGTTGGGAAGCTTGTTTTCGTCGTCAATACCGAGCAAAAACTCAATCGAGCAGTTGAAATAATCCGCCAGCTTGATTATGTTTTTGAGAGAAGGCATAAATCTTGCCGTTCCCGATTTCCAATGATATATGTCGTGGATGTTGTGTTTCAGTTCCGCGCTCATTTTTTTGGGAGAGGTTCCGGCGTAAACAATCAGTTCGTTGAATCTTTCTGAAAATGCTCTAATAAGGTCCATATTTATCTCCAAACGGTACGCAATCCGTATCTGTATCAAACAGGTTACACTTTTCCTCGCAAAAATGGAATAAAATTGTTACCTTTTGTGTGGCACACTGCAAAATAAGACATATTTAGACAACTTGCGCAGTAAAAAACCAACAAAAAAAGGACGGTAAATCCCCGTCCCTCTTTTCTTTGCCGTTTTTGATTACACTTATCCGTATTATAAAATACTTTCCTATGCGTTATATTAAAAATTTTGCGTTTTTAAGTGAAATTGTATGCTTTAAATTTCGGTTTTCCGTTTAAACGCGACGCGAAACCGAGTCAGCGGCTTTTAAAACTAAATTTTGAAGTTGGTTTTAAGCCAATCCTTGACAAGCTCGCATATTCTGTCCAAATCGTCTTTGGTGTAATAGTCTATGTATATGCGTCCCTTTCTGCCGTTTCCGAGAGCGCCTACCTTTGTTGCGAAGGTTCTTTGCATATTTGCCACAAGCTCTTTGAGCTCGGGACAATCCTCCTGTTGTTTGACGGGAGCGGGCTTGGGATTGAGCAGCTCTCTCACCAGCTTTTCCATTTCTCTGACGGAAAGCTTGCTTTCGGCAGCCTTTGAAGCGAGATTGTACTGCTCGGTTTGGTTGTCTATGACTGCCAGCGCGCGACCGTGTCCCGCGGAGAGTCTGCCGTCCTCGATGAGAGAGATTACACGGCTGTCGAGAGTCAAAAGACGCAGAGTGTTTGCTATTGCGGAGCGGCTTTTGCCTATTCTGTCGGCAGCTGTTTCCTGAGTCATGTTGAACTCTTCCATGAGCTGCTTTATTGCGCGGGCTGCTTCTATGGGATTTAAATCCTCTCTTTGGAGGTTTTCAATCAGACTGATTTCCCTTATCTGCTGCGGGGAATAATTTTTTATTATGGCGGGAATGGTGTTTAGCCCCGCCATTTTCGCGGCACGGAATCTTCTTTCGCCCGCGATAATCATAAAGCGCATCCCCATGCGGACAACGACTATGGGTTGAATCACGCCGTGTATTTTTATTGATTCGGCAAGGTCGTTCAAGGCTGCCTCGTCAAAGTGCTTTCTCGGCTGCTCATAGTTGGGGTCTATGTCTTTTATGGAAATCTGTATTGCGATTATACGTGCGGACGGGTCTAATTGAACGTGCTCGGGCGCTGCCAATTTAGAGGCTTTTTCGTCCACGAGATTCATCATTTTTTTGCCCTTGTCCGATATAATTGCCTGTGCGCCTTCGTTTTTTGCCGTTGTCGGCGCGGAAACGCTTTCCTGTTTTATTTCAGTCTGAACGGGCTTTACATCAAGCTCGTTCATGCCGAGCAGACTTGCAAGTCCTCTGCCCAATCCTTTATTTTGTGCCATTTTGACTCTCCTCTCTCTTCAAAAATTCATCCGCGAGCAGCTTGTATGCAGTTGCGCCGCTGCTTCTCGGCGCGTGAACGGAAACGGGCTTGCCGAAACTCGGCGCTTCGACCAGCTTGACGTTTCTCGGTACGGGAGTGGGATAAACCTTTTCTCCGAAATATTTGGCTATTTCCGCAGTGACCTGACGGCTTATTACGGAACGGTTGTCGTACATTGTGAGGGCAACGCCGTTTATGTAAAGCGAAGGATTAAGACGCGTTTTTACGATTTTTATGGTGTTTATCAGTTGACTTAACCCTTCGAGGGCAAAAAACTCGCTTTGTATGGGTATAAGGATTGCGTCTGCCGCGGTCAGTGCGTTGAGCGTAAGCAAACCGAGCGACGGCGGACAGTCTACGAAAATGTAATCGTAAATTTCCTTTAACGGAAGAAGACAGTTTTTTAAAGCGAATTCTCTGCGGGGCGCGTCCACAAGCTCTATTTCCGCACCCACCAAATCGGCGTTGCACGGAATTATGTGGATGTTTTCCACTCCCGTAGGCAAAACGACGTCGTCCGCCGTCGCTTCTCCCATAAGATAGTCGTACATTGTGGCTTTGAGCTTGTGCTTTTCCACTCCGAAGCCGCTTGTGGCGTTGCCCTGCGGGTCTATATCCGCAATGAGAACGCTTTTTCCTGCCAGCGCCACGTATGCGGCAAGATTTATTGCCGTCGTAGTTTTTCCTACTCCGCCCTTTTGGTTGGAAAATGCGATGATTTTGCCCATATAAGCTCCTGTGTCGAATGACGAATTTATTTTCGACAAATTGTTTCACGTGAAACTTTTTGTCGACGGCAGAACATATTACCCGAAATTTTGTATTATTATATCACAATAAAAAGTATTTTTCAACCCGATAAGACAATAATTTAATATATTCCGAGAAAAATAAGCCTTTTGGCAGGTATAAGCAAGAATTATGTATACAAATTTGCCGAAATGTGCTATTATATGGTATAATAAACAATATAAAAATGATGAGTGTTCATTTTTAAGGAGTTGAAATGCTGTTATTATTCGACAGGTTTATGAATCCCCTTCTTTTGAGCGGCGTTGCCTTCGGAACTTACGATTGGGTGTTGCTCGGTATAATACTGTTTGCGGCGCTTATAGGCGTGATTCGAGGGTTTACCAAACAGTTATTTGATTTATGCGGCTTTTTGGTTGTGTTGATTGCTTCGATTTTGCTTTGCAAGGTCGTTGCAAAGCTGTTACCGGACAGCAGCGGAGCCATTTTCGATAAAATAAACGGTTTTCTGACAGAAAAAGTCACTCAAAACGGTTTGGAAGAGCTTTGGAGCGCTCCGCAGAACTGGCACAGCAGTCCGGAATTGGTTGAACAGGCGTTAGAGGCCTTCGGATTGTCAAAAATATTCAGCTTTTTGGTGACTCCCCTTACCAAAAACCTTGCAGACGGCGCGATTTTGTCTGAAACCCTGCCGCAGGAGCTGACGGGAAGCGTGAACAACATAATTTGTTTTATCGCGCTGTTTATAATCCTGTATATAATCATTTTCCTTTTGAAAAAGCTTTTAAATAAAGCTATTTCAAAAATCAGTATTCTGAAATTGGCGGATAAGCTGTTGGGAATGGTTCTCGGAGCGGTTTTGGCAATCTTTTGGATTTCGGTAGCCTTTTCCGCTGTGAATCTGTTAAGCGGGTTGGTAAGAATTCCGTTTGTAACAGAGTTTTTTGAGGAAAATCTGTACACAACCAATATAGGAATGTTTATTTTGGAAATATCCGAATGGTTGTTGGGACTTATAGGAATGTAATTTAATCGGAAAATTTTAAGCTGATGTTTCACGTGAAACATTAGCTTTTTATTAAAAAACAATAAAATATTACGGATTTTTACCTCCCTCTAAAACGAGCTGAGACAGAATGAGGATTTTTTTCTTCGGAAAAATTCCAATCCGTTCTGTCTCGCAAACAGTGTTTTTTCTTCTACGAGGCTAAAATATTTTAACATTTGCAAGCGACTAAAAACAAAGCAGCTGTTTTTTGTTTGTTCAGTCGGGCGGGGTGCTACACATAAAACAAATTAACTCAAAATATGATTATTAACTCAAATGAGTTAATAAATTACACATCACAAATTTTCGAGTGTTTTGAAAATATCAGTCGTTTTTATTTGTTGTATATTATTTTTAATTTGCTTAACTAGGTATGCTTTGTTTTGTTATTGTGAGACGGAATGAATTTTTTTTCATTATCTCTCGTGAGTGGGGGCGTATTTTGAAATTTAAGCTTATGCTATCGTTTGACCGATATGGCTTTGACTTTATTTTAAACTTGTTATTAGGCTCTTTTTGAGACAGAATCAATTTAATTTTTGGCGGAGAAAATTTTCGTCATTCTGTCTCAGCTCGTTTTAGAGGGAGGTTGATTTTTAGTTTTTTGTGCTTTAAAATCAAAGTTGATTGTTATATCGGGACTTCGCTTGGTTGTTTTATATTTAAATCGAAAGCGCCTTTTTTAATTCTTTTTCGGAAATTTGGTTTGTTGTTGTTTCACGTGAAACAAAATATTTTATGCGACTCAATATGGAGGTCGCTCCGACATTAAAAGCTCGTTAAATCGAATTTAGATGTTTCACGTGAAACAGTATTTAAAAAACAACAGATAATTACATCATTCGTCAAAAGCAAGAGGAGCTATTCTGTTAAAATAGAACTGTAAAAGGAAACAAGGCTGTATAAAGAGCGATTTTGTGGGTATAATTTGTCAGAAAGGAGTCTTGCAATGGAGAGTACAACTATTTACAGGGAAAATGCGGCGGAACAAATCAGCGAACAATTGAAGCCTTTGCTTTCACGGGATATAGTTTTGCTGTGTATAGGCACGGAAAACGTAACGGGCGACAGTCTCGGCCCCAGAGTGGGAACGCTGATTCAAAATAAGATGAAACGTCCGCTGTTGGTATATGGATATGAAGGGTGCAATGTCAATGCGCAGAATTTGGTGCTGGCATACGATATGGTCAGGGTTATGCACCCCGAAAAACAGATTGTGGTAATCGACGCGGCGGTGGGCGACAACGAAGAAGTAGGGTGCGTCCAAATACACAAGGGGGGCATCATGCCCGGCGCGGCAACAAATAAAAACTTGCCGCAGGTGGGAGATGTGAGTATATTGGGCGTGGTCAGCAAGCGCGGATGTCAGGATTTTTATTCGTCGCACTCCGACAGAGTGATGCTTGTTGAAAAAATGGCGGAGACAATTGCGGAAAGTATTATTATGAGCGCTTAGACTTTGAGGCTTTTAAAAAGGCGTTTTTAAGTACAAACGCCTTTTTTGTTTAAATAAAGTTTAGTATAATAAACCACGGCCGTAAATTTTGCTCCAATTACGTAATCCTTTTTTTCGGTTTGAGAAGGTAAAAAATTTATTTTCCCGTTGAAGTTTGCTTTTTCTCTCTGTTGCGTCTATAATGTTCGTCGGGAAAATGTGTTATGGCTAAATTTAAAAAAACTCTTGCCGCTTTTGCTATGCCTGTTGTCGCGATGATTGCCGCCGCAGTCACCTGCTTTTTTGTACCCTTTGACAAGCAGTATCTTGATTATTTCGATTTTCGTACCCTTGCGTGTCTGTTCTGCACGCTAGCGGTTGTGTGCGCTTTTAAAAATATAAGATTTTTCAGGTGGCTCGCCGATGTGATTGTGCGCAGATTCAAAACGGTCAGGGGAGCCGTAATCGCGCTTGTGTTCGTAACTTATTTCGGTTCCATGATTATGGCAAACGATATGGCGCTCATCACCTTTTTGCCGTTGGGCTTTCTCGTACTGGAATCCTGCGCGCAGAGAAAATATCTTGCTTTTGTTTTTGTAATGCAAAACGTCGCCGCAAACCTCGGCGGAATGCTCACTCCCTTCGGCAATCCTCAGAATCTGTACCTGTATTCCTTCTATTCCTATTCGGCGGGAGAGTTTTTTCGCGTTATGGCTGTGCCCTTTGCCGTTGCCTTTATACTCATTTTGGCGTCCTGTCTGTTTGTCAAGCCGTTGAAAATAGAGGCTGTTTCGACGCAGGTGCCGCCTCCGCCGTTGTTCAAGACTGTTGCGTATTCCGTACTGTTTGCAGTGTCGGTGCTCATAGTTTTTCGTGTTTTTCCCTATTGGTGGGGGCTGGCAGCCGTCGTTGCGGCGTTGTTGCTCCTTGACCCGGCAAGTCTGGTCAAGGTGGATTACAAGCTTCTTGTCACCTTTGCCGCGTTTTTCGTTTTTGCAGGCAATATGGCGCGCATAGACGCGGTTAAGGAATTTTTAAGCTCTTTGGTGGCGGCTTCTCCTTTGCTTGTGGGAGTCGCGTCCTGTCAGGTGTTGAGCAACGTGCCTGCGTCCATGCTGCTTTCCCGTTTTACCGCCGACAAAAACGCCTTGCTGATTGCCGTAAACATAGGCGGACTCGGCACCCCCGTCGCGTCTCTTGCAAGTCTGATTACGCTTGGAGAATACCGCTCCGCAAACGGCGGCGGCGCTCGGCGTTATCTCGGTTTGTTTTCCGCAATCAATTTTTCGTTTCTTGCAATCCTGACGGCGGTTTCGCTGTTAATTTTGCCGCTGCTCTAAACTCTTTCACGCCGCCGTGCTGCGTCAAAATCGCAGGAAAAGTGCGATTGTGAGAGCTGTTTCAATATGCGGTCGGAGACAAAAGTAAGCTCCGGTGAAACTATTGTGTATTTATTTACCCGTTTGAAAATAAAATTGACAAGCATTGGAAATTGTGATATAGTTGCCTAAATATACGGAAAAATCCGCATACTAAAAGCATAGAATTTTTCTGTCTCGAAAAAAGGAGCGTAAAATTGAATCAGAACAACAGAAAATCGAGCTGGTGGATGATATTGATAATTTTGCTTGTGCTTGTGCTCGCAGTGGTTTTCATTCTGCAATTCGTGGGCAACAGCAAGCAGTCCACCTACGCGCAGTTCAAGGAGGATCTTGACGCCGGCAATATTCAGGCGGTTTATTTCAACACGGGCTACTCGGTAAACGTGGTAAAAAGAAACACCGAAGCAGCTTCCCGCAACAATGCGGCAAAGTATTACGACTATTTCTTCTATATCGGACCGAATATGCACCCCGTTATTTATGAATTGATAACGGAGAGCAACGACAGTCTGCCTGCGGGCGCGTCGGCGGTTCAAATCGGCTTCAACAATCCCGTGCAGGCGAGTTTTTGGGACTATCTGCCCACGCTGTTCTCCATTATACTGATTGTGGTTATGTTCATATTTATGATAAACATTTTCCGCAGTCAGAACAGTCAGGGCATGAGCTTCGGCAAGAACACTGCGCGTGTGCAGCAGAGCGTAAAAACCCGTTTTTCCGATGTTGCGGGCGCCGAGGAGGAAAAGGAAGAGCTGGTAGAAATCATCGATTTTTTGAAAAACCCGCGCAAATATACCGAGCTCGGGGCGAGAATTCCCGACGGCGTTCTGCTTGTGGGACCTCCGGGAACGGGCAAAACCTTGTTTGCCAAAGCGGTTGCGGGAGAAGCGGGTGTGCCGTTTTTCTCCATATCGGGCAGTGATTTTGTGGAAATGTTCGTCGGCGTCGGCGCAAGCAGAGTGCGCTCTTTGTTTGAACAGGCAAAGAAAAATATGCCGTGTATCGTGTTTTTAGACGAAATAGATGCGGTCGGCAGACACCGCGGAGCGGGACTCGGCGGCGGAAACGACGAGAGAGAACAGACGCTGAATCAGTTGCTTGTCGAAATGGACGGTTTTGAAACAAACAGCGGTATTATCGTCATGGCGGCGACCAACCGTCCCGACGTGCTGGATCCCGCACTTATGCGTCCGGGACGTTTTGACAGGCAGATTTTCGTCAATCGCCCCGACGTGAGAGGAAGAGAGGCCATTTTAAAAGTTCACGCGCGCAACAAGCCTATTGACGCGACGGTGGATTTCAAGACCATAGCGAGAATAACCTCCGGCTTTACCGGAGCGGACCTGGAAAACTGTCTCAACGAAGCGGCAATACTCGCGGCGCGCGACAACAGACGCCAAATAACTATGGCGGACGTGAACGAGGGTATTACCAAAATGGAAATGGGACCTGCCAAAAAATCTCGTCTGGTAACGGAGCATGACAAGCGCATCACCGCTTATCACGAAGCGGGACATGCGATACTTGCTTGCAGCCTGAAAAATTGCGAACCGGTGCACGAGGTCACGATTATTCCGCGCGGAATGGCGGCAGGCTTTACCATGACGCGTCCCGAAAACGACAACGAGCACGTTTCAAAGGCGTATCTATTAGACAACATAACCATGACTCTGGGCGGCAGAATCGCCGAGGAGTTGGTGATAGAGGACTATTGCACGGGCGCGAGCGGAGACATAAAGGCGCTGACGGAGCGCTGCCGCAAAATGGTCACCGAGTGGGGTATGAGCGAAAAGGTCGGTTTGCTTTATTACGGTGGGGAGCAAGAGGTTTTCGTCGGCAGAGATTATCACAGCACGCAGGGATATTCCGAGGAAACCGCCGCGCTTATCGACGAGGAGGTAAGGCGCATAGTGGACGAGTGCCACGAGCGCGGTACGGAAATTTTGAAGGGCAAGCTCGACATTTTGCACAACATGGCAAAGGTTTTGATAACCAAGGAAACAATCCACACCGACGAGGTCAATATGCTTATGCAGGGCAAGAGCGCTGCGGAGGTAATCGATTTTATCGACGTGAAGTATTCCACGGAGGACAAAAAGCCTGCCGTGACGGGTACGGATGACGGCAGATTGCCTCATTGAAATAAATTAAAACAAGAGCGGCGAGTTTTCGCCGCTTTTTTTGTCAAAAAGGCGGGAGTTTTTGCGCTTGACAAGATTGCGCGCAAGGTTTATAATTTTATCAAAATTCCAAAGAGGTAAATGAAATGGCAGAGAAAAAAGGCGGGCTTAAAGGCTTTTTCGGGGAATTCAAGCAGTTTATCACGCGCGGCAACGTAATGGATATGGCGGTCGGCGTCATTGTCGGCGGCGCGTTCGGGAAGATCGTCACATCGCTCGTCAACGACGTCATCATGCCGCTCGTCGGCGTGCTGACCGGCTGGTTCCACGACATCGAGTTCATCGCCGAGGATCTCGGCTACCTTACCCCCGAGGTCAAGACCATGCTGGCCGCCAGCGGCTACCCCGGCATGAAGATCATGCAGTTCGCGTTCGACAGCCGGGAACCGGGCAACTACCTGCCTTACACCTACACCCGGAACAGCGTCGTCTACACCGGCACCCACGACAACGAGACGGCGCGCGGTTGGTTTAAGGGAACGGCCACCCCCCGTCAGCGCGAGCAGGCAGCCCTGTACACCCATCAGCAGGCCGGCGAACCCATGGCAGATGCACTCAACCGCACCA
>OHSM01000296.1_pt1 | contig 20359 bp, 16 predicted proteins | sample 1578671 | NCBI WGS metagenome assembly OHSM01 (sample SAMEA3879591, study PRJEB24766) | human gut metagenome | biome: human-associated habitat; feature: feces | place: USA | collected 1985/1987 | reverse complement strand
ACCTACTGCCATTCCGCTGGCATATCCTTTTACAAAAGGATATTCCTTCATAAGTCTGTCCATAACAGGTGTCTTGGCAAGTGCTACGGCATTGCCTTCGGTTCTGTCATTAAGTCCATATCCGTCAAGGATAAGGAGCACTGTAGGTTTTTTAGCCATTTTAAAATCTCCTTTGATATATATTACAACTCTAATGTAAAAATCTTGTTTTCAACCGTAATTAATTTATCACAATCATTTTTATAAGTCAATGACAAGCTCTACCGGGCAATGATCCGAGCCCATTACCGAATCCAATATGTCCGCTTCTTTTATCCTGTCATCAAGTCTCTTTGATGATAAAAAATAATCAATACGCCATCCGGCATTTTTTTCCCTTGCCTTGAACATATATGACCACCAGCTGTAGCGGTCCTTAGCATCCGGATAAAGATATCTGAAGGTATCGGTAAAACCGGCATTAAGAAGCTCTGTCATTTTAGAACGTTCTTCATCCGTAAATCCTGCATTGTGGTGATTGGATTTGGGATTCTTAAGGTCAATTTCTTCATGTGCTACATTCATATCTCCCGTGACAATGACCGGTTTATCCGCATCAAGTGTCATAAGATACTCCCTGAATGCATCTTCCCAGACCATTCTGTATTCAAGACGTGCAAGGTCCCTCTTGGAATTAGGAGTGTATACATTAACCAGATAATAATTGTCATATTCCACTGTTATGACACGTCCTTCGTGGTCATGCTCCTCTATGCCGATGCCATAGGTGACATTAACCGGCTCCTTCTTCAAAAAAACAGCGGTGCCGGAGTAACCTTTTTTCTCCGCATAATTCCAATAAGCATAGTATCCTTCCCGATTCCACTCAAGCTGTCCTTCCGACAGTTTAATTTCCTGAAGACATACCGCATCCGCGTCAATGCTGTCGAAAAAATCCATAAAGCCTTTATCCATACAGGCTCTCAGTCCGTTTACATTCCATGATATTAATTTTTGCATAATTCCTCCTATTACATGTAATCACAGCAGGAAATCCGCAAGTATATAATTACTTACATCTATTCCTTTATCGGTAAAAAACACATTATTACCGTCATCCGCAATATGTCCGGTAGAAACATATTTGGAAATCACATTTCCAAATACATTATCCATCTGCCTGCCGAAGGTAACCCTGAACCTGTCACGGTTCACGCCACGCATCATTCTCAGTCCCAGGAACATAAATTCAGACATACAGTCGTTTACGGTAAGTTCTTCCGCATCATATTCCACATGCACCGGGTCATAGATAAAAGCCGGGGTGTTTTTTGTGGTGTTATATCTGATATTCTTAATCATAGATGATGCTCCCGCACCGAATCCGGCATATTCACCGCGTGTCCAGTATTTTATATTATGTCTGCATTCCCTGCCGGCAAGCGCATAATTGGATATCTCGTAATGTCCGTATCCGTTATCTGCAAGAATTGATGCCGTATCGTGGTACATTTCCCGTTCTTCATCCTCGGACGGAAGATAAAGTTTACGCCCCGACTTATACATATCACTCAGAGGTGTGCCATCTTCAATAATAAGGCTGTACGCCGATATATGTGCAGGTCTTAACATCATAACCGTCCTGAGTGTCTTTCTCCAGCCGGCCGGTGTCTGTCCAGGTATTCCGGACATGATATCTATATTTATATTATCAAAGCCGCTCTTTGCCGCAGCCTCATATGATTCCATAAAGTCCTCAAAAGAATGTATTCTCCCAAGCATCTTAAGTTCATCATCATTAACGGACTGCAGACCGAAGCTTAACCTGTTAACTCCTTTTTCCCTGTATATCCCAAGTTTATCTTCATCCATGGTTCCCGGATTACATTCAATTGTAATTTCACAGTCATCACTCAGGTTGAAATTGTTATATATTGCACCAAGCACGTTCATAAGTTCTCCCGCATCCATAATCGACGGCGTTCCACCGCCAAAGAAAATGCTGTCAACCTCATATTCTCCGGCAAGCTTCGGTGCACCGGAGTTTATCTGGGTGCATAATGCCTTAAGATACTGTTTCCTGACATGCTCTTCTGCCGGTGCAGAAAAAAAATCGCAATATATACATTTGGATTTACAAAAGGGGATATGTATGTATATCCCCAATTTCTTATTTGCCATATAACGCCTATCCGCGTGCCAGTCCGCCAATAAAATTATTGACTTTCCTTGTGCGCGCTTTCCGTACTTTTTTTCTGAGATACCTGAATACTCTCTTCTCGCCTTTATCGGCAAGCATCCTTAATACATATTCAAGTTCTTTTTCCGTATCTTTATTGATAAGAATCTTACCTTTTTTCCCAAGGAAATAATTGAGCGGAGCATTATCCGTATAATTATCTCCATAATAAATCTTGCTGGCCGCTATTCTGTCGCATACCATCTCAACAAAATATTTGTCCGGCATCTTAACACCCTCAAGGCGTTTGGTCTTTGGGTTGTAATCATTCCAGTATTCATAATGATGCTTATTGCGTCCCTTATGATGCATCCATGCTTTGGAATATCCGTATGTTTCACGTTCTGACTCATTGGGGCTTCTGTCTCCCTGATAAAACAACATTCCGGGTATAAATTCGGCCGGCGAGTATTTGGACAAATCATGAAAAAGTCCCTGAAGTCCTATTCCTGCACGAAAACAGTTTTTAATAACTTCATGTCTGTGCCTTGTAATGGTCTTAAAATGTTTCTTTGCATTCTCAAAATAGTTCATAATAATACTGCCTCACCTTCCATATCATTCGTCATCAAGCTTAAGTACGCTCATAAATGCCTTCTGCGGTATCTCTACGTTGCCAATCTGACGCATTCTCTTCTTGCCTTCCTTCTGTTTTTCAAGAAGTTTCTTTTTACGGGAAATATCACCGCCATAACATTTTGCAAGAACGTCCTTGCGCAATGCCTTGACTGTCTCTCTTGCAATGATTTTGCTTCCTATTGCAGCCTGAATCGGTATTTCAAAGAGCTGTCTTGGAATTTCTTCTTTAAGTTTCTCACACATCTTACGGCCGCGTTCATATGCGCTCTCTTCAAATACAATAAATGAAAGTGCGTCAACTTCTTCTTTGTTGACAAGTATGTCCAACTTGCACAATTTGGACTGCTTGTACCCTTTCATCTGGTAATCGAACGATGCATATCCTCTCGAGCGTGATTTAAGTGCATCAAAGAAATCATATATTATTTCATTAAGCGGGAGTACATATTTAATAAGTGCCCTTGTTCCTTCAATATATTCCATTCCCATATATTCGCCGCGGCGTTCCTGACAAAGTTTCATAATGGCACCTACATATTCCGAAGTAACCATTATTTCGGCATCAACAACCGGCTCTTCCATATAATCTATCTCCGACGGATCGGGAAGATTGGACGGATTGGTCAGGTCTATAACACTTCCATCCGTCTTATGAACTTTGTATACAACACCCGGTGCCGTAGTTACAAGATCGAGATTGTATTCTCTCTCAAGACGTTCCTGTATTATTTCAAGATGAAGCAGACCTAAGAATCCGCACCTGAATCCAAAACCAAGTGCAACAGATGTTTCCGGTTCATAGAAAAGCGACGCATCATTAAGCTGTAATTTCTCAAGTGCATCTTTAAGGTCTTCATAATGTGCCCCATCTGCCGGATAAAGTCCGCAAAATACCATCGGGTTAACTTTCTTATATCCCGGAAGAGGCTTTGCACAAGGATTCATGGCATCGGTTATGGTATCTCCGACTCTGGTATCCTTGACATTCTTGATGCTTGCCATAATATATCCGACCAGACCGGCTGACAATTCATCACATGCAATAAATTGTCCCGCCCCGAAATATCCGACTTCGACAACTTCTGCCTCTGCACCGGTAGCCATCATTCTTATGCGGGTTCCTTTGCGGACAGTTCCTTCTTTCACTCTGCAGAAAACTATGACTCCTTTATATGAATCATATATTGAATCAAAAATAAGTGCCGACAGTGAGGCTTCCGGATCTCCTTCAGGCGCCGGAAGCTTATGAACTATCGCTTCCAGGACATCTTCAATATTGATGCCGTTCTTAGCTGAGATAAGAGGTGCATCTTCTGCTTCTATACCTATTACATCTTCTATTTCTTCCTTAACACGCTCCGGCTCCGCACTTGGCAGATCTATCTTGTTAATAACAGGAAATACCTCAAGATTGTGATCTATTGCCATATATACATTCGCAAGCGTCTGTGCTTCTATTCCCTGTGCCGCATCAACTACAAGCACAGCTCCCTCACATGCTGCCAGGCTTCTTGACACTTCATAGTTAAAATCGACATGACCAGGGGTGTCTATAAGATTAAATATATATTCTTCTCCGTCTTTCGCTTTATATACAATACGTACTGCTTGCGCCTTAATTGTAATTCCGCGTTCCCTCTCAAGATCCATGTTATCAAGAATCTGGTCCTGCATTTCCCTGCTGGTAAGCGTACCTGTCTTCTCGATTATTCTGTCTGCAAGTGTTGATTTACCATGGTCAATATGGGCTATTATGCAGAAATTTCTTACTTTGCTCTGGTCTATATGTGACATACTTTATTCCAACTTTCTTATAAATCTACCTTGACTCTTTCGTTACTACCTCGCCCTGCTTCTTATATATGCTTCCGGCAGCCACATACCCTCTGACACTTGAAAGAGGATATATATTAGTATCACATCCGATAATCGTTCCAGGATTAAGTATACTTCCGCATCCGACTTCGACATTATCGCCAAGCACGGCTCCCATCTTCTTAAGGCCTGTAGGTATTACATTACCGTTACACTTCACTTCTACAAGTGTCTTATCTGATTTGACATTGGATGTTATCGAACCGGCTCCCATATGGGACTTGAATCCAAGAATGGAGTCTCCCACATAATTGTAATGAGGTACCTGTACCTTATTAAAAAGAATTACATTCTTAAGCTCGGTTGAATTACCCACGACTGCACCTTCACCGACTATGGCATTGCCTCGTATAAATGCACAATGCCTTACTTCTGCGTTTCTGCCTATTATGCATGGTCCGTTTATATATGCAGTAGGTGCAACTGATGCACTCTTTGCTATCCATATATTTTCCGACGGATGGTCATATTCTTCCGTTGGCAGGGTATTTCCGAGTTCTATAATATAATCTTTGATCTTAGGCAATACTTCCCACGGATATGTTACTCCGTCAAAAATTCCTGAAGCTATAGTCTCATCAAGATTAAACAGTCTGCTTATCGTCATCTCTGATATAATATTATCCATTATTTTTCTCCTTACTCAACCGTGACTGATTTGGCAAGGTTACGCGGCTGGTCAACATCATTGCCTCTGAGTATTGCTGTGTAATATGCTATAAGCTGGAGCGGAACCGCTGCCAGTATAGGCATAAGCAATTCATCACATTGCGGAATTCTTATAATATAATCCGCAACATTTTCTTTAATAACAGTATCTTCGGAACACATAAGAACGACCTTCGCCCCGCGCGATTTCACCTCGGAAATATTGCTTAATGTCTTGCCTATTATATTACTCTGTGTTGCAATCGCAATTACAGGTGTCTGTTCCGATATAAGAGCTATCGGACCATGTTTCAATTCACCTGCTGCATACGCCTCAGAGTGTATATATGATATTTCTTTCAGTTTCAGTGAACCTTCCATACTTAATGCATAATCAAGTCCTCTTCCGATATACAGAAGACTTTCCGCGTTCATGATTCTTGATGCTGCATACTGTGCCTCGTCATCATGCGTAAGTGTTTTCTCAATCAACTGCGGTATCTGCGTAAGCTTATGTACATATTCCCTGCACTCTTCTTCTGTAATAACCTTCTTGGCATACGCAAGTTTAAATGCAAACATATACATCATCGATATCTGTACCGTAAATGCCTTAGTGGATGCCACGGATATCTCCGGACCCGCATGCGTATACATTACCATGTCAGCTTCCCTTGCAATTGAAGAACCCTTGACATTGACAAACGCGAGCGTATCTGCACCTTTTTTTCTGGAAATCAGAAGGGCTTCCCTTGTGTCGGCGGTTTCTCCTGATTGGGAAATCAATATTACAAGGTCGCCTTTACCAACAATCGGATCCCTGTATCTGAATTCGGATGCCATATCAACGGTTACCCTGGTTCTTGCAAGTTTCTCGATGACATACTTACCGACCATTCCGGCGTGCATTGCTGTTCCGCATGCAACTATATAGATGTTATTGTATGAGGCAAGTTTCTCATCATCAAGACCACACTCGGAGAAATCAGGCATTCCTTCGTTAATTCTCGGAGTGATTGTTGTCTTCACAGCTGTCGGCTGCTCATGTATTTCCTTGAGCATAAAATGCTTGTAGCCGCCTTTTTCCGCCGCGTCGGCATCCCAGTCCGCAGTCTGGAGTTCCTTCTCTACCGGTTCTTTATGGTTATCATAAATCGTAATATTATCCTCCGTTATGACAGCGACTTCATCACTGTCAAGAAGATAATAGTCTCTGGTGTAATCTATTATAGCCGGGACATCTGAAGCAATAAAATTCTCTCCCTGTCCGACACCTATTATAAGCGGGCAATCCTTACGTACAGCAAATATACGGTCAGGAAAATCCCTGAATATTATTCCCAGTGCATACGATCCTTCAATCTCCGATATTACTTTAAGTATGGTATCAACCGGGTTACCATCATAATAATAATCAAGAAGTTTGGCAACAGTCTCCGTATCGGTCTGGCTCACAAAACTGTATCCCTGTTCCGTAAGGAACGCCTTGATTCTGGCATAGTTTTCTATTATTCCGTTATGGACTATGGAGACACGCTTATTACCGTGCGGATGGGAATTGATATCTGACGGCTCACCATGTGTCGCCCATCTGGTATGGCCAATTCCGCAATTTCCCACCGGTTTACCGTCAGTTTTCATTTTATTAACCAGATTATCTAACTTTCCCTGGCATTTCTCGACTTTAATGGTATTATTCTCAAATACAGCGATTCCGGCCGAATCATAACCTCTGTATTCCAGTTTCCTGAGTGAATCTATAAGTACATCTGCACAATTTCGCTTGCCTATATATCCTACTATTCCACACATATTATAAGCCTCCTTAATATTCTCTATTTGTAATATACTGCCGTTTTATCAAAAAAAGCACGCAGATTATATTGATTATTCAATTTCTTGACAAGGTCTGTATTCCTTACTATGAATGACTCCAGTTTCTGAAGATATTCTTCGGTGGAAATTGTTCCGTCTGCTACGCCCGTAAGCCCCTTCTCCCAGCTTGCCGTAAGCTTTGGATCCAGAAGACGTACTATCGAGCAATTTACTATATCATACACCATTTCCCCTAACTGGGAAGGTGTTATAATCTGTGTCTTATTGTTAAGCATTATGTATTTTTTGTCAACAAGTTTTTTTAGGATTTCAGCTCTCGTAGCACTTGTTCCTATCCCACTTCCTTTAATCTGGGCACGCAGTTCTTCATCCTCAATAAGCTGACCTGCATTTTCCATAGCAAGAATCATCGAACCGGAATTATAACGCTTAGGCGGTGATGTTTCACCCTCCTTTATGGTGTAATCAAGTGCTTTTAACACATCACCTTTTTTAAGAGATGCTATGTTTTCCAGAAATGACGCATCGTACCCGGTCTGCTCATCCTGAGCGTCCTCATCCCGGTTATCATCTGCTTTGGTCTGTTTCTTATGGCTGTTTAATACCTCAAGATATCCTTCTGACGCAAGGACCTTAAAATTAGCAAAAAAACTTTCCGTTGATTCATTTTCGGCACCTAAAGGCACGGTAAGCACCAATGAAACTTTCTTATATACGGCCGGCGGATAAAATATTGCCAGGAACCTTCTGACTATTGCATAGTATACACTGCGTGCCGTTCCCGACAGATTCTTAAGATTATTGAATCCCTGTCCTGTCGGAATTATCGCATAGTGATCCGTAATCTGCTTGTCGTTGACATACCTTGTAGACGCAATTTTCTTATATCCGTCTTGTGAAAGGATATGTTCCGCAAATTCTTTATATTCCGGAATGCTCTTAAGTCCCGATATATTCTTATGTATAACCTTAGCCACTGCACTCGATAAAACTCTTGCATCCGTTCTCGGATATGTCACAAGTTTCTTTTCGTATAATTCCTGTGTATATTTAAGTGTTTCATCCGGGTTAAGTTTAAAGAAACGTGAGCAGTCATTTTGCAATTCCGCAAGATTATACAGAAGCGGCGGCTGCTTATTTTCATTCTTGCGCTCGATTGAACGGATTATCATATCATTATTTTCCCGTTTCTTAAGAGATGCTATAAGCGCTTTTGCATCACTGCTTTCCTTAAATCCGTTTTCCTTATATAACTTAGGTGATTCAAAATATGCAGAGCCTTCCACCGCCCGCCACTCTGCGTCAAAACTATGGTTCTGTCCATCCATGGAGACATCCGCAATAACCCTGTAAAACGGAGTTTTCACAAAGTCACGTATCTCCCGCTCACGTCTAACTACCATTCCAAGTACACATGTCATGACACGACCGACCGCAATCACCGTCCTGTTATTGTCCCTGAAATATGAAGAAATTGCATTTCCGTATTTAAGAGTCAATACCCTTGAGAAATTAATTCCCATAAGATAGTCCTCTTTGGCTCTTAAATATGCCGCATCTGCAAGGCTGTCATATTCAGATAAGTCCTTTGCCTGTGCAACACCACGTTTTATTTCTTCTTCAGTCTGCGAATCTATCCAGACACGTCTGCGTTTTTTGTTTGCAACACCCGCCATCTGTTCGACAAGCCTGTATATGTATTCTCCTTCACGTCCGGAGTCAGTACATACATATATTGTATCTATATCATCCCTGTTAAGCAGTCCTGATACTATATTAAACTGCTTACTGACAGCCGGAATTATCTCATATTTCCATTCATCCGGAATAAAAGGCAATGTATCCATGCTCCATCGTCTAAGTGCAGGATCATATTCTGCCGGATAACTCATCGTGACAAGATGACCGACACACCATGTAAAAACCGCGTCTGCAGATTCCGAATATCCGTCGTGTCTGGACGGATTCTCTCCGAGTGCTTTCATAAATTCCTGTGCAACACTTGGTTTCTCAGCTATATATAAACTTTTCGCCATAATTTTACAAATCCTCTATATTTATTGTCATGAGTCCCGGTACTCCGCAATTTCTTATGGCATCATCATAACCGTTCAGTGCAAACATATAAATTTCCTTTACATTCAATCCCGCAAGCGAAGCATCGGACTTAAGCTTTTCGTATTCTGCCATTCCGACATTATTGCTGCAGGTATATACCTGACCTATTACGGTGTCTCCGTTATCATTATCATATATAATATGCACATCTCCGGCCTTACCATACCATCTGCCTCTGTATTCAGCTCCGGAATACAGCTTACCGGCTTCATTCATAATATGCATGAACTCCATTGCAATTCTTATATATGCTTCTGTACAGAATCCATCAAGTCCCGGTTCAATATATTTATCATAGAAACCAGAAGGATTACAAACTCCCAACAGCGGCAGCTTTGGATGTACAAGCCCATACCAGAATCCGGCAAAACCGTCTTTTATACGGTACAGTCCTTTCCGGACGTTATGTTCCGGTCCCTTGTCATATGAAAATATTTTCTCGGCAATCTCACGTTCTATAAGATTGTTCAGATAAACACTTATCTTATCGCGCCCGTAACCTGTGCTTTTATGAATTTCATTTAATTTGTTAAGTCCGGATGCCAGACATTCAAGCAATGTATTATACACGCCTGTTTCACGGAACTCGTCTTTAAGATAATACAACATACTGTTTCTGAACACGGCATTATCTTTAAGAAAAATATTACATATGTTTTCTTTAATGCTCTTATCCTGCCTGAATCCATCCAGATATTCCGGAATTCCGCCTGTTATCGCATATATGTATAATGCACTTCTTGCATCACATTCCGGAAACATACTGACAACATCCGAAAAATTAAGTTCCTTAAGCTTGATAAAAGCGTTAATCGAATATGCGGCACTTCCTATGGCACTTACCATTGAATTCTCAACCCAGGCTATCGATGAGCAGGTCAGGATTATCATCACTTTCTTATCGGTTATAATATGTTTTACCATAGCAATAACCGAATCCATAAAAAGCTGATCAATCCTTACTATATTCTGGAATTCTTCAATTATAATAAGTACTTTATCAGACGCACAATCTGCTATATCTGTCATAATCCCCATATATCCGGTCGGTTCCGACTTCTTGTGTATCTGTTCCGATACCACAGCTGCGAATGACTTAAGCATTCCTGTCTTATCCGACGGAACAGCCTCGTAATATACATATTGATGGTTCCGGGCAAATTCCCTGAGCAGTGCGGTTTTACCTATTCCGCGCCTTCCATATAAAATTGTAAGATTATTGGCTTCCGACTCATAAAATTTCTCAAGTGACTGAAGCTGTTCATCTCTTCCGGTCATATATTACCTCGCTCCCGTTGCTATGACTCATCAAGTGTAAGCATATACGGAGGAATAAAATTCTCAACAAAATAATCCACTTCCGGCATATGCATATCATCTATTATATGTCTTATCGACTCTCCGGCCTTCTCAAAGTCGCTGTTTCCCATACGTTGTTCTTCAATACATTTGATGTATGCGGAAAGCTTGTCCGCTGCTTTGACATAACGCCATAATTCACGTTCTTCTTCAGTATCCGCAAGAACCGGCCTGTATATGTCACGCATTCCGGCAGGAAGTCCTTTTAATAATTCATCCCTGGCAACCAGTTCCACTTCTTTATATGCATCTCTGATAGCGGGATTATAATATTTAACAGGTGTAGGCATATCTCCCGTTATAATCTCGGTTGAATCATGGTACATGCCCATTATTGCAAGCCTGTCCGCATTGAGATTTCCGTCAAAATAAGTATTATTGATGACACCCAGGGCATGAGCGATCATCGCAACTTCAAGACTGTGTTCACATATATTTTCTTTGAGTGTATTGCGCATAAGTCCCCATCTGTTGATATATTTCATGCGGGACATCATCGCAAAAAAATGATTATCTTTCATATTAGTCTGCCAGTCCGAAATGATATACTGTCTGAGATTCGAATTCTTCTCCGGCCCTGATTACAGGTGACGGGAAGTTATCGTGATTAACCGCATCAGGATAAAACTGCGTCTCGTATGCCGTTCCCCATCTCGGATGATATGTTGCTCCTTCCTTACCTTCATTCTTCTCACTTATATAATTACCGGTATAAATCTGTATCCCCGGTCTGTCCGTATATACATCCATTCTTATTCCCGTTGTATTATTAACAACAGTTGCCGCAAGAACCATCTCGCCATCATTACATAGGCAGAAATTATGGTCATATCCACCCTTGCTCTTTACAAGTTCATTATCCGCGTCTATTTCAGCTCCGACACGCTTAGGCTTTCTGAAATCAAGAGGCGTTCCCTCCACCGGATAAAGTCTGCCGTCGCTGATCTCTCCATCCCTTCCATAAGTGTAATATTCTGCATTAATCTGCATTATCTCATCATGTATCGTTCCCGAATTATGTCCGCCGAGATTAATATATACATGATTCGTCAGATTCTCAATGGTATCTGCATCACTTACCCCGTTATATCTGATAATAACATCATTATTATCTGTCAGTGTATAAGTAACACTTACGTTAAGCGTTCCGGGCATTCCCTGATCTTTGTCAGGGCTGACAAGCGAGAATGTAACACTGCTTCCAAGTTCGCCTTCTGTCGTCTCATAATCCCACAGTCTGAAATAATACATATCAGGTCCGCTGTGAAGATTACAGCCGCTATCATTATCGGCAAGAACATATTCCTTACCGTTAAGGGTAAACCTGCAATGTGATATTCTGTTAGCACTTCTTCCCACTGTACCGCCAAATGCATCATATGATGCGGTCTCGTACCGGTCTCCACTCTTAAGTCCAAGCACAACATCCTTCATATTACCATTCTTATCCCTGACAACCATTCCTACCCATACGGCTCCCATATTGGTAACCCTGAGAATACTGCCTTTATTGTTGGTTATGGTAAATAATTTAATCTCTTTCCCTGCCTGTGTAAGCCCAAAAGGCTCTGTTATAACTGCCATATGCACCTCTTTAATAAAAATTTATTACTTATCATTTTACCAAAAATTAAATCATATTTCAAGAAAAATCCCTTGGCATATCATATATGCCAAGGGATTCTTTATTGTTCATTCACAATGTCGTAAACGTCTATTTTAAATTGTTCCATTGGTGAAAGGCCGACAAATCTGCATCCGTATATTATAGGTACATCAGCATCTTTCTTTTCCATACGGATTACCTCAATAACAGCATCAAACGATTCCTTGGTCCACAATTCCACCTTCGCATCATAATACGACTCAAGAGGCAGAAGTCTTTCCGTTGTAAATGCCATACCTCCTTTGGAAATATTAATGACATCAACCGATATTTCTTCTCTGTCGTAATCCGATATCGCCGGATCAGTGTTTAGTGAATTAAGTCTTATTGTTGCATTGATTGCAATCCTTTTTGCCCATCTTTTCTCCTGAACATTATTGTCAGCCATATAAAACCTCCGTATACATTCCTATTCATCAATGAATAAACATGGCATCTCCAAAGCTGAAAAATCTGTATTTCTCTTTCACAGCTTCCTCATATGCCGCCATAATGTGATCCTTGCCTGCCAGCGCCGATACAAGCATTACCAGTGTGCTTTCCGGCAGATGGAAGTTAGTTATCAACCCATCAATCGCTTTAAACTTATATCCGGGATATATGAAAATATCCGTGTTGCCGCTCACAGCCGGTATATATCCGTCATCACGCGCCGCCGATTCCAGTGTCCTGCAGCTCGTGGTTCCGACAGAAATAATCCTTCCACCTTCAGCCCTCGCTTTATTTATTATATCAGCCTGCGGCTGCTCAATGCAATAGTATTCTGAATGCATATGATGTTCGAGGATATTATTGACTTTCACGGGTCTGAATGTTCCGAGCCCCACATGAAGTGTAACTCTTGCAATATATACACCTTTTTCGCGTATCTGCGCAAGAAGTTCCTTCGTAAAATGCAATCCAGCCGTAGGCGCAGCTGCAGAGCCCTCATGTTTGGCATATACCGTCTGATAACGGTTTTTATCTTTGAGTTCATGTGTTATATACGGTGGCAGAGGCATCTGGCCGAGTTTGTCAAGAATTTCCTCAAATATACCGTCATAGGTAAATTTAATGTATCTGTTTCCGTCTTCAACGACATTAACTATCTCTCCCGTCAGCAGTCCTTCGCCAAACTCAATAACGGTGCCTATGTGACATTTTTTACCCGGTCTTACGAGGCATTCCCATGTATCATCTTCCATACGTTTTAAAAGAAGGATTTCAATAGCTGCTCCCGTACCTTTACGCACACCGTATAATCTGGCAGGAATTACCTTGGTATCATTGATAACAAGGCAATCCCCCGGATTGAGATATTCCGTAATATCACGAAATATTTTATGTTCAATAGCTCCGGTTTCTTTGTCAAGAAGCATAAGCCTTGAGTCCGAACGGTTTTCGAGCGGATCCTGAGCTATAAGTTCTTTGGGAAGATAGTAATCAAATTCTTTTAATTCCATAATTACTCCTGTTTACTGTCTGAGCACGGCACCAAGTCCGGTAAGCTCCGCAAGTATCTTATCCATTATCTCGCTGATTTCCGTATCGGAAAGTGTTCTGTCTTTTGCACGGAATACAAGACTGAACGCAACAGATTTCTTACCTTCTCCGACCTGCTCGCCTTCATATATATCAAAGAGTTCGCAGCTTTCAAGAAGCTTGCCGCCTTTTTTGATGATTGCATTTTCCATTGTTCCTATGAGAACCTGTTTATCAACAACAAGACTGATATCTCTCGTTGATGTCGGGAATTTGGCGATTCCTTCGTATTTCTTATCAAAGCATGCATGCTCAACAATGTATGGCATATCAATATCGGCATAATATACCCTGTCACCGATATTATAATTTTCGCATACCTGAGGATGAACTTCTCCGAGATATCCGACTTTTACTCCATCATATATGATATCTGCCTGTCTTCCCGGATGCAGGAATGATTTCTTATCTTCCGGATCATATGTGATTCTTCCGTCAAGTCCGGCCTTCTCAAAGAATTCCTCTACAACACCTTTCATTGTGAAGAAATCTCCATCGCCATACATTCCGAGAGTGAACTGTGTTCTTTCATCAGGAAGTTCTGTCAACGGCAATGCTTTCGGGATATATATATTACCGATTTCATACAATCTTACATTTTTATTTTTACGGTTATAGTTAGTCGCAAGTGAAGTAAGCATACCATTAAGCGCCTGCGTCTTCATGATACTGAAATCCTGACCGAGAGGATTAAGTATCCTGATTGCCTGTCTGAGGTCTGAATTTTCCGGAACAAGAAGTTTATCAAATGCCTTAGGGCTTTCAAAGGAATAATTCATAGACTGTGAAAATCCGCAGAACTGGGCAACTTCCCTTGCCACCGATTCAACTCTTAATTTAAATGAAAGCTTTCCGGATGTAGATTCTCCTGAAGGAAGTGTCACCGGAATTTTATCATAGCCATAGAATCTCGCAACCTCTTCTGCCATATCACAGGTTCTTAAAAGATCCTGTCTGAATGACGGAATGTGAAGTGTGTTATCTGATTCATTGTATTTGATTTCGAGTTTGTCGAAATACTTAAGCATTTCATCGGAACTTACATCTGTTCCGAGAAGTTTATTGTATTTATCCGGTTCAAACGGCAGTACTTTTTCTTCAGGTTTTACCGGGAATACATCTACCATTCCGCCTACAACCTCGCCGGCACCAAGTTCTTCTATAAGCTCACATGCCCTGTTGATTGCGGCTTCTGCATTATATGGATCAAGTCCTTTCTCGAATTTGCCAGATGCATCGGTTCTGAGACCGGCTTTCTTCGCTGAAATTCTTATGTTGGCTCCATCAAAGCATGCAGCTTCAAAAAGCATTGTCTTAACATCATCCGTTATCTTGGAATTTTCTCCGCCCATGATTCCGGCAAGTCCGATTGCTTTCTCACCATCACATATCATAAGCATCGATGAATCAAGGGTTCTGTCCTGTCCGTCAAGAGTACAGAAAACCTCATTGTCTTTAGCTCTCCTTACTACTATCTTATGGTCTGCAATCGTATCATAATCATATGCATGCATCGGCTGGCCGTATTCTTCCATTACATAATTGGTAATGTCCACAATATTATTAATAGGTCTTATTCCGCTTGCTGCAAGCCTTCTCTGCATCCATTCCGGTGAAGGAGCAAGCTTGATATTTTTGACCATTCTCGCACAATAACGCTTACACAAATCTCCATCTTCAACATCAACGCTTATCATATCGTTGACATTCTCATTATTGCCTGTAGGTTTGATATCCGGAAGCACAAAATCCTTGTGGAATGTTGCCGCTGCCTCTCTTGCAATTCCGATTATGCTGTAGCAGTCAACTCTGTTTGATGTGATTTCATACTCAAATACTATATCATGAAGTCCCAATGCTTCTATTGCGTCCGATCCTACAACAGCGTCCTGTCCCATATCATAAAGTCCGCTTTCCGGTGCGTCGGGATAATAATCCCTTGAAGAACCGAGTTCCTCTATCGAACACATCATTCCATCCGATTCAATTCCTCTTAATTTACCTTTTTTGATTTTAATTCCACCCGGTGTCCTGCTGCCGTCATGTCCTCCGGCAACTCTTCCACCGTCAAGGCATACCGGCGTTTTCATTCCTTCATATACATTGGGTGCTCCGGTAACAATCTGTATTTGTCTGTCCCCGATATCAACCTGGCAGATTACAAGTTTGTCCGCATCCGGATGTTTGTCTATCTTTTTAACCTGGCCTACAACTATTTTGTCAAGATCTTCATCCAGTCTTTCAAAGCCTTCGACCTTGGTTCCGGTAAGTGTCATTGCATCTGTATATTCCTGTGCCGTGCAGTCAAGTCCGGGCACAAATGATTTAATCCATGATAATGCTGTATTCATACATAAATTCCTTTCGTCGTAATTATTTAGAACTGGTTGAGAAATCTTATATCATTCTCGTAAAGAAGTCTCATGTCATCAATTTCATATTTAAGTAATGCAATTCTCTCAAGTCCGATACCGAATGCAAAACCTGTGTACTCTTCAGGATCTATTCCGCTCATCTCAAGTACATGCGGATGAACCATACCACATCCGAGAATCTCTATCCAGCCTGAATCTTTACAAAAACGGCATCCTTTGCCTCCGCACTTAAAGCATGAAACATCCATTTCCGCCGATGGCTCGGTAAACGGGAAATGATGCGGTCTGAATTTGACTTTGGTCTGCTCTCCGAAAAGTTCCCTGGCAAAAACAGCAAGGGTTCCCTTAAGGTCGGAAAATGTTATATTTTTATCAATTACAAGGCCTTCTACCTGATGGAAAGAAGGAGAATGTGTAGCATCCACCTCGTCCGAACGGAATACTCTTCCCGGTGCTATCATCCTGATAGGTATTCTGCCCTTTTCCATCTCGTGAACCTGAGTGGATGACGTCTGTGTCCTGAGCACTATATTACTGTTAATATAGAATGTATCCTGCTCATCCTTTGCCGGATGATTGGCAGGAATATTGAGTGCCTCAAAGTTATAATAATCGTATTCGACTTCCGGTCCTTCAACAACTTCATATCCCATTCCGACAAATATTCTCTCAACTTCCTCAAGAGCTACCGTATTCGGATGAGAATGTCCTACAATATTTCTCTTAGCCGGAAGCGTTACGTCAATAACTTCCTTCTTTAGTCTTGCTTCTCTTGCCGCGCTTGCAAGACTGTTTTTGATTTCCTCAAGTTTCTCTTCAATTGCCGCTCTGGTATCATTAACCATTGCACCTATCTTAGGTCTTTCATCTGCGGCTACATCTTTCATACCCTTAAGCACCTCGGTAAGCTCGCCTTTCTTGCCAAGATAAGCCACACGAATCTCGTTAAGTTTATCAAGATTATCACAAGACTTGATTTTCTCGATGGCTTTTTCCCTGATTGCCTGTAATTTCTCTTTCATATCGATATCCTTTCATAAAAAAATCCCCGTCCCCCAAAAGGGACGAGGTTACTCGCGGTACCACCCTGTTTCCGGTCATAATGACCGGCACTCTGTCTGCGTAACGTGCATATACGTCATCTCCTACTGCAATTTCAAAGATGCAGCTCCGGCATGAATTTCACTATGTGGCTGAACTTAAGCGGACTTACAGCCGGTGATCCGCTCTCTCTGAAAGAATTCCATATAGCTACTGTGTGCCTTCACAGCCTTTAACCTATGTCAATAATAACACATTATCCCGCTTTGTCAATCAGATTTTTCTCATATTAGACATGGTATGCGCTTAAAATATAATATATATATTATTTCAGGATTTGATTTATGAAAAAAATAGTTGTCTGGCTGACGGTATTGATAACCGTTATGTCTGTAATTGTTCCGGTAAAAGCCGAAGGGCCGGAAATTGAGGCTCCATGTGCCATTCTTACGGAAGCTTCAACAGGACGGGTCATATATGAGAAAAATGCAGATGAAAGCCTGCATCCTGCCAGCATTACCAAGATTATGACACTTTTAATTATCTTTGATGCTGTTGAAGACGGTTCAATCTCACCGGAAGACGCCGTTACTGTTTCGGAACATGCTGCTTCAATGGGCGGGAGCCAGGTATTTCTTGAACCGGGAGAAACGCAGACAGTTGAAACCATGATTAAATGCATCGCAATAGCAAGTGCCAATGATGCCTGCGTTGCAATGGCTGAGCACATTTCAGGTTCGGAGGATGCTTTTGTACAATCCATGAATGAACGAGCCGAAGCGCTCGGCATGAACAACACACATTTTGTCAATTGCTGCGGTCTCGATGCGGACGGTCATATGACCACGGCAAGGGATGTTGCCATTATGTCGCGCGAGCTTATAACGGCACACCCGGCAATACATGATTACTCCTGTATATGGATGGATACCATCACACACGTCACCCGCCGCGGTGAGTCCGAGTTTGTATTAAATAACACGAATAAACTTCTCAAACAATATGAATGGGCAACCGGACTCAAAACCGGTTCCACAAGTCTGGCCAAATTCTGCCTGTCAGCCACTGCCAGACGCAATGACATTGAACTAATTTCCGTAATAATGGCGTCTCCAAGCGGAAAAACGCGGGTGTCCGATTCAATCGCACTGCTCAATTACGGATATGGAATTTGTTCACTCTATCATGATAATAATATGCCGTCAATTGACGTCATTCCAATCAAGGGCGGTATCAAATCAGATATTTCAGTTGAATATTCCTCACAGATGAATTATCTTTTTACCAACAAGTACGATGCATCTCTTATCGAAAGCCATGCTGAATATCTGGAGGATCTTGAAGCTCCTGTTCAAAAAGGTGATGTCATCGGGCAGCTTACTTATACATACGACGGAAAATTTATGGATTCAATTGATATTATTGCATCAGAGAGTATTAAAAAAGCAGGATACGGCGACTATATAAATTCACTATGGCAATGTTTCCTCGGAAATTAAATTTAAAAGCCGGGAGACAAAATTCTTTCTCCCGGCTTTATATCTATTTCATCGTTATTCTGTGCCTGATATCATCCGCAGTGTTAAGTTTCTTATTACGCGCATCAAGGTTCTCATACATCTTAGGAACCATTATGCTCTTATATGCAGGTCTTATGATCTTATCCACATTGATAAGTTCTTCCATACGGTGTGCACTCCATCCTACTATTCTTGCAATCGCAAAAATAGGCGTATAGAGTTCAAGCGGTATGTTAAGCATATTGTATACAAATCCACTGTAGAAATCCACATTCGCACTGACACCCTTATATATATGGCATGATTCGGATATCACCTCCGGAGCAATGCGCTCAATCATTGAATAGAGTGCAAATTCATCATTGTGATGTGTCTCTGTCGCCAGTTCTTCTACAAATGACTTGAATATTCTGGCACGCGGATCCGATATTGAATACACTGCATGCCCCATTCCATATATAAGCCCGCTCTTATCAAATGCTTCTTTACGAAGAATTTTCTTAAGGTAGTCCCTTATCATATCCTCGTCTTTAAGATCGCTTACATGTTCCTTGAGATCATTCATCATCTTAACAACCTTGATGTTAGCACCGCCATGTTTAGGTCCTTTAAGTGAAGAAAGAGCTGCCGCCACTACGGAATATGTATCGGAACCTGATGATGTAACAACGCGGGTAGTAAATGTTGAATTATTGCCTCCGCCGTGCTCCATATGAAGCACAAGTGCTGCATCAAGAACCTTGGCTTCAACATCCGTATATGACTTATCAGGCCTCAGCAATCTCAATATGTTCTCAGCGAAAGACAGGCTGTTATCAGGTCTGTGTATATACAGGCTGTCATCCCTTTCATAATGATTATATGCATGATATCCATAGACTGCAAGCATCGGGAAGTTTGCAATCAGCTGAATACTCTGACGGATATTGTTCTCAATGGAAGAATCTGTCGTATACGGATCATAGGCCGCAAGTGTCAGAATACTTCGTGTCATGGAATTCATGATATCCTTTGACGGAGCCTTCATGATGACATCCCTCGTAAAATTGGTAGGAAGGGTTCTGCTTCTTCCTAAAACCTCTGTAAACTCAGCCAATTCACTCTCAGATGGCAGCTGCCCGAAAAGCAGCAGATAAGCAATTTTTTCAAAACCAAACTCTCCGGGCCTTAAGTTATTTGTAAGTGTCTTTACATTGTAGCCTCTGTACCACAATTGTCCGTCACATGGCACGCTGCTGCCATCCTCGCCCGTTTTAAATGAAACAATCTCCGAAATATTCGTAAGACCTGTCAGAACTCCCTTTCCGTTTACATCCCTAAGTCCTCTGTTGACACCATATTCCCTGAAAAGACTATCTGAAATTGTGTCATTTTTAATACAGATATCCTGTTTTTTTGCAGCGTAATCCGCTAATAAATTATTGCTTTTTGTCATCCATTCACCCTTCCTTTTTATCTTTTAGAATATATTATATCCGTTTTCTTAGAAATTGGCAAACCCATTCATGAATCCGTAGCCAAAAATTTTATTTGGATAGTCGGTTTTTTCTTTTCTGCGGCAGTTTCTTACCATGACATTTTTTATATCCACTCCGTTTGCGAG
>OHSM01000289.1_pt1 | contig 21116 bp, 16 predicted proteins | sample 1578671 | NCBI WGS metagenome assembly OHSM01 (sample SAMEA3879591, study PRJEB24766) | human gut metagenome | biome: human-associated habitat; feature: feces | place: USA | collected 1985/1987 | reverse complement strand
GGGGTTCGGGTTGAAACATCAGACAAAATATAATGCTGTATTTGCAGCTGCACGGAGCATTAACATTCAGTGCTGTTTCGGTTTCGTTAAGCATGTTTCGCCTGTGCGGAAGCATCATCCGAATGCGGAACGGACTGATTCGAAAGATTCGTGCGCTGCGGCAGCTTTATACAGTCATGCATGGCTGCATTGCATATGCGGGAACAGGGCAGTTTCCCGATCCCGCCGCGCTGCGAGGCAAGCTTTGCGCCGCAGTGCAGCACATGTGTGCAAGATATTATTAATAGGAGGCACTTATTAATGAAAGAACTCAAACGCATCTCTGCCTTTTTCATGGCAATGCTGATGATGCTGACTGTGTTCTCAGCGTTCTCCGCCGTTTCGGCGGAAGGCGAAGCAGCGGGCGGCACGCAGCCCGTTTGGCCGGCGCAGGGCTCCATAAAGCTCGACAAAGACGCCGCCGCAGTTGCAGGCAAGGAGAATCTCTGGGAAGTTACCCTCGGCATTCAGGGCAAAAACTTCGAAACAACATCTGACGTTGTGTTGGTTATTGACTGCTCCGGCAGTATGGAAGGCACTAAGCTTACAAATACTCGCAAAGCGGCTAAAGCTTTCGGGCAGAAGCTTCTTGCTGACGGCAGCTCAACGCGAATTGCGATTGTAACTTTTATTGACACCGCAGCTGCATATAATAACGGTCATTTTTACGATGCGACCGAGCTTTCTGCTTTTGAGGCGGCTGTTGATGCGGCAACATATGCAAACGGCGGCACCAACCAGCAGGCGGGTATCCACAAGGCTCAGGAGCTGTTGAACACAAGCTCCGCAGGACTCAAAAACATCGTCATCCTTTCCGACGGTGAAGCAACTTTCAGCCACCCGTTTGTTGGCGGCAACGCAACCATCGACTGCACACAGCTTTTTTTTGGTCACAGGTTCAGCGGAAACCCGAAGGTTACCTCATGGCCCACCGTTGAAACGCCCGATTACAGCACCGTTATCGGCACGGGCAACAGTTTTGATCTCGATGGCAATATCATTTGGAATTGCACTTGCAAACATGACAAGACAACCCAAGAGCTCTACGGCGCATTTTATTATGATGCATCCGGAAATCTTGTTTGCAGCAACGGCAGCATGGCATCCAACAACGGCGTTGCAACCATCTGGGAAGCAAATCAGGCAAAAGCAGCAGGAACAACCATCTATTCCGTTGCTTTGCAGGCAGGCACTAACGGCGAAAACACCCTTAAGGCCTGTGCAACCGATGCAACCAAGGATTACTACGCAATCGCTTCAGCCGATAATGTTGAAGAAAAGCTGACCACCGCTTTCACATCCATTGCGGGCAGCATTGCGATCGCTGCACGTAACGGCGTTGTCAACGATCCCATGGGCGAACATGTTCAGCTCAGCTTCAGCGGCGAAGCTCCCGTTATCACTACCGATTTGGATGTTTACACCGCCGGCAATGCGGACATTTACATCAGCCAGGGTACGGCGACATATGACGCCGAGACCCGCGCCATCAGCTGGACCGTCGGCAATGTTAGCGAGGTCGACAACCCCATCATGAAGTACAAGGTCGGCATTCTCGAAGGCTACAGCCCCGCAACAGGAGCGGTTCTCGACACCAACGGCAGAACAACTTTCAGCTATAAGAATTACCTCGGCGAGGGCACTGTCGGCGATTTCCCGATACCGCAGGTCACCGTCGGCGGCGGCATGATACTTGTTCACTGGTATCAGGTCAATTCAAAAGGCCAACCCATCAATGAGCTGGGTCAGACTGTTGAAGGTCCTGCCTATGCAAAACAGGTTAAGCCCGCAGCTTATTTTGAAGCAAACGGTTCAACCGGCCTCAGCTACAACACACTGTACACCGTTGAAAAGACCGATTTTGCAGGTTACAACTACTACGGAAGGTACATTATCAACGACGGCAGTCTCACCCCCGGCGACGCGGCAACCGTAACTCTCACCGCAGCGAACTCCAACCAGCATGTTTGGTTCGCATACACTCAGAGCTTCCGCGTTGGCCACGTTCAGTTCGCGGCAAACGAGGAGGATACCACCGTTTACTACACCGAACATACCGTTGAGCAGTTCAACCTGACTTCCGTTGTTTCGAACGGGTTCATTTACGGCGGCGCATTCAGCGATGCGGCATGTGAAACGGTTCAGACCTTTGCGGAAGGACAGAATGCAACCGCGTTCACTCCCGCAGCAGGTGATACCTATTATATTTGGGAAGCGGATGCACAGTTCCTCTCCCCGAGGAACCTCAGCTGCTGGAATCATGTTTCCGCAACCGATGTTGACGTTACCGGCTTCTACCTTGTGACCCCGGTCGATCGCCTGAATTACAGGGAAGTCGGCTTCATGGTCGGCAGCGAAACTCTTCCCGCAAAGCAGTTCACCGAGACTTATATAACGGAGTCCGGTGCGGAGATCACTCAGGTTCTTACCGGCGGCAGCGACTGCTATGTTTACGACACCGTAAAAGTCGATTTAAACAACGGCACAAGCGATAGGTACAACGTTTCAAACGTTAACATCGGCAAGACCCGCGGATACCTTGCCTGCTACGGCATGGACAAGACCACCTATTGGCAGAATGCAGACGCTGAAATCACCTTCACACCCTATTGGATCACCCTTGACGGCGTTAAGGTTGCACCGCAGACCCGCACCGCAAAGTATCTCGGCCAAGGTTCGGATGCTGACGGTACCTACAAGAAGTTCCATGTTGTTGGAACTGCTGCAAGCGGCATTCCAAACGCTTTTGTTGACGATGCACAGCAGGAGAACATGCTCGTTCTGATGAACAGCTATTTTGCAAACGGAGCACCCATCAATCCCGTTGATGAACCTGTTCAGGGCAATATCGTCACCGTTCACGACGGCGAAACACTTTACACCGTTGCAGCGGAGAACAATGCGGTTCAGCTCGACTATATCGGCGTTGAAGGAAAGCTCTTTGCAGGCTGGTTCGCGGATGAAGCATGCACCGTTCCCGCAGACCTTTCGAACATTACCGAAAGCATTGATGTTTATGCAAAGTACGTTTCCGATTCCTATCTCGGGCTTCGCTACTATCGCAACGGATTCTTCAGACTCCGCAGCCTGACCCTCGTTTCCGCAATCGACGGCAGAAATTATGCTGAAACAGGCTTTATCGTTAACGGCGAGAGGATTTCCGTTTCCGATTACAGCACCCGTTACGGTCTGCGCAGTGCGCGCAGCCTGTTCGGCAGGGAAGTTGCAAACAACGCTCTGCTCATGACCTGCGATTACGCTTTCGACGGCATTACCTACGGCGCAAGGCTCAACATCACCCCCTATTGGGTAACTTTGGATGGCACGACCGTTCGCGGCGAAACCCGCACCCTTACCTATAATTGGTACGGAATCACCGAATAAGCTAAAGGAAGGATAATACGCATGAAAAAGTTTGATCCGACCCTCAACACCGTTTTCACCGATGACGGCAAGCCCGTTATTGCTCCCATAGGGCCGCCCAGCGGCTCAACCATTGAATCAATCGGTGAGAATCTGAACGTTATGACCCTTGGCGACGGAACTGTTATCTACTTTGATAACTTCGGAAACGTCGTCAATCCGTAACATATAAAACCATAATGATTGCATAATTCATGAAATTCATGAAATTCATGAAATCGGTGCAATTGACACGAAGGCGACGGGGCAGATGCTGCTCCGCCGCTTTCAACATAACTGCGGATGCGCACGGACATTGCAAAAGAGCTGAACGGAGGCACGGAACAGGATGGAAAAAATCAATATCGAGCTTGCGGGCATCCCGCTTGAGCTGACGCTCAGATACAAAATGTTCCGCGATAGATATGCGGATTTTCAAACGGAAAAAAAACCCTGCGCCTGCATTGAAATCACGCCGGAGCAATGCGCCTGCGCCGCACGCGGTTACGAACCGGGAACGCTTCCCGAAAGCGTTGAAGATCTTGAGCTTTGCGCCAAGGCCTGCGCCGCGCTTCTTCCGCACGGGCGGGCAATCATTCATGCGGTTTGCTTCGTGTGGTGCGGAAAGGCATGGCTCATCTGCGCTCCGAGCGGAGTGGGAAAAACAACGCATTATAAGCAGTGGAAACGCCTTTTCCCGAATGAAGTGGAAATGCTGAACGGCGACAAGCCCGTGCTGAATTTCGAAAAACAGTATGTAACTGTTTCGGCTTCGCCGTGGGCGGGTAAGGAAAACATGCGGCAGCTGCGCACGGCGCCTCTCGGCGGCATTGTGTTTCTTGCTCAGGATAAGCAAAACATAATTAAACGCTTGTCTCCGAAAGAAGCGGGTGTTCGGCTGTTTCTGCAATTCATAATTCCGTGCGACAACGCGGAACAGGTGCGTTTTGCAGCGCAATATACGGAACGTATACTTGAGCGCACGCCGGTTTGGCTGCTCAGGAATCGCGGGGACGGTGCATCGGCCGAGCTTTGCCGAAGGACGCTTGAAAGCGAACTTTGCTGCGCTGACAATTAACGATGCAGTGTTTGGAATCATTCGGCTTTTGAATGGTGCTTTTGAAGGATAATCGACCGAACGGGGGGTTTGAGAGTTTATTATGGAATACAGAGTTAATCCGAATGCGGTTTATGTTGAAGTTTGTGATGAATACCTGCTTGTTGCCGTTGGTGAGGCGCGGGGAAAACTGCCGCAGCTCAGGAAACTTTCGGAATCCGGCGCATTTATTTGGCGCGGGCTTGAAAAGGGTCTTGCTTCGGAAAGCATTATTTGCGCTGTCATGCAGGAGTATGAGATTTCTCGTGATGAAGCGCAATCGGGGTTTTCTGCCTTTGTTTCAACTTTGATGAAAGAGGGTTACATAACCGAATCCGAGTGATTTTACACGATTTAAACGCTGAATTAAAACCGAATTTAAGCGCAGTCGATTCCAAAAATAAGGGGTTTGCTGCATCGGTTCCAAAACAAACGGGCTGCTGTCAATTCAGCTCTGCAAAATCGGTAGAAAACTTAAAGTTTTTGCACTATGATGCATTTTATTGATTTTTTCGCTGATTTGTGCTATACTAATAGCGCAGGAGGTGTGAAGACATGATAGATTCCCATGAACTTAAGAGGCGTGACAGCTATTTAAATAAACTGATCGGCTTTCAGGATACGGAGCCGGTCAAGGTAATCACCGGCATTCGCCGCTGCGGCAAGTCCAGCTTGTTAAAGCTGATGGTTCAGCATTTGAAAGATACCGGTATTCAGCCGGAGCAGATCATCGAGATGAATTTTGAATCCTTCGATTTCCGAGGGATGAGCGCCGATGATATTTACCGCTATGTAAAAGAGCGCGTTGTCACAGGAAAGAGGATGTACCTTTTCTTTGATGAGCTGCAACGGATCGAGGCGTGGGAGGATGCTGTAAACGCCTTCCGTGTGGATCTTGACTGCGACATCTATGTTACCGGGTCGAATGCCTATCTTCTTTCTTCGGAGTATTCAACCTATCTCTCCGGGAGGTGCGTCGAAATCAAAATGCTGCCGCTCTCTTTCCGTGAGTTCCTTGATTTTCACGGTTTTGAGGTTCGCGAAACGCAGAGTGCTCTCGGTGGACTCCGCAAGCAGGTATTTGATAAGAACGGTGAACGCTACGAACTGCGAGAAGTTTTTGACGCCTATATGCGCTTCGGTGGAATGCCCGGAATCGCCGATGTTGGGCTGGAACAGGAAAAGGCACTGTCGCTTCTCGACGGCATCTATTCCACAGTCGTGATTCGTGACATTCTGGAGAGAGAAAAACGCAGAGGTCAAAAGCAGATCACAGACCCTATGCTGCTTCGTAAGATCATCCTGTTCCTTGCGGATAATATCGGTTCCAGCGTGTCGATTGCTTCTATCGGCAATACTTTGGTAAACGAGAGACTTTTGGACGACGGCAAGCGCAAAGGCGCACCCAGCGCCCATACGGTGCAGGCATATGTAAATGCGCTTCTGGAGAGCTACTTCTTCTACGAGATCAAACGCTTTGATATCAAGGGCAAAGCCTACCTCCGTACACTCGGAAAATACTATATCGTTGACATCGGACTTCGCAACTGTCTGCTGGGTTTCCGTAATCGGGACAGCGGTCATGCCATCGAGAATGTCGTTTACTTTGAACTGCTTCGCCGTGGCTATGATGCAGCGATCGGCAAAATCGGCAATGCGGAGGTTGACTTCATTGCAACGACCGCCGATGAGAAAATGTATATCCAGGTAACGGAGTCGATGATGAGTGAGGATGTACGCAAGCGGGAGCTTGCACCGCTGCAAAGTATCCGCGACAACTACGAAAAAATCGTGCTGTCCCTTGAACCGGGTCTTGATACTTCCTATGACGGAATCAAATCCGAGAGTCTCATCGATTGGCTGCTCAGCGAATAAGCACTGCATTTTCAGAGCAAAGCAAAAAGTTTTTGCGGTTCAAGTCATTAACTTCTTTAGTCCGGAAATTTGGACACCTTCAGACTTGAAAGCAGATACAATCGAAGAATCTAAAATGGACTGTTTCGGCTGTTTCCACAGGGAGAACTGCTTTTAAGGACAGTACGAAAACAGCAAACATGAACAAGTCCGTTTGCTGCACACAAAAATCATGCTTTCTGCATAAGCCAGCTTCGCTTGAGCCGGGAAATGTAATGTTCGGCACTTCCCGGATTGCCCTCGTTCAAAAAAAGCAAGGCGTCCGCCCCATATGTTGGGACGGACGCTGTTTAGCATCGGCCTTATTTGTTTGAATTCCGAAGTCCGTTATGATGCTTATGCATCCGCAACACCGCCGTGCATGTTGCTGAACAGCTGAAGAATCCTGCTGTAAGCTGCATCATCAACAAAGATGAAGTAGTGCAGAGTGCCGGCATCGGAATACTCAATTCCGAGTTCGGACAGAGTGTATCTGTCGATGTAACCGTAATCATCGATGAAACTTTTATCATACATTCCATCGTCAAGCTCACTGTTGTATCTGCCAGAAGCTATCGTGCTGAACCACACGGACAGAACGTGCTGACCCGGCTCCGGTGTTTTGCCGCGGCTCTGTTCAATGCAATTCAACAGAGTATCGATTGTTTCGCGGTTTACATAAGCCTGCTGCGCAAGCGCCGGAGGATTCATGCCGTCAACATTGAAATAGACAAAATTGCTTTGGAACATGTCATCCAAACCTGAAATCGAGCCGCCGACAATGTTGAACGAGCCGCTTTCAAGCGCGCTGAGCGTTTCATTGAATCCGCGTTTTTTCTCCGTTTTCCTGTTCTCGTAAGAAATAAGCATACGAAGAGATTCGGGAGTGTTTTCATCAACAGCAACAACGCGGCAATAGTTTCCGCTTATGTCGGAAAGCACTGCGAATTGGAAATCGTTGCCGAATTCACCGCTTTCCATAAAGCTCCATGGATTCATGAATTCCGCCGAGTCTCCGTCGTCCTCACCGCCGATGCCGAACTGGTGCAACAGCTTGTCGGAATCCAGAGCTTTCAGCTCACGCATAAGCGTGTCATGGAAGCTTGCGTCAAGCCCGTGCGGCAGGGCGACTTTTCCGTTTTCGAATCGGGACAGGTTGACATTGCTTTCAACATAATCCGTGTTCATCAAGAGAATGTCGCGCAGCGTAAACTCTTCGTTCTTCCACAAATAGTCATATGAATCAAGGGAGGCCGGATAATAATATGTCTGCCCGCTTTTAAGCTTTACGGCGAGGGTAACGGTGTTTTCGAAACGGTCTAAGGATCTTATGACGGATGATGGATTGAACAGGGAATGTCCGATTATTTGCGATTCGGATGACGTATACGCATAGGTGGAAATATAATCGAAATCGGCTTTTGAAAGCTGTTCACAGTAGTCAAAAAGCATTTCATCATGAAGCTGCATGCGTTCCGAATCCTTGTCGCCGCGCCAACAGAGCGAGTAAAAGCCCGAAGAAGGAATCAATCCGCCCTGCACGGTGACATATTCGATATTGCTTGCGCGAATTTCGATTTTTTCGGAGACTTTTGTCATTACTGCCGAGCAAAGCAGAACGATTGCGACTCCCGCAAGCACGGCGGGGAAGAAAATCAGCCGCTTTACTGCGGATTTGAAGCTGCGGAGTGTGATCCAGCTGAATCCGAAATACACAACAACTCCGATAACTGCGGGTGCGATGAGATGATTCCATGCAATTTGGGGACTGCCCGAATAAACGTCGGGATAGAACACATCATTCGTGAACATGAGCGATACGGTGAGTGCAAAGCCGATGCTTATCAGAACGTGGATCCAACGCGTTCTTGCAGGTTTGCCCGCTGTTTCCGCCTGCGCATTGACAAAAGCGAAATATGCAGCAATCAGAACCGCCGCACAGCACAGAACGCGAACAAGACAGTTCAAAAATGTTGACGCGGCAGGGCTGACGGGGAACAGCAGCTCCGTAAACGTGAAGGCTGATTCGGTGTTGTTCATGAGCGCATTATATGCAATATTCGGCAGAAGAAGACAGACGAACGCAAGCACAATGGTCGGGAAAGTACGTGTGGACAGCGAAAAAACAAGCACAAAGCCGCCGAACAGCATCAATCCGCGAAGCAGTGACTCACCGATCGCCTCCGCAACCATGGCGAAACTCGGAACAAGGACGGATGAGTTGGAAATTGTTGAAACAAGGCTGCCGACGAATGCTCCGAGAATGTTTGCGGCGGCGCAAATGCCCGCCCACGCAAGCATTGCGGTGAAGGCCGAAATGAGCATGGTTCGTTTTGCGACAGGAATGCTTCCGCGGAAATCCCATGCGGAGCGGACCAGGTGCTTCACAACAAAAACAAATCCGGCAACAAAGCAGAAAAGACTGACGTAACTTACGGCGGAAGATTGGATATACACATTTGCACCGTAGAGCAGCATTGACAGAAGGTTTTGCGTAATCCCGAAAAACGACAGCATGGACGCAACAAATTCGATCGATGCAAATACGATTCCCGTTGTTGAAAACTCCCTCAGCATTTCGCGGCAGTAGGATTTGCTGAAAAACGGAACGCGATACTTTCTCATGGTTGGATTCTCCTTATTTGATTTCATCAAAATTGTAGCCGAGGGAAGACAGTTCATATGTAAAAACTTCCTCGATTGATAAGGGAAGCATATCCATTATCAGCGGCTTCAACGCTTCGATTTTTGCCGAGGTTTCGGCTGCTTCGCCGCGCACAAGAACGTATACAATGCTGCCTTGCTTGGTGAAAGAAAGCAGTTCAACATCCTTGAAGTCCTCCGGCGTAACCTTTCTTGCGAATGCAAGCTGAACTTTAAACAGCTGTGATTTAGCATCGGCAAGGTCGTTTTGAAAAACGATTTTCCCCTGATACAGCATTGCAAACCGATCGCAAGTGTCCTCAAGTTCGCGCAGGGAGTGACTGGTCAGAATGACGGTTGAACCGAAGTCACACATATCGCGATAAATAAGGCGTTTGGCAATGTTGCGCGCAATCGGATCCAGTCCGTCAAAGGTTTCATCGAAAAGAAGAACATCCGCATTGCAGCTCAGCGCAAGCACCGTCTGCACCTGCCGCACCATACCTTTGCTCAGGGAACGAACGCGGCGTTTTTTATCGAGCTTAAAAATGTTGAGCAGCGCATCAAACTTTTCAAACGAGAACTTGGGATAGCATGAAGCATAAAAATTTGCCATGCGTTCGATCGTTGCCCCGCCTCCCGTAAGGTGCATTCTGTCCGGAACAAAAACGAGGTGCGTTTTTGCGGCGGGATTGTCATAGACCGGTTCATCGTTAATGAGCACGGAACCGTCATCCGCAGTGTAAATTCCCGCAATTATGCGCATAAGAGTGGATTTACCCGCACCGTTCGCCCCGACAAGCCCGAATATGCTGCCCTTTGGAACAGAAAAACTGACTTTGTCCAATGCTTTGAGTTCGCCAAAGTTTTTTGAAAGGTCGGTTACTTTAATCATATGTCATTTTTCCTCCGTTTGGTTGTTTTCGATAATGTTTTCATCATAGGCTTTGTTCACTGCGTTGATAACATCCGCCCTGTTGAAACCTGTCAGCTTAAGCTCACGGGAAAGTGCGGTTATTTCGTCAAGAAGTTTGCTGCGTGCTTCGTGCAATCGCTGCATTGCGTCCGGCGAAACGAACCTCCCGCTGCCGGGAACGCTGTAACAAAGTCCGCGCCGCTCCAGTTCGGTATAAGCCTTTTGAAGCGTGTTCGGATTCACGGAAAACTGCACCGACAATGCGCGCACGGATGCGACGGGCGAATTGGGTTTCAGCTCGCCTGTGAGTATTTCTCGCTCAATACCGTCTATGACCTGTTCATAAATCGGCGTTCGAGAGAATTTATCAATCTGCAAAAAAGTCCACCTCCGTTCGTACTGAATCAGTTGCCACAACTGTGCTATTGATTATAATACAGCAGCAACGGTTTTGTCAACGCCTTTTTCAAAAAAAGGTGATCCTGCAAAATTTCCCGGGAAATACATTGAATTCATCACTTATTAAGTATTCATGTGCGATTCGGCGGCAAAAAACTGCGAAAAATGAGTGCAGAATTCGAATATTCTGTGACAAAAGTCGAAAAATTACAATATGAGTTTGGAAATGGGTTGAAATGAACCGTGAAATATGCTAAAATAACCGATATGTTTGCGAAAATTCTATTTTCGGAGGAGTTGCTTGTGAACAAGCTTTGCAGGCGCGCACTGTGTGCGATAACAGCGTTGCTGTTTGTGCTCTGCTCTCTGCCTGCCGGCGCAAGAACCGAGACGGAAGCGGGCGGGATTACTTCATATGCAGAGGATTCAAACGGAGTTGTTGAATACGAGATCAAGCCCCGACATTCGGATGGGGTAACTTTGGAATACAGCGAAACGGTTCTGCGCGGCAACCTGCATTCAGGTGTTTTCACGTTTGCGGAAACAAAAACGGTGACCCTCGTTGCAAGGTTTGCGGAGGGCTGGAGCTATAACGATAAATACAGCGTGTTCTTCCCAAGCAATCCGGCGCGAAGAACGATATTGCTCAACAGCGATGCGAGCATACGTTTTTCGTTTTCCGCAATCGCAGGGGAGAGCGTGGCATTCTCTGACTTATATCTCTTGGGAATTTATGCCGCAGTTGAATCCCTTCCGCGGCTGGATATCACAACCTTAAACGATTTTTCGCTTATCGGCAAGGATAATTGGGTGTCTGCAAATTTCAGTTTGACTCTCGGCACGAAAAAGTATTCAAGCGGCGAGTTCAACGGCTCGGGCTATGTTAAGGGGCGCGGAAATCTGTCTTGGACGCAGCCGCAAAAGCCCTATTCGATTAAGTTGGAACAAAAAACATCGCTGCTCGATATTCCTGCAACAAAGCGGTATGCAATCGTTGCAAGTTACTCGGATCCCTCCCTGATGCGCAATCTTGTGACATACAAAGCCGGTGCATTGCTTTCGGGCATGGACTATGTTCCGAAATGCGAATTCGTTGACGTTTATTTTAACGGAGAATACAACGGAATTTATATCCTCATAGAACGTCCGGGCATTGAAAGCACAAAAGTCGATATTGACGAAGCGAATGAGAGCGATATAACGGGCGGTTATTTCATCGAAAAGGATATTGCGATGAAGGTTGATTTTGCACGGGATATGTGGTTCGGCTGTCCGTATTGGGCGAATCAGACGCAGGATTATTTCGTGCTTAAACAGCCGGAACCCGCTTCATCCGAACTCACGGCGCGAATGCTTGAATACCTTGAGGAACACATGAAGAGCGTTCATAATGCCGTGATGGGAATAAGCGGCGAAGATTATCAAAAATACATTGATGTCGATTCATGGATAGATTACATTATTATTCAGGAAATAACAAAGAACATCGACGGAAATTTTAAAACAAGCTGTTACCTGTATAAACAGAGTCAGGACGACAGGCTGTACATGACCGCAATATGGGATTTTGATATTGCGTTCGGGCTGACGGCATTTAATAATGCCAGTGCGGAACACAATGATGTTGAGGACTGCGTCGGCGGAAGAGGGCCGGTCGGGTTCATTGCGATAAACAGTTCCGCTCCGTGGTTCAACGCATTGTATCACAACTATCCGGATTTTCAGGCGCGGTTCAAACAGCGATACAAAGAATACCGCAGCACGTTGATTCCCGAGTTTTTTGCACTTATCAACGAACAGGCGGCATATTTGTACAATTGCACTGCCGAAACCGAAGAAAAATGGGAAAAGAACTTTGATCACGGCGTCAATTTTCTCACCAATTGGCTTACGGGACGAATTGAATGGCTGGATTCTCAATTGCTCGACGGACAGAGCGGAATTACCGATCTTAATTATGCTTTGAACGTTCCGGGCGGCTCACTTGAGTTCACATCCGGGACGGATGATCCGTTTGTCGGCAGCACGACAGTTTCAAGAGGCATGGTCGGCAACACCGTTGTCGGCGGACGCATTGCTGCCGTAAGCTCGAATGCGGGTGAAAACAATTCCGAAAGCGATCTGCGTCTGACAGTGACGATGAAAGCGGGGGACACGCTGAGTTTTGATTTCTGCGTCAGCAGCGGGGTTGACACGGACAGGTTTATCTGCACCGTCGGAACAAAGGTCTTGATGGAGATATCGGGCGAAACGGGATGGACGAAATACATTTTCACCGCACCGATCGACGGAAGGTATTGTTTCCGCTGGAGCTATGAAAAGGGAAACGACAAATCAGCGGGTGTTGATGACTGCGCTTATATTGACAACGTTGAGCTGAAAGCCGTGGGGCTGGATGTCGCTCGCGGGGATGTGAACATGGACGGGAAAATTACCCTTTCGGACAGCATGGCGGCGCTGCGCACCGCGCTCGGACTGGATGGGTTTGACCCGGAACGGCGCGAGCTTTCGGATTATAACTGCGACGGCGCAATTTCCGTTGAAGATGCGGTTGCAATCGCAAAAAAAGTCATGCATATTGTGTAGCCGTTAAGCAGAGTGCCCTCTCTGTGCATTGAACATTACATATTCAAAAATCAAAAAACTGCCGCAGATGCAATCACTGCGGCAGTTTCAATTGCGGACAAATCATGAGAAAAGTTCTCTGCTCCGTTCGGGTTTTCATGAAACACTCTGCACAAACTCGGGAACACTCGATTCGGCTCTCCGTAAAATCCGAATTTTCGGGGTATTCCCGATTCAAAGGTTTCCCGGGATGGGGGTAATCATCCGTACAACTCGGGGGAACATCGAAAGCATCCGGTTGAAATGCCCTGCGGGTCGGAACATTTGCATCACTGCGCCGCCGTTGACGGCGAGCTGCTGTTCATCCGCGGCATTTACAGATCGTCCGCATCCTGCACCGGAGCCTCATAATCCTCGGCGGTGCCGGTGTAGCTGCCCAACACATCCGATTTGATCGCGCCTCTGCCTTCGGTTGTGAATGCGGTTTCTTTATCCGTCACATTCGAATGGTCTTGCTTGATCCGCTCCTGAAATTTTCCGTTCGCTCTTTTCCTCATGGGCTTATTATGCCCGCTCGACTCAGCCGTATGCACGAAACTCGGCATTTAAAAACCGGTATTTTTTTACAATCATGCAATTGAATCAAAAAAAGGGAGAACGGCAATTGCCGAACTCCCTTTTGCCTATGGTTTGATTTATTTGTCGCCGGAACGGAACTGTGCAGAGTGTTTACTTGATGGTAACTGCGGTAACGCCGGAATAGGCAACATCCGTAGAACCCTGTTCAGTTGTATGCAGAGTGAAATAGCCGCCGTTATCGGGTGAACCGATGGGTTTTCCGTTGTTTGCAAATGCAAGCGTGCAATCGAAAAGGCTCAGCGCGGAGATTTTGTCGGAAAGATCCTGCTCGGTGCCGCCGGCTTGGGTGAGTACAAGCGAATATATGTTGGCGGTTTCGGCATCGGAAACATCAACACCGACGGAATCGAGAACGGCCTTGAGATTCACTCCGTTGAAGACGTTAATGGAGCCGCCCCTGACGAGTGCGTTGGTCTGGTCGAGTGCGGAAACATTTTCGGCACCGAGAGCATAAAGTTCACCGGCGGTGAGCTTGTATTCGCTGCCCTTGAAATTGAGCGTCATAACAACGGTATCCGCAGCAAGTCCCCAGTTCGTTTCAACAACGAGAGTGCGGGGGTCGGTTGTGGTGTTGGGGTTTTTGCGTGTGTCATTGCCCGGATTCGGTTTCGTGGTGGTCGTGGGAGTGTCGGGGGTTTTTTTGTCGTCCTTGCATGCTGTCATGCAAAATGCGGCAGCAAGCAGAAGAACGGACAGCATGATTGCGATCATTCGATTGACTTTTTTCATAACGATATTCCTTTCGGGTTTGTTTTGTTAATTGCCGTATCGTTTCCGAAAAAACAAATCGGCACAGCGTGAATGCGCATTGATTTCACGCTGTTCGGCATGAGCCTAAGTATACCAGTTTTTTAAAAAAAGTTCAAGCCTTTTAACGAATGAATTTGAACATACGCCAAGCGAAAAAAAGCGTGAACGGGGCGGGTCATTTTTCGTATCCTGCCGATATGACGAATGCGCCGCTGCTTTCGGAAAGGCTTGATACATTCATGCAGCCGTAGAGCCTGCCGTTTTCGCCTGCGTTAAGGTAAGATGAAATATCGGCCGTTACGGAATCGAGGCTGCATGTATGCGTGTTCAGCGCGTGGATAAAATGCGCCGCGGCTGTTGACACGCTGCCGGGTTCAAGAGCTTCAAGAACTTCGGGTTCAAATCGGCAGGTAATATAGGTTATCCTTCCGAACTCGTCCGTGAGTCCTGTAAAAAGTATCCCTCTTGTGTCGCGGAGCGAAAATTGTGAGCCCGGTTCACCCGTGCTGCCCGCCTCAATGCGTATGCCCTCGGAAGAATACTCTGAGTTATAAGCTTTGATGAAGCTGTTCAGCAGAACGGGACTTACCGCAAGCCGACTTCGGCAGGTTTCAATAAGGTCGTCAGAATTTTCAAATTCTGTGTTCAGCGATTGAAAAAGCAAAACAGCATCTTCGTAATTGCCGACGTTCATAAGCTCAACGGCCTCATTGTAGACTTTCAAAAGATCTTCAATGTTCTGAAGGTATGCCGCGCTTGATTCATAGCCGCACGCATCCGCAAAACTTGAATATGCTTCGAGGTAGCGGCCGCTTTCATAAAGCTTTACGCCGCTGTCATAATGAACTTTGAGCGAATCAATATATTCAACAAAGTCAGCACTGTTGAGATATCCGGTAATTCCGACAAATATCGCACGCGCCTCGTTCGGCTTGCCGGCAGAAACCAATTCAACCGCCTGAGCATAAAGCTTTTCATATTCGGCAATTGATTCAAGATACTCTGTGTATTTATACGAATCACCGCAGGTGAGGAAGCAGCGTTTTGCATTATTAAAATCAAGATTCTTATAATATAAAAGACCTTCTTCGGCAAGCTTTTCCCTTTCCGCTTTCGACTGACAGCCGCAGAAAAGCAGTGCAAGCGTGCAGGCAAGTGCGAGTGCCGCCGCAAGCGCGAGCGTGTTCAAGCGAATAAAGCCGGGTTTTAATTTTAATTGCATCTGCCTTTCCTCCTTGATGAAATAATACAGGCGGACGGAGCGGAGAGCCGACTCGGTTGTTCCGCTCCGTGCATGTATTCAGGTAAACATTGTCCAATGATTTCGTGAAGCGCGAAGACACGCATAAGCGATTTCCTTATGCTTTTTTAACACCGAGAGCGACCTTCTCGCCGTTTATATCCCACTCTTTCACATAGCCGCAGGGCGTGCCGAAAGTGAGTTCATCGGCAAGAGTCGTTCTGCGGATTTCGTCCGAATTGCGATCCAACACCGCAAGCAGGTTTTCGCCGCATTCGACGCTGATTATAATCCTATCGGTAACAACAAAATCGGCTTCTTTGCGCATGGTCTGAATCTTGCTGATGATTTCGCGGACATAGCCTTCTTCAATCAGTTCATCCGTGAGCGCGGTGTTAAGCACAACGGTCACGCCGTTATCGCCGACTGAGGCAAAGCCTTCCTTTTTGACGGTGTCAACAAGCACATCTTCAGGATTCAGCGATACGATGAGCGTTTCAAGCTCAAATTCGTAAGCGCGTCCCTCTGCATGGGCAGCAACAACCGCATTGCCTATACCGTCTCCCTGCAAATACTGATTGATTTTGGGAAGAATCTTTCCGTAACGCGGCCCGAGAAGCTTAAGTTGGGGCTTTACGCGATAGGTTATGAATGAGGAAGCATCCTTAACAAAGCGAACGGCTTTCACGTTCAATTCATCCTCGATAATCTCAGTATACCGAGCCGGCAGTTCATCAACACCCTGAACAAACAGCTCCGAAAGAGGCTGGCGGTTCTTGATGTTCGCAAGATTGCGTGCCGACCTTCCGAGTGTGACAACTTCCAGAATTTCGTCCATGCTGCGTTCAAGTTCCGCGTCGATGAAACTTTCGTCGCAAATCGGGAATGCGCAAAGGTGTACGCTCTCCGGTGCAAGGTTGTTCACCGTGCGGACGATGTTTTGATAAATTGCTTCCGCCATGAACGGAGTGAACGGTGCGGTGAGGCGGGAAAGCGTTTCAAGCACTGTGAACAGCGTCATATACGCCGCTTCTTTATCCACAGTCATTTCCTTGCCCCAATAACGTTCCCTGCCGCGGCGAACGTACCAATTGGAAAGGTCGTCAACAAAGCGGTTCAATTCGCGCCCCGCTTCGGTAATGCGGAGGTTTTCAAGATAGTTATCCACTGTTCGAATGAGCGTGTTAAGGCGTGAAAGCAGCCATTTGTCCATTACGGAAAGGTTTTCGCGAACGAGCTCATGCTTCGTGGGGTCAAATTCATCAATATCTGCGTACAAAACGTAGAACGCATATGTGTTCCACAGCGTACCCATATATTTGCGCTGCATCTCGCTTACGGCGTCGCCGCTGAAACGGCTGGGCAGCCACGGACTGGAGGCGGTGTAGAAATACCAACGCACCGCATCCGCGCCCTGTTTTGTTAAAACGTCCGCAGGCGCAACAACATTGCCGACGTGCTTGCTCATCTTTTTGCCGTCCTTGTCGCAAACAAGTCCCAACACGATGCAGTTCTTGAATGCGGGCTTGTCAAAAAGGATGGTTGAAAGTGCGCTCAGCGTATAGAACCAACCGCGGGTTTGGTCAACGGCTTCGCTGATATAATCCGCGGGGAAGCGGCGTTCGAATTCCTCTTTGTTTTCAAACGGATAGTGCCACTGTGCAAAAGGCATTGAGCCGCTGTCGAACCAGCAGTCGATAACAACGGGCTCGCGGTGCATCGTTCCGCCGCATTTTTCGCACTTGAAGGTTATCGGGTCGAGCATGGGCTTGTGCAGCTCGATATCCTCGGGCGTGTCCGGAGCATATTTGCGCAGTTCCGCACGGCTGCCCATGACATGGTAATGTCCGCAATCAGAGCACATCCACACGGGCAGGGGAGTTCCCCAATAGCGCTCCCTGCTGATGCCCCAGTCGATAACGTTTTCAAGGAAATTACCCATGCGGCCTTCGCCGATGGATTCGGGGATCCAATTTATCTTTTTGTTGTTTTCAATCAATCTGTCACGCACGGCAGTGGTCTTCACAAACCAGCTTTCCCTTGCATAGTAGATGAGCGGAGTGTCGCAGCGCCAGCAGAAGGGGTAACTGTGTTCATAGGGAAGTTCCCTAAGCAGCCTTTCGCGTGCTTTAAGGTCGGCAATAATGGACTTATCGGCGTCTTTAACGAAAGTTCCGTCCCACGGGGTGCCGCCGGTGAGCCTTCCGCGGGCGTCAACAAGCTGAACAAACGGAAGCTCCCATTTCCTGCCGACGCGTGCGTCGTCTTCGCCGAATGCGGGGGCAAGGTGAACTATGCCCGCACCGTCGGTAAGGGTTACGTAATCGTCCGAAACAATGCGCCATGCATCCCTGCCTTTGTGGTTGACGGGGAAATCAAACAGCGGTTTATAGTGAATGCCGACAAGCTGCGAACCTTTGAAGCGTGCAAGCTCGGTTGTGTCCTCGCCGAGAACATTTTCAACAAGCTCAGCCGCAAGAATGTATTTTTTTTCGCCGCAAAGAACTGTTACATAGTCTTCGTCGGCATTGACGCAAAGACCGACATTGCTGGGCAGCGTCCACGGTGTTGTCGTCCATGCAATAAAGCTTTCGCTGCCGTCAACAAAGCTGTGTTCCGCATCGGGAATGACGGGGAAGGTCACAAAGATGGAAACTTCCTTAACGTCCTTATACCCCTGTGCAACCTCGTGGCTTGACAGTGCGGTTCCGCAGCGCGGGCAATAGGGAACGATTTTGTGGCCTTTATAGAGCAGCCCTTTTTCGTCGATTGTCTTCAATGCCCACCAAACGGATTCAATGTAATCATCGGTATAGGTAACATAGGGATGCTCCATGTCCGCCCAATAACCGACGGCATCGCTCATCTGTTCCCATTCGCCTTTATATTTCCAAACCGACTCCTTGCATTTGTCAATAAAAGGAAGCACGCCGTAACTCTCGATCTGCTCCTTGCCGTCCAGTCCGAGCAGCTTTTCCACTTCAAGTTCAACGGGAAGTCCGTGCGTATCCCAACCCGCTTTGCGCAGCACGTCAAAGCCTTTCATCGTGCGGTAGCGGGGAATGATATCCTTCATGGAGCGGGTCAAAACATGCCCGATATGCGGCCTGCCGTTAGCTGTGGGCGGTCCGTCATAGAAAGTGTAAGCAGGTTTGCCCTTGGACTGTTCAACGGATTTCTCGAAGATGCCGTTTGCCTTCCAGAATTCCAGAACCTCTTTCTCTCTCGGAACAAAGTCGAGCGAGGCGGAAACTTTTTTGTACATTGTTCAAACACTCCTTTTCTTTTAAGGAAATTTTTAAAAATAAAAAACCGCCCCGAAAAACGGGACGATCGAAACCGCGGTACCACCCGGATTCAAAGGCATAACAAAAACCGTGCCTTTGCACTCCTGCCCTTTAACGCGGGGGCTGCGTCGAAGGATAATCCCGCATTGCCGAACATATTCGGCATGAGTTGAGCAAACCCGCCTCTTATTGCGGTTTCCCCTTCGCTCTCATGGGTGATAATGCATCCGAAGCCCCTTGCCGCCTTTCACCCTGCACGGCTCTCTTTCGGCATGTTCCGACTGCAAAAACAGAGGTATGCCTTTAAGGAAAACTGCGGCGCACCGCGTCCCAATCTGCGATTTGGTATTTGCCCGATTGCCGCCGGGCAAAGGGACATAAAAATATTCAGTCTTTATTATAATGCACGAAAAAGCATTTGTCAATCACAAAAATTTCGATATCAAAATTGAGGGCAATTTGCTGATGACCTGTTTTTCACGATGCGAAAACGGCGGAAACAAAGTCTGCTGCCCGAGCGATGAAGCCCGAGCGGCAGGCGGAGGTTGATTTGATTCCGCCCGTATATTTAAATTATTATCGTTTTTTGTTACCGGAAACGATAAAACCGAAACTTAGGCTCAAATTGTTTTGCAATCAAGGCTGAACGCATGATTGATCAGCCCCGCGGTGTTTGTCTCGGATAGGCAGTGGCAAAAGCAACCGTTTCGGCATAGAGTTCTTCATATGCCTTTTTATTGGCTTCCTGCCAAGGCAGCCCTTCCCTGCGATAGCTTGAGGCAAGCGGAAGCAGTCGAGCAGTATATATGGTAGAGCACCCAAAGGGCTCAGAGTAGGAGATTATGACCATTCTCTGTTTATCAACGGTGATTTGAAAACCCCTATCGCTGCCGTCATCGTCAAAGCTGTAAGTTGGATGCCTCGTGAAGACATACACATCCGCCGTGATTTCGGATTCTGTTTCATTCACAATCTGCTTGACATACGCCTCCTCAATGGTTACAGCGGTGAATTTGTCATCCGGATCGAATTTGATCCGGTCGATCGCAAATTGATTATCCCAAAAGAACAGATCGGTATCCTCGTTTCTGTCCATAATGTCGGAAAAATCCATAAGCTCAAGGTTCATACAGCCGACGTAATAGCGGCGCTGCATTTCCCCTGCAAGCCATTCGACGGTTACGGGATCGGGTCTCGGATTTGGGTCTGCCGTCGGGGCTTCGGTTTCCGGTGCGGCGGCGGGGGTATCCGTCGGCGCGGCGGTTTCGGAAGCAGCCGAATGCGGCGGGGCGGTGTTCTGTGCGTCTTTGTCGGTTCCCTTGCAGGATGCAAGAACAAATGCGGACAGCAGCAACACGAAAACAAGGACGATGGAAAGTGTTCTTTTCATTTTAACCTCCGTATTTTGAATTTGTTATCGCTTTTTTGTTGTCGGAAACGATTTAACCGAAACTTAGGTTCAAATTGTTTTGCGATCAAGACTGAACGCATGATTGATCAGCCCTGCGGTGTTTGTCTCGGATAGGTAGTGGCAAAAATGACAAATTCGGCATAGATTTCTTCATATGCCTTTTTATTTGCTTCCTGCCAGGTCAGCCCTTCCTTACAGTAGTTTGAGGCAAGGTAACTGAGCCAACTGGCATAGCGGCTTTCGCACGCATCGGGCTCCGAATAGCCGATTATAATCATTCTTTTCTTATCGATTGTAACTTGAAAACGCTTACCCCTATCAGTGCATAACTCGGGATCAGTGGACGGAAGCGTCATGAAAACGTACATATCTGCCGTGAGCTCAGTTTCGGATTCACTTACTATGTTTTCAACTGTGATCTCATCCGGAGTTGCGTTGAGATAGTTGTCTGCTTGATTGAGCTTTATTAAATCGATCTCAAGCTGATTATCCCAAAAGAACAGATCGGTATCCTCGTTTCTGTCCATAATGTCGGAAAAATCCATAAGCTCAAGGTTCATACAGCCGACGTAATAGCGGCGCTGCATTTCCCCTGCAAGCCATTCGACGGTTACGGGATCGGGTCTCGGATTTGGGTCTGCCGTCGGGGCTTCGGTTTCCGGTGCGGCGGCGGGGGTATCCGTCGGCGCGGCGGTTTCGGAAGCAGCCGAATGCGGCGGGGCGGTGTTCTGTGCGTCTTTGTCGGTTCCCTTGCAGGATGCAAGAACAAATGCGGACAGCAGCAACACGAAAACAAGGACGATGGAAAGTGTTCTTTTCATTTTAACCTCCGTATT
>OHSM01000263.1_pt1 | contig 23022 bp, 19 predicted proteins | sample 1578671 | NCBI WGS metagenome assembly OHSM01 (sample SAMEA3879591, study PRJEB24766) | human gut metagenome | biome: human-associated habitat; feature: feces | place: USA | collected 1985/1987 | reverse complement strand
CCCCCGCCTCTTTCGCTCCCCTGTCCATCTCCCGGTGAAGGTAGGATTTCGTCACGGGGAAAATGCGGTCTGTCGGCTTTGCGGCATACAGGCTCTTGATGTAGTCCTCCATTTCTTCACAGAGGAAGGCGGGCATTTGAATGACCCGGTTGCTCTTGGCGGTCTTGGGGTCGGTGACTACATCCTGGCCCTTGATACGCTGATAGGATTTTGAGATGGAAACCGTCTGCTTCTCAAAGTCGAAGTCCCCAGGGGTGAGGGCCAGCAATTCCCCCTCCCGGATACCGCACCAGTAGAGCATTTCAAAGGCATAGTAGGAGAGGGGCTTGTCCATCATAGCGTCAGCGAATTTCAGATACTCCGCTTTCGTCCAAAACAGCATTTCCCGGCCCTTGGCCTTGCCCATGTTGCCCACCTGGGCGGCGGGGTTGGCTTTCAGCTTGTAGTGCTTCACCGCATGATTGAAAACGGCGCTCAACTGATTGTGCAGCGTTTTCAAGTAAACGGGGGAGTAGGGCTTGCCGTTCTTGTCCCGGTAGTTGAGCATTTCACTTTGCCACGCCATGACTTCTTTAGAACTAATATCGCTCATTTTCCGCTTGCCGAAGTATGGCACCAGCTTCTTGTAGAGGATATGCTCTTTCGTCCCCCAGGTGTTCTCCTTGATACGGCCTTTCATGTCTGCGGCGTAGAGCGCCACGAAACTCTCAAAGGTCATATCCAGGTCGGCGGTCTGCTGTTGCAGGAACGTCCGTTCCCACTCCAGCGCCTCCCGCTTGGTCTTGAAACCCCGTTTCATCTTCTTTTCCTTTTTCCCTGTCCAGTTCTCAAAGTAAAAGGACGCATACCATGTGCCTTTGGCCTTGTCTTTGTATGCTGGCATTTTGTTCCCTCCTTACTGATTTTTCCGCAGCCCATAGAACTTTTCCTCGAAGTAATTCCTGCTCACCCGTCCGGGGATGGTGAGGAAACCCTTCTGCTTCAGTTCCTCGTTCATCTCCCGCACCAGCTTGTAGGCGTAGGGTTTGGAGATACCCAGCACCCCAGCCACTTCCTCGGCCCGTACAAATAGTTCCTTGCTCACGTTTTCACCTCCTTGCTTCTGGTTCGCAAAATTGTTAATGCCCGCGTTCTTATTATACATTCGCATAGTTGTTAATGTCAAGAGTTTGTTTCGCAATTTTGTTAATTTTTCTCTTGCATATTTCGCTTATTTGCGCTATACTATGTTCAAAGGCGGTGGAACATATGACAGTAGGAGAAAAAATCAAGAAAATCCGAACTTTTCGAGGCATAACGCAAAAGGAATTGGGGCTGGCTGTCGGTTTTGAGGAAAAGGGAGCGGATAACCGTATTGCCCAGTACGAAACGAATTACCGTGTTCCGAAACGGGAACTGCTGACTTCCAGAACTTCTACACGCTCCGTCCTGGCTGCGCCGAGGACTTCATGCGGACATTCTTCTGGCTGGACGAGGACAGCCCCGGCTCCATTCGCCTGTTTCAGCTTGTCCGCAATCCCGGCAAGACGGGAGCCTCCGATGATACCGCCGTCCGCTACAACGACACGGACGACTGGCCCGCTCAACCTCCCGTGGGCATTTACTTCAACTATGGGCTGGTAGATGAGTTCATGCGGGAATGGCTCTTGCGCCAGCAGGAACTTCACGCTGGGGAAATCACCAGGGAAGAATACTTTGAATGGAAAATCAACTGGCCGTGTACCTGTGACGACAGCAAACGGTTTGACTACTATGTTCCTTGGAGAAAAGAAAAATAGGACAAGCAAAGCCGCCCTGCTGAATTTGTCGTTCAGCAGGGCGGCTTGCTTGCCCTTTGCAATCATTCTCTTGTGTGGCCGGGTTGAAACGAATAGTATCAATCCAGTATCACAAGGCAGATTAACAGGTCAAAAACCCTGTATTCATGCGGGTTTGAGCCGTTTTGACGGTCATTCCCACTCAATCGTTCCCGGGGGTTTATCCGTAATATCGAACATTACGCGGTTAACGTGGGGCGTTTCGGCAATAATTCTGTTGCTGATTGTGCGGAGCAGGTCATAGGGGAGCTCTGCAAACTCGACCGTCATTGCATCGGTCGAAGTTACCGCGCGAACGCCGATTGCGTAGTCATAGGTGCGCTGATCGCCCATAACACCGACTGAGCGTATTCCCGTAAATACCGTGAAATATTGCCAAACCGAACGGTCAAGACCTGCTTTCGCAATTTCATCGCGGAGGATAAAGTCGGACTTTCTCAGGATGTCGAGCTTTTCGTCGGTAATGTCGCCGAGGATGCGGATCGCAAGCCCGGGACCCGGGAAGGGCTGCCTCCATACAAGGGGAGCAGGCATGTTCAAACTTTCGCCGAGGAGGCGAACCTCATCCTTGAAGAGGATGCGGAGCGGTTCTATAAGGCCTTTGAATGCGATATCTTCGGGCAGGCCGCCGACATTATGATGGCTTTTAATCACGGATGCTCCGCCTGCGCCGCTTTCGATAACATCGGGATAAATCGTGCCCTGAAGCAGGTAGTCCGCGCCGATTTTCTTTGCTTCATCTTCAAAAACGCGAATGAATTCTTCGCCGATTATCTTGCGCTTGCGCTCGGGTTCCGTAACGCCTGCAAGTTTTGAAAGGAAGCGATCTTTTGCATTGACTTCGATAACATTCAGGCCGATTTCGTTGCGATAGAAGCCCATTACTTCCTCCGCCTCGTTCAAGCGAAGAAGGCCGTGATCAACGAATATGCAGGTCAGCCTGTCGCCAATCGCCTTATGCACAAGGGTTGCGGCAACGGAAGAATCAACGCCGCCCGAAAGGCCCGCAACCACTCTGCCGTTTCCGACCTTTGCGCGCACTTCTTCAATGAGCTGATTTGCAAGGTTTGCCATTGACCAGCCGCCCTTGCAGCCGCAGATCTCATACACGAAATTATGGAAAAACTGCTTGCAGTATTCGGTGTGGTTAACCTCGGGATGGAACTGAACGCCGTACAGCCTGCGCTCTTCGTTTGCGAACGCGCAGATTTCGCAATTATCGCTGCTTGCAATAATTTCAAAACCGGGAGGGCAAACAAGGCAGGAGTCGTTATGGCTCATCCATGTTATTGAATCGGGCATGTCCTTAAACAGTGGGCTGCGTTTGAAATGCATGGGTGTTTTGCCGTATTCACGCGTCGGAGCGGGGCCGACTTTGCCGCCGAGTTTTTGGCACATAAGCTGCATTCCGTAGCAGATGCCAAGCACGGGCACGCCGAGGTTGAACAGCTCATCGGAGCAGGTTCGTGCGCCTTCAAGATATGCACTGTCCGGCCCGCCGGACAGAATAATACCGCACAGACCGTCGCCCTTGATCTTTTCGATCGGGGAATCCGGCGGCAGGAGCTCGCTGTAAACCCCTGCTTCACGCACTCTGCGTGCAATGAGCTGGTTATACTGCGCTCCGAAATTGATGATTACAATTCTCTCCATATAGTATTCCTTATATAAACCATTTTGTTGTAAACAAGATGTTGTTTCCGCAAATTTACTGTTCACGGAAACGGATTCCGTCGGGCGTTGCCTCTTCGATTATTGCAAGCGAATATAAATCAATACCTCTTGCACGCAGCGCATCGCCGCCGCCCTGGAAGCCTTTTTCAACCGCAATACCGATGCCGACAAGTTCCGCACCGGCCTGTTCAATGATCGCAACAAGCCCGCGCATTGCTTCGCCGCGCGCCATAAAATCATCGATGATCAGGATTCTGTCTCCCGGATGCAGCCACTCTGCGGAAACAATGAGTGTAACTTTCTTTTTGTAAGTATAACTCATGATTTCGCTTTTAAAAAGTCCGCCTTCAATATTGTCGCTCTTTGCTTTTTTTGCAAATATCATCGGCACACCCATCTTTTCGGCGCAAACCGTTGCAAGCGGAATGCCGGACGCTTCGACAGTCATAACCGCCGTCAGTCCGTTTATGTCAAAATGAGCAATGAATTCATCCGCCAGCTTGCCCAAAAAAGCAGCGTCAACGCGGTGGTTCAAAAATCCGTCAACCTTTACAACATTGCCGGGAAGAACCTTTCCCTCGCGCGCAATGCGCTCCTCCAAAAGTTTCATGCCGAACGCCCTCCGTGTTTTCGGGTTGTGCGCAGCAAAAGTGCCGATTTTTCAAAAAAAGCTTGCAAATCAAAGCCTTTTTGGGCTTGCAGCAGATCCGCACCGCATTTCCCTAATAAACATTTGAATTTTACTATAAATCCACAGGTTTCGCAAGGGAAAACTTCAGTTATATTATACACGATTGCAGGTATACATCAACGATTTAAATCTCCCCCCGCAGCGTACCGCGGGGGGAGTGTTTTATGCTTTTTTTACATATCTGCAACTGCATTGAGCATATTCGTATAAGCTTTAATTGCGCCTATCTGCAAATTTTTCAGCAATCCGCTCAGTTCAACGCGATTTTGCGTTTCTGCCGAATTGAAGGCTGTTACAAGCGCGGTGAGCTGCATATAGTACTCATCCAGCGCATCAATGACGCCTCTGCCGTCGTGTACGCCGTTCAATGCGGAACGCAGGCTTCGGATGTTTTCAAGCAATTCGCTCCCGATGGCCTTTCCGTATTCAATGCCGCGTTCGGCTGTGTCGTAATTTATCACTTCGTTGTTTAAATCATTAATTATTCCGAACGAAAACCCGACCGCTTCCGCAATTCCGTCCAAGCGCTCCGCTTCTGCCGTGACCTCAATTTCAACGGGTTCGCATGCAAAGGGCACGATTTCCGCCTTGTACCCCTGTTCAACAAGGCGTTTTCGAACGCTTTCGGCACCCGCTTCCGTTGTGTATGCCGAGGCAAAAACCGAAACGCTTCCGTCCCCGTTGTCGATAATGCAGCCTGCCGCTCCGAGTGCACGCACGGAGGCACTGAGTGCACTTGCTTCGGCATCGGATTCAAAACTGCCGAGCCGCAGCGCATACATGTCCAGCCCCGAAAAATGCATTTTTTGCGTTTGCGGGTTCGAAAAGCTCAGGCCCGGGGTTGCCGCCGCGGGTTCGGTAACCGCGGGCGTATTTCCGCCGTGTTTTCTGCCGAAAACGCTTTCCGTAAGCCATGAGCCGACCGAAGTTGCAAATAAAACATAAATAATACCGCCCATCAGCAGCAGGAGTATCAGCAACCCGAATCCTCCCCCGCTCTCTCCGCGTCCGCCGGCGGCGGAATATGCCTGATATCCCCCGCGCCTGCGCCTTGTGTTCTTTCGTCTGCGTCTGTATTCCATGTTTGCCTTCCTTTCGCGTTTTGCGCCCGTTTTTGGATTTCCCGTTAACGGTTTATGCAGAAAGGAGGCACGGTATGAATATAAGGTGTGCCGTGAACACATACTGCGTTCGGTTCACGGGCACACGGACTTCGGTTTCGGTTTATTTTTCGTCCCCGTCAGGCCGCCAGAGATATTTTTCCATGTTCACATGCCCGTCAACAAACTCAACCCCGTCTGCGGAAAGCAGCTGAATCTGCATGTTTTCACCGCCGAAAGCAAATGCTTCGGAAACTTTGCCCTGCCTGTTCACAACGCGATAGCATGGAATTTCGGAGGGATCCGGATTTACATGCAGGGCATAGCCTACAACACGTGCCCAGCGCGGATTGCCCGCAAGAGCAGCGATCTGCCCGTAGGTTGCAACTTTGCCTCGCGGAATTTTGCGAACTACTTTATAAATTTTTTCAAACACCGTATCTTCCACAGTTTTTTCTCCGTTCTTTTTGTTCAGCATCTGCCTTTGCCGCTGCATGTATTCAACATTTTTAAAATAATCATTTTTCGATATGTTACCATGCAAATGCAAGCAAAGTTTCATTAATCGAGGAAACGCCTTTTTGAAGAGCATTCAGCTCATTTAAGCAGCCGTCAACTGCAATTTCAATGAATTCATCCGCCATTTCGCCCGTAAAAAAGAATGCGGGGGACTCCTTCGTTAAATCTCCGGAGTTTTGTTTATAATCCGAATACATTTCCGCAAGGAACTCCCGCGGTTTAAATTCCGCAATATGACTCAGCTCTTCTGCGTTCAAATTCTCGGGCAAAACAATATTGAAAGTCAAACCATGTCTTTTTGACAGGTATGTATTTGCTTTTCGATAATCATCGTGAAGCCTGTCTATGTTTCCGTCGGTGTGCGGATCCCAATTATATTTCCCGTAAATAAAGCCGCGAAAAAGCAGGTCCTGAACAAGATGCAGGTAATAGCCCAAATAAAGGTCATCTGTCATCACCTTCCGTCCGAATCTGCTGCGGAATGCTGTTAAATCGTAGGTCTTTTTTGTGCCGCCGCAAATTAACTTCAAAAAATGTGCCTTTTTGCTCTCTTCCGAAGACCATCCCGCCGAGTCGGGCATTATTATGCCAAAGCGAAATCTGTCGGGGTTTTTAAATTCAACGCATTTCAATAACCGTTCCGCTGCCGCGTGATGCACTATTCTTGCCGCCATGTTTTCCCTTCCTTCTGTTCAAAATTTTAATCCTTTGAAAGAATGATACCATAAAACGAGGCGACAGGTAAAGCTGCTTTTTTTCAAAAAACGCCTGCATTGCCAAAAGCTTGCAGTATTCGTGCCGATTTGATATAATGTTGCTTAACAGGCGGGCAATGCTCGTGCATTCGCCCGAAAAACCCAAAACGGCTGAACAGTCGAGATGCAAAGGTATTCGGAGATACGGGTTCGGAATGAGAGAAACTTTTTACAGAACGGCAATGCTGCTTGGTGAGGATGCAGAAAACATCCTGCTCGAATCCAAGGCGGCGGTTTTCGGAGTCGGCGGAGTCGGCGGGCACTGCGTTGATGCATTGGTTCGCTGCGGTCTCGGCCGAATTGCAATTTTTGACTCGGCCAAGGTCAAGCCGAGCAATCTGAACAGGCAGATTTGTGCAAAAAAATCCACCGTAGGCATGAAAAAAGTTGAAGCGATGAGTCTTCATATTGCGGATGTTTCGGACTGCATCACCGAAGCATTTGACTGTTTTGTGACGCGTGAAAATGCGGAAGAGCTGATTCCCGCAGACGCCGATATAATCATCGACGCCGTGGATAATGTCACGGCAAAGATCGCACTCATTGAGGCGGCGGCACGGTGCGGCATTCCGATTCTTTCCAGCATGGGTGCGGGCAACAGACTTGAGCCGGACAAAATTCGCATTGCGGATATCTTTGAAACAAGCATCGACCCGCTTTCCCGCGTTATGCGCAGAGAATTGCGCAAGCGCGGTATAAAAAAACTCAAAGTTGTTTATTCCGTTGAAGAGCCGAAAACACCCGTCATTCCCGTTCCGGATCCGGATATGAAGCTGAACGCACCCGCAAGCGTACCCTTTGTTCCCGGAGCGTTCGGGCTTGCTCTTGCTTCGGAGGCCGTTCGCACAATTCTTGAACGAAAAAGGAGGATAAGTTTTAATGAATAACAAAAAAACACGACTGCAAAGGTTTATTTCATCGTCGATCGCCGTGCTTCTTTTTGCCGCGATCGCACTCGGCGCGGCACTGCCTGCGGCAGCATCGACAGCCGCGAGCTTTACGGCGGACTTTGCCGAAACCCAAACCGGCAGAGCAGCCGATAATCTCCGTTCGAACGATGAACGGGAATCTTCAAGCGGCATTCCTATGACTGCCGACGGTGTTCCGAAACTGAAGCGCGATGTGCGAAGAAGTGTAAATTCTGATTTTTCGTTTATAAATGTCAAGCTGTCCGTCGGAGAAACGGCAAGTGTTCGCCTTGAGCTTTGCGGCGCATATTATGTTGCGGAAAATATGCGTGCTGTTGTCGGCAGCGAAAGCTCCCCCCGCACAGCTGCCGTCACCGTTGAAGACGGTAAAATTACGCTCAGCTCGGGCGGTTCGACCGTTTATCGGGGTTCCGAAATAACGCTTATGCGCGTGAATTACAACGAATCCGCCGGTTGGCTCCAGCTCTTTTGCAGCGGAAACGCAAACGAAAGGAAATACTTGGGCAACCTTGTTTTCCGCATCAATGATGACGGAACGCTCCGAGTCATCAACAATATTCCGACGGCGCATTATCTCTATGGCATCGTGCCTTACGAAATGAGCGAGTCCTGCCCCATCGAATCACTCAAATGCCAGGCGGTCGCCTCAAGAACCTATGCATTCGGCTTTACCATGCCCGGTGACGATTATGATATAACCGATTCGTTTAACTATCAGGGTTATCGCGGCTATAAACCCGGCTACGAAAAATGTATGCGTGCCTGCGTTGAAACAACGGGCGTCATTCTGTCTGTCGATAACGAAATCCCGCTTGCGTTTTACGGCGCAACAAACGGTGGAGAGACCGCTTTGCCGTCGCACCTTTTCGGATATGATTCGCTTGACCCGCTGTATGAAATCCGTCTTGATGACATTGACTTTTACGAATCCAACCCTATTTGCAGGCAGAATCTTGAAATTACATACGGAGAAATATCCGACAACGAAGCATTTAACGCTCTCCTTCGCAAAGAGGCGAAAAAAATTGTCGGATCTTCCGTTCGGCTTATCTCGATTCTTGAAACGGATGTGAACACACCGAAATTCGAAAACTGCGAACGCAACATGGCGAATGTTGATGTGCGTATTCTTGTTGGCACCGGCAGCGGCGAGCAGGAAGTTTCCTTCGGGTTTTCAGCCGACAGGTTGAAAGCTGAAGGTGTTTTTACAAAAAATTATAAGATGTACTGGGGAGAACCAACGAGCACCGGTTACAACATCTATTTCTGCCGCTACGGGCATGGCCTCGGAATGTCGCAATACGGTGCTCAGGCGCGGGCGCGTGAGGGTCAGACGTATCAGCAGGTGCTTAAATTTTACTATGGGAAAATGAAGCTTACCGATGTTTGCGAGCTGAATCCCGAGCGTCCTTTTGCATACAGCCTTAATATCAAAGCATACGGCGAGTTCAACACGACCAATGTCAACCTTCGTTCCGGTCCCTCCGCATCATTCACAAGTTTGGGCAAGTTCAACACGGGCACGCATGTTGACGTTATCAATGCCGTTAACGGTTGGATTTGCTGCATTGCGGACGGCAAACTCGGCTATGTTCGCGGCGATTATATCGATGTTAAGCTTTTCCCGTCGCCCATTGCTGCGCAGCAAAGAGTCTGCGAGGCAAAAACAACCGAAGCGGCCGCCCTTCGTACCTCCCCTTCTCAATATGCAGCCGAAATCGTGTCACTCAGTGAAGGTGCACAGATTCGCGTTTGGTTTGAAATCGGGGACTGGTACTATGTTCGAATCGGACACCGTTCCGGCTTTATTGAAAAGAGCAAAATAATTATCGGAGATTGGTTCATCATAGACCTTCATGCGATCTTTTCATCGCAAATAGGCGACGGAATCCGCCCGCGGCCGTGAGTTTGCGGTGAAACGGTGCGGGGTGAGTATCCAGACATTCACCGTATTGTTCCAATCAACTGTACAGTACGCAAAGTATGCATAAACAGCCCTTCCGAATGCATCGACATCGGAAAGGGCTGTTTGTTTTTGTGACATTTAAGCGACTTTTTTAAGAGCCGTGCTGCGCGGCGGTTTTAAGCAGAAGCATGAACCCCGTCAGCAATATGAGAAAGGAAAAATTAAACAGGGAAAACTCTTTTACATATGCTCCTGATTTTCCGGGATTATGCTTTACATATTCACGGAAAGTGATGAGGCTTGCAAGCGATGCGATGAGTGTGCCGACGCCGCCGATATTTACTCCGACAAGCAGATCCGCATAGTTTTCCGTGAACTGTGAAAGCAGAATTGCGGACGGAACATTGCTTATGAACTGGCACGAAAGAACACTGCACACAAGCGTGTTCCACTCCAAAAGCCCCGACAGAAACTGCCGAACGATGCCTATTCTGCTCATATTTCCCGCAAAAATAAAGAAGAATACAAATGTCAGCAGCAGCGGCCAATCAACTGCGAGCAGTGCCTTTCGATCCGCCGCAAGCAAAACAGCCGGTATTATAACCAAGCCTATCCAATACGGAATTTCTCTGAAAACTATCGCAATTGCCAACGCAAAAAGCGCAAGGTAAACCGCAAGACGCACCGGCGGAAGCCGAAACTTTTCATCGCTCAGCTCCAGCGGTTCCGGCTTTACAAATACCAGACAGCAAAACGTGATAAGAGCGACCGAAAAAACGAAAGGCGGTGCCATGATACGCATAAACTCAAGGTTCGGGATTTCAAACTTTGTGTAAAGATACAGGTTCTGCGGATTTCCGAACGGAGTCAGCATTCCGCCGAGGTTTGCGGCTATATTCTGCATTATGAAAGTGAATGCCATGTATTTTTCTTTGTGCGTTGTTGTGAGCACAAAAAATCCCAGCGGCAAAAACGTCAGCAGAGCCATGTCGTTTGCTATCAGCATGGAACCGATAAAAGTTATGTACACAAGGGCAAGCACGCTCATGCGGGCGTTTTTAAAAAGCCGAACTATTTTGCGTGCCAGCATGTAAAAAAAGTTAATGTTCTTCAGCGCACACACAACCGCAAGCACGCAGAACAGGCATGTCAGAGTTTTGAAATCGAAATACCCCGAATAAAGCTTATCCGGAGGCACAAAAAACATGGTTATGACCGCAGCCGAAAGCGCAATAACCATTACGGTATTTTTCTTTACAAACTGTTCAATCGCTGACAGAATGCATACCTTATTCATTCTCTTTGCGCTGCTGCTTTTTCTTTCGTTCATTTTTTCACCCTTTGCATTTTTTGCTGAAAGAGCAACGGAATTCATTTTGCAAAACAAAAGGAAGCAATCGAACGAATGCTTCCTTTGTTTGGTAGCGGCAATCTGATTCGAACAGATGACACTCCGGGTATGAACCGAATGCTCTAGCCAGCTGAGCTATGCCGCCGTATTCGTGCGGAGGGGCTGATGCACGACCGCAATTGAAATGGTTGCGGGGGAGGGACTTGAACCCCCGACCTTCGGATTATGAGCCCGACGAGCTACCGACTGCTCCACCCCGCGATGGTCATTGCCTTTGGAACTCTCGCTCCACAATGCAAGAGCTATGATACCACGCACGGAAGCGGTTGTCAAGCATTATTTTCAAAAAAGTTATATATATTTTCTTTGTCTGTTTGTGCTTGCGTTTTATATTGTTAATCTGGGTTGACATTGCCAAAAATAAGTGTTAGAATTTTCATCAAATTAAATTTGGCTTTGATGGAGAAAAGAGCGGCGGTTGCCCAAGAGAGGTTCGCATTTGCTGGGAGCGAGCCGCAATTAAAGCTCATAAAGTTCGCTCCGGAGCCGCAGCGGTGAAGTTTTGCCTTCCGAATCTCGAATTTGCGCCGTGCCGTGTCCGTCGGTACTCTTCGGGCTCATTCACGGACAAAAGCGGGTTTAGACCGGGGCAAATGTGTAGTCGCTGCCGCGTCAGACCCGATAAAGTCTTTTTGAGGCAGCCTTGGACTGTTGCTGTTTGTGAACGCAATTTCGCGGATGCATTCGGCACGTTTCGGGCTGTGAAACAGGGTGGTACCACGAGAAAAGCGCACTCGTCCCTCAGGGACGGATGCGCTTGATTTATTTTGCGGAACAAATTTCTTTGATTTGAAAAAATAAAGGAGAAAAACAAAATGCTTGACGAACTTGCAAAAATCCGTGAGGACGCGCTTAAGCGGCTTGAGAACATCAAAAGCGAAGAAGAGCTGTCCGAACTGAACACCTCCGTTTTGGGCAGAAACGGCGCATTGACGGCTATTCTGCGCACAATGGGCAAACTCTCTGCCGAAAGGCGCGCGCAGCTCGGCAAAGCGGCCAATGAGGTTAAGCAGTCCATTGCCGAAGCACTTGAAGCACGAAAAGCAATGCTTGACGCATTTGCAGAGCAAAAGCGCATTGAAGACGAAACCGTTGACGTTACCCTTCCGGGCATTATCGAGCTGCCGTCCGGCAAGCTCAACCCGCTTACCAAGGTATATCGCGAAATCCGCGATGCGCTTGTTGGATTGGGCTTCACAACCTTTGAAGGGCCCGAAATCGAATATGACGATTTTAACTTCACAAAGCTGAACCTTCCGCCGGATCACCCCGCAAGGGATATGCAGGATACCTTCTACATCAACGACAGGGTTCTGCTGCGCACACACACATCCCCCTGCGAAGCGCGCGCGCTTATGGCGCTTAAGCCCCCGTTCCGCCTTGTTATTCCGGGAAGAGTTTTCCGCGTTGACGAGCCCGATGCAAGCCACAGCCCTGTTTTCATGCAGATTGAAGGGCTTGTTGTTGACAAAAACCTGACATTTGCCGATTTGAAAGGCACTATCGACACTTTTGTTAAGGCCGTTTTCGGCGAGAACGTCCGCTCACGCCTCCGCCCGAGTTATTTCCCGTTCACGGAGCCTTCTGCCGAGGTTGATATTTCCTGCACGATCTGCGGCGGAAAGGGATGCAGCTCCTGCAAGGGCACGGGCTGGATGGAGATTATGGGCTGCGGCATCACAAACCCGCATGAACTTCAAAACTGCGGACTCGATCCCAACGAATGGTCCGCGCTTGCATTCGGCGTCGGAGTTGACCGTGTTGCGTGCCTGAAATACGGCATAAGCGACATTCGCCTGCTTTACGAAGGCGATGCGCGTTTCCTCAGGCAGCTGTAATTAAGGAGGGCAAAATAATGAAACTACCGCTTAAATGGCTGAAAGATTATGTTGACTATAACGTAACACACAAAGAGTTTGCTTCAAAAATGCTCCTGCGCGGATTCGAGGTTGCGGATATCATTCCCGAAATGAAGGTCAGCAACGTTGTTGTCTGCACAATAACGCATATTGAGCAGCACCCGAATGCGGAAAGGCTGCGCGTTTGCAATATCGATATCGGCGCGGAAAACGAACTTGTTATCGTTACCAATGCGACTAATGTGTATGAAGGCTGTCAGGTTCCCGTTGCGCTGGACGGCGCGATCCTTGCGGACGGCACGGAAATAAAGCCCACAAAGATGCGCGGTGTGCTGAGCAGCGGAATGTTCTGCGGCGGTGCGGAACTCGGCATCAACGATGTTGAATACGAGGGCGCGGGTGCGGACAGCGTTCTGATTCTGAACGACGGCACAAAATACACAAACGGTATGCGCATTCAGGAAGCACTCGGGCTTGACGATGTCATTTTCGATATTGAACTCACGCCCAACCGCCCCGATTGTCAAAGCATTATCGGCCTCTGCCGCGAGGCTGCGAGTGCTCTCGGGCAGAAATTCCCTGAACCTGTCATCAAACCCGTTGCCGGCAGCGGCAGTGCGGCGGATTATGCAAAGGTCACCGTGCTCAATCCCAACCTTTGCCCGCGCTATTGCGCAAGGGTTGTGACCGATTTGAAAATCGAGCCCTCACCGAAATGGATGCAGCTGCGTCTGAAGCTTTCGGGAATCCGTCCGATAAACAATATTGTTGATATCACAAATTATGTTCTGCTCGAATACGGTCATCCGATGCATGCATTCGACCTTGCCTGCATTGAAGATGCGCATATTGTTGTTCGCAATGCCGTCGAGGGCGAGGTTGTAACAACGCTTGACGGCAAACAACGCGCCGTAACACCGGATATGCTGCTCATTGCCGACCCGCATAAGGGCGTCGGCATCGCAGGCGTCATGGGCGGACTGAATTCCGAAATCACCGGAAATACAAAGGTCACGCTGTTCGAAAGTGCGGTGTTCAACGCTGCAAACATTCGCCGCACAACGCAGAAGCTGCATCATTCAACCGACTCCTCCGCAAGGTTCACAAAGGGCGTTGAAGCCGTGAATGCGGAGCTTGCGGTCAACCGCGCGATTGAGCTTGTTGACATTCTCGGAGCCGGCAGGGTCATCGGCAGCATGATCGACGTTTGCAATGCGGATATTTCCGAAAAAGTCGTGAATGCGGATGTTTGTCATATTAACCGTATTCTTAACACGAAACTCAGCGGAGAATCCATGGCGGAGCTGCTTTCGACCATCAGCATTCCCGCTGAGGTTTGTGAAAACAAGCTGCGTATCAAGGTTCCTCACTTCCGCACGGATATTGAAGACGGAATCGAAACCGACTGGGATATTGCGGAAGAAATCGGGCGGCTTTACGGCTACGATAACATTGAGCCTACGCTTATGCACGGCGATTCCTTCCAAGGCAGGCTTTCCCGCTCCGTCATAATTGAAGACAGGGTGAAGGATACAATGGCTGCAATGGGCTTCATGGAGCTTTATAATTACAATTTCACCTCTCCGCAGGAATATGATCTGCTGCTTATTCCGGAGAACGACGAAAAGCGCAACACCGTTCGCCTGCAAAACCCCTTCGGCGAGGATCAAAGCCTTATGCGCACAACGCTCATCGGCGGCCTGCTCCGCACGATGCGCACAAACTGCAACAAAAAGAGCGGTCACGGCAGGTTCTTCGAAATCGGCAATGTTCACTTCAACAACCCCGATCTGCCCGAGGAACGCAAGATGCTCGGCATTATCGCATACGGCGGTGCAGGAAATGTCCGCAATGCCGAAAACTTTTTCACGCTTAAAGGTATAATTGAAAAGCTGTTCGAAATACTCGGCATTGAGAACGCAAGGTTTGAGCGCGGAGGCGGAGCGTATCTGCACCCCGGCCAGAAAGCCGTTGTTTCAATTGACGGCGAAGTCATCGGCGAAATGGGCTGCACTCACCCCCGCGTTGAAAAGAATTTCGGCCTGAGCTGCAACGCATACCTTGCCGAAATCGATTTCAACAAGCTTGCGGCGCACACAAACAATTCACGCAAATACAGACCTTTGCCCAAATTCCCGATCGTGCCGCGTGATATTGCGGTTGTTGTTGACAGGAACATTGAAGCACAGACTGTCATTGACATCATCAACACAGCCAAGACACAGGTTATTGTTGAAAACGCAAAGGTATTCGATGTCTACTATCCCAAAGAAGCGGGCGACAAGGGCATCCCCGAAGGCAAGAAGAGCATGGCATTCAGCTTCGAACTCCGTTCCGATGAACGCACGCTTACTGATGAAGACATCAACCGTGCAGTGAATACCATTTTGAAGGCTCTCAAATTCCGTCTTGATGCGGTTCTGAGGTCATAACTGTTTTCCGTTTCTGCCGATTTTAAGCCGATTCCGCTTATTTCGGACTGTTTTCGGAAAGCGTTCCGTATTTGCTTATTCGGACCGTTTCCCGCATCGGCCGCCGCTCCCGTTCCGCATCTTCGGTGCCGCGCGGGAGCGACCGCACCGACAGAGAAAGTTTTAATTAAATCAACGAAACACCGCCTAAAGGAGGTTTCCGCCAAAAATGCTTGCTCGTTTTTTTCTCGGCTCCTTTTCAAAAAGTTTCGCTATGTTTTGCAGGGATTTACACAAATCGCCTGATTAACGAGTATGTTTAACATTGTTTTGGTTCAGCCGGAAATACCGCAAAACACCGGCAATATATCCCGAACCTGTGCCGTTACCGGATGCAGGCTGCACCTTGTTCGTCCCCTCGGTTTTTCCGTTGATGACAGGTATTTGAAGCGCGCCGGTTTGGACTACTGGAACGAGCTTGAGATTTACTATTACGACAGTTTTGAAGAACTTGAAGCGGCTCATCCCGATGCACGGTTCCATCTGCTTTCCACCCATGCGGAAGCAAGCTTTGCCGAAGCGCAATTCCTGCCCGGTGATTTTCTTGTTTTCGGAAAGGAAACGGCGGGACTCGGACAGGAACTGCTCTCAAGGCGCAGCTCGGATGCAATTCGCATTCCCATGCGAAAAGGTCTGCGGTCACTCAACCTTTCAAACTCCGTGGCAATCGTCGTTTACGAAGGCTTGCGCCAAAACGGATATGCCGGGCTTGTGTGACGCCGTTTCAATCCCGTTCCGTTATAAATAACTTTTTGTTAAATTCGGGCGTATCTGCCCATATGATAAAAGAGGTTGCAGCAATGGCAAAAATCGAATCACACAACACGCTTGAAAAAATACTTGAAAACGGCATCATTGCAATATCCCGCGGCAATTACGGCGACACTCTGCTTCGCGCCGTTGATGCGGCTGCACGCGGCGGAATCAAAGCCGTTGAAATTACGTTTGAGCAAAATCTTGCACCCGAAATTGCGGGCGAAGCATTGGATAAACTTGTTCGCAGATTCGGCACTGTACTGGCTGTCGGCGCGGGCACGGTGCTGACGCTTGAACAGCTCAGCATTGCAGCACAGGCGGGAGCGAAATATATTGTTTCGCCGAACAGTGACTGCTATATAATCAAGGAAACAAAGCGACGCGGGCTGATTTCGATTCCGGGCGCAATGACGCCGACGGAAATCACGGCAGCTCATGCGGCAGGCGCTGATATTGTGAAGCTGTTCCCCGCCGGTGCACTCGGAGTGGAATACTTCAAAGCGATCAAAGCACCTCTCAGGCATATTCCTGTTGCGGCTGTCGGCGGAGTTACACCCGAAAACCTTTTGCTCTTTAAAAAGGCGGGTGCGTGCGCATACGGCATCAGCACGGGGATTTTTAATGCAGCTGCAATAAAAAGTAAAGATTACGAACGTGTGCGCCTTCTGGCGCGCGAATACGTTCGACTTGCTGCGCAGCAGGATTAACCGCCGCGCTTTCGACAGCATAAAGTAAACAATTTGACAGTGCATACGGAGAAACAGTTTTGAGCGATAAAACATGCAGCAATATTCACGAGGGACACCGAAAGCGACTGCGTGAAAGCTATATCAAAAGCAACGGAAGCGATGCTCTCAGGGATCATCAGCTGCTTGAACTTCTGCTGTTTTATGCCATTCCCCGGCGGGATGTAAATCCGCTTGCACATCGTCTGGTCAACCGCTTCGGTTCACTCCGCGGAGTGCTTGAAGCAAGCTTTTCCGAACTTGCGGAAGAAGGGGTTTCGCAAAGCACGGCCATTTTGATTAAATTGGTCGGCGATATCAATTTTCGCGCAAAAATTGCCGACGCAGCCGGGAAACAATTGAAAAATACCGATGATGCAATGGATTTTTGCAGTGCACTGATTGCGGAAGAACGCGAGGAGGTTTGCCTTGCGGTTTGTCTCAACGCAAAATCCGCCGTAACTTACAGTGAAATTGTGGGACGTGGAAACAGCTCCGAAACGCCGTTTTCGTTAAGGCGAATTGTTGAGATCGCACTCGCACAAAAATCGAACGCAATAATCATTGCGCACAATCATCCGTCCGGCGATCCGAAACCCTCCGCACTTGATATTGAAAATACGCGGCGCCTCAGGCTTCTGCTCAACGAAGTCGGAATCGACATGCAGGAACATATCATAGTTTGCAGCAGTGCATGTTATGCGATAGTTCGCGGATACTCAAGGAGCACGGAGCATTTCGGCAGCACTTCCGATACCGCACAGAAAACCTGCACGGAAGATAAGCCTGCGCGCATCACTGTATCAAACAGCGGTGCGTGACGCTGCGTCATTAAACAATGTCGGCTTAACCGTTATTATCATCGCTCAATACTTTGGATTGAGCAAGGAAAGGACATAGGCAGCAATACAATGAATCAAAAAACAAAAAAGCATTCCGAAACAGCCGAACGCATTATGCTTTTTATCGGCGCAGCATCACTTCTGCTCGCATTCTGCATCTGCTTCGGATGCACCGGAAACAGCAGTGCGAAGACCTTGCAGCAGCTTTTTGACGAAATCAACAGCACAGGCAAAATGGCGGCTCTGACTGCCGTTCCAACCGAAGATTACTTTCCCGTTTTCGGAATCGAAGCGGAAAAGGTTGAGGACTCCGTGTTTTATATCGCAGAAAACCCCTCGTCATCGGCGGATGAAGCCGCAATATTCAAAGCCGTTGATGAAACCTATGCCAAAACGCTTGAACGAATCTTCAAGGCACGAATCCAGGCACAGGCTCAGCTCGCTGAAAGCTACAGCATTGAGCAGTATGACAAGATTAAAAGCACTCAGATTAAACGTAACGGCTGCTATGTTTATTATGTTGTGAGCGAATCGGGAGCGGAACTGACCGAAATGCTTGACTCCGGCATTACAGGCATCATTGCGCAGGGCTGATATCTTTTTTATCGGATTTCGGTGTTTCGAGATATTTGATTTTGCGGCAAAAAAACAACCGGATTCGGATTTTCTCGACCGAAACGCACTTGCAATTGACAAGCCCGCACCAATATGGTAGAATTCTTCAACAGAAGCGGCAGCTGCGGGTACGCATACCGCACTTTCAGAGTGCCGCGAAAAACAATATTATGAGGCTTAGTTTTATGAAATTAGGTAAAATTGTTGCTGTTCTGCTTGCCTGTATTTTTGCATTAGGGTTATTTGCATGCAAAAAAACGGATGATCTCATTATCGACATCGGCGGCAGCGCATCCCCCAACCAAACCGATGCTTCCGCAACCCAACAGGGTTCGGTCGCAGACAGTGCAACCCCAAACAGCGGTTTATCCACAAGTGTACCCACTTCGGAAGTAACATCGGATATTAATCCCACGCCGAATGAAGCTCCGGATACCGAAAGTATCGTGTCCCTCGGCAGTGAAACCGCACCCGCACGCAACACAATGCCCACGGAAACTTACGGTTTAAGTAATACTGAATGTGAAAGCTGGTTTTCCGATGCCGTGTTTATCGGGGATTCAATCACCATCGGTTGGAAAGACTATAACAATCGCATGCTCGAAAAAAATCCCGAATTCTTCGGAAATACGCGCTTTTTCTGCGAAGGCAGCTACGGTGTCGGACATGCGCTCGAGCCGATTTCGGATTCCAGTATGCATCCCCTTTACGGTGGAGAACAATGCTATATTTGGGACGCCGTTAAGAAAATGGGGGCAAAAAAGGTCTTCATTCTGTTCGGATTGAACGACATTTCCATTTGGGGTGTTCAGGGCACCGCGGACAACTATGCCGAAGTCATTTCGAACATTCGCCGCGAAAGCCCCGAAACAGAGATTTACGTTATCAGTGCAATGTATATGTTCAAAGGCAGCGAGCATAAAATGCTGAATAATAAGAATATTTACGCACTTAACAAACTGCTTGCCGAAATGTGCCGCGAAAACGGCTATGAATTTGTTAATATCGCAAGCAATCTTATTGACGAGGGCGGCTTCCTCCCCAAGGAGTACTGCTCCGACAACTACGTTCATCAAACCTACTCCGCATATGCGGTTTGGGCGGATGTCCTTCGCAGTCTTGCCGCAAGGCATATAACCGGTCAAGGAAAGCTTGTTTTCGAATAATCCAAGCGTTTGAACTGCCGTTTATGAATTATTCAGACCGACTTTGTGCAATATAATTTCGGTCCACACACAGAAAGATGCTCCTCGGGTTTTATTATCCGAAAAGATATCATGGAGGAAAAACAATGAAACGCACTGTATCCTTTGCACTCTCTGCCGTTCTTGCTCTTGCTATGCTCCTTTTCATCGGCTGCAAAGGCAATGAAACTCAGCCTAAGCAGGCGGATGTTGAAGCGGTTTACACAAAGCTTGTTGAATCCGGTCAGCTTCCGTCAATGACAAAAGTGCCCGAGAGGGATCTTGAAGAGGTTTACGGAATCGATAAAACAAAGCTTGCGCAGTGGACAATGTACCTGTCAGAAAACTATGCGGTCACAGTCGGCGAAGTTTCGATTTTTGAGGTTTCCGATGCGGCATATGCCGAGGAACTGCAAAGTATTCTTCAGAATCGACTTGACAGGCTCCGCAAGGTTGCAAAAGAATATGCACCCGCCGAGACCGCAAAACTCGATCCTGTGGAAGTGCATCGCGTCGGCAATTATGTTTACATGGTTGCGGGCAGCGACTACAATGCTCTCATGAAAATCATGCAGGAGAACATCGGCTGATGGTTTTTTCAAGTCTGCTGTTCATCTTCATCTATCTTGTTGTAACTTTGGCACTGTATTATGCAGTGCCTAATCGCGTTTATCGAAACGTAATCCTCTGTGTTCTCAGCCTTATTTTCTACGGCTGGGGCGAACCGAGTTTTGTGCTTTTGATGATATTCTCCATAGCGTTCAACTGGCTTGCCGGTTTGCTTGTCGGAAAATATCGAAACAACAAAAAACGCTGCAAGGCTGTACTCGTTGCTTCCGTTGTGCTGAACCTTGCGCTGCTGGGCGTATTCAAATACACGGGCTTTGTTGTTGACACGCTGAAAGCCGTTTTTCCGTTCATGCGCAGCTATGCAACGCCGATAATACCTCTGCCCATAGGCATTTCGTTCTATACCTTCCAGGCAATGAGCTATGTTATCGATGTTTACCGCAACGACACACCCGTTCAAAAGAACCCCGTGTATTTCGGTACATATGTCGCACTCTTCCCGCAGCTTATCGCGGGCCCGATCGTGCGCTATCGCGACATTGCGGATCAGCTTGAAAACAGGCACGAAAACGTTGCTCAGTTTGCTTCCGGAATAAAGCTTTTCACTGTCGGACTTGCAAAAAAAGTTTTGCTTGCAAATCAGCTTATCGCTCTTTGGAACGTTCTCCGCGAAAGCTCCGCATCAAACGGTGTTCTCGGTTCATGGGTCGGAATCATTGCATATACACTGCATATCTATTTCGATTTCGGCGGCTATTCAGATATGGCAATAGGTCTCGGCCGAATGTTCGGGTTTGAGTTTCTCAAAAACTTTGATTACCCCTATATTTCCCGCAGTATCAGCGAATTCTGGCGCAGATGGCATATCTCCCTTTCCACCTGGTTCCGGGAATACCTGTATATCCCATTGGGCGGCAACCGGAAGGGCAAGGCAAAGACTTACTGGAACAAGCTGATCGTGTTTTTCTGCACGGGGCTGTGGCATGGTGCAAACTGGACCTTTATCGTCTGGGGCCTATGGCATGGCTTCTTTATCGTGGCAGAGGACGCCGTTAAAAAGCTGTTCGGACTGGAAAAACATGGCAAAGGCGGGCGGAACCCTGCGTGTGCGGTGCTGAAACATTTGTACACCCTGCTTGTGGTGCTGGTTGGCTTTGTGATCTTCCGTGCAGACAACATGGGGCAGGCCTTCTCAATGATAGGAGCCATGTTTTCCGGGGGCTCTGCCTCTGCGCAGACAGGGCTGCTGCTGGCGCAGTGTCTGACCCCGCTGACCCTGTTTGCACTGGCGGTTGGCCTTGTGGGCAGTACGCCGGTTTTGCCGCTGGTCTGCCGTAAAGCAGAGCAGCAGACCGGAAGCGTGTATGCATGCCTTCAGGCACTGAGTTATGCAGGGGCGCTGGCGCTTTTGCTGGTGGATATCCTGCATCTGTCGGCTGCATCCTATGTGCCTTTTATCTATTTCCAGTTCTGAGGTGGAAAAATGCAAGTGAAAAAATTAGGATATATCCTGTTTGTGGGGGTCATTGCCACAATTTGCATTTTGCCTGTGGCTGTGATGCCTTGGCAGACGGAAAAAGCGGTGGGCAATGAGCAGCTTGCATCCTTTCCTGAATTACGGAAAGAGGATGGCAGCTTCAATACCGGTATCCTGAATGAGTTTTCGGATTATTTTGCGGATCATTTCGGGCTCCGTCATGAGATGATCACCTTGAACGATCAGCTTACCGGAACCGTGCTCAAAACGCTGGACAGCAGCAGTGTGCTGTTGGGAAAAGACGATTGGCTGTTCTATAAAAGCACCCTTGCGGACTATACCGGCGCAGAACCCTTTACAGCCCGGCAGAGTTATGCGGCCGCTCATGTACTGGGTCTGATGCAGGAATACTGCGAAGAGAACGGCATTGGGTTCTGCTTTACCATCGCACCCAATAAAAATTCCCTGTATGGCGGTCAGATGCCGACACGGTATACGGCAGCCTCCGTACGGAACGCCCAACTGCTTCAGCAGCAGATGGAACAGCAGAATGTCCGGTATGTGGATCTGTTCAAAACACTGTCTGACCACGAAGAGCAGCTGTATTACCGTCGGGACAGCCACTGGAATATGCGGGGCGCACAGCTGGCAGCACAGACTTTGCTGAAAGAACTGAAAGGCTCTGAAGCGGAGTTTGATTCCTGCATCAATGGAAAAACATCCCCGCATACCGGCGATCTGTATGAGATGGTGTACCCTGCCGGAAACGAGACGGAACAGGATACGGCATACGACTTTACCTATCAGTATGACGAAAAATTCCACTCGGCAGATGATATCACGATCCACACGGAAAATTCGGCGGCAGACGAAAGCATTTTTGTATACCGCGATTCCTTTGGCATCAATCTGCATCCTTTTCTGGCACAGAGCTACGGCAATGCCTGTTTCTCCCGGAATATGCCCTACCTTTTGACGGCTGTTACAGAAGAGCATCCCGATGTGCTGCTGGTGGAACTGGTGGAACGCAACCTGAACTGGCTGCTGGAACGCGCCCCGGAAATGCCTGCTCCGGAACGCACGGCAGTCCCGGCAGCAGATACCGGTACAAGTGCGAAGGCACAACGGAAGGACAGCCGAATGGAGGAAACTTTCTGCCTGACAGGCGATCTGAGCGGGCAGCGTGTGGATGACGACTCTCCGATCTACATTCTGGCAGAGACCGGAACCTACGAAGCCTCCCCCTGCGGAGAGGGAACACAGCCGTTTACGGCGTATCTTCCGCAGAATGTGCGGGAGCAGCAACTAAAAGCAGCATTTCTGTCGGACGGTGAATGGGTCTTCTGCGCCTTGGCCGACTGACTGAAAGAATAGAAAGAAGGAACAAACAAAATGAATGTAAACTATAAGATGATGGGTGTAGTGCTCTGCGGTGCGATGCTTCTGGCATCGGGATGCGGGGCAAAAGCAGAAACGACCGCTTCCTCGGCTGTGGAATCCGAATCGGTTTCCGTTGTGGCATTGGAGGCTGCTTCGTCGGAGGCTGTGCCGGAAAGCGAGGCTGTCTCGGAGGCAGTTTCTGAAGCTTCTTCTGCGGTAAGCGAGGCGGCATCGGAGAAACCGGCCGAATCCAAGGCAGAGTCGAAGGCCGAATCCAAGGCCGAATCCAAGGCCGAATCCAAGGCCGAGACTGCGGCAAAATCTAAGCCTGCAAAGCAGGA
>OHSM01000231.1_pt1 | contig 25149 bp, 24 predicted proteins | sample 1578671 | NCBI WGS metagenome assembly OHSM01 (sample SAMEA3879591, study PRJEB24766) | human gut metagenome | biome: human-associated habitat; feature: feces | place: USA | collected 1985/1987 | reverse complement strand
TCCGCCGCCAATGCGCACAACCTCAAAGCCTACGCCCTCGGCATCGCTTCCCGCGTCAAGAATGCGAAGCAGCTCGTTCTGCGGAAATTGTGGCTCCGGCTGCTTCTCGCAGCGATAATATGTCACCGCCGCAAACGCACATGCGGCGATGGCAATCAGCGCAAGAACGACCACCCATATCACGGAAACCTTTCGTTTCATCATGGTGCACCTTCCTTTCTATCTTTTTGTTCTCTTTTTCCTGCGGCTTAGCAGAAACACGGCTAGGCCAACGGCGGCAAGCACTGCCGTCAGTACAATGATAAACTCCGTCGGCATAAGGTACGGGATCGACCACTTCGGCGGCTGAGGGTTCTCCGATTCGGAAAGCGTAAAGGTCAGTTCGCCCTCCGGCAAACCCGGCAGGGTCAGCGCATACCCACCGTCCGTCCTTGTAAAGCCGTCAATGCCGCATTCCGTCATGTAATAGGGCGTGTTCACCGTGATATCCAATTCCCCGAACTGTGTCCATGTTTTTGCCGGGGAAAGCAGATAGGTATACGCATAGATGCTCGGTGTATAGTCCGCATCAATGGCGGGATACAGCGGCGCTGTCACCGCATTTTTCAGCGTCTGCCCCGGCTCCAGCGTGATGGTGTACTCATACCACCGCATCAGTGAAAATACCCCGGCTTCAATCTGAACCAGACCATTCCCCCATATTTCGGAACCGAGCCGCAGAAGCTCGACCTGAGCATTGTACCAGTCAGACTCCAAAATGCCGGAGTTTTCGTCATAGCCGCGCAGAGCATAGTCCTTGAATGTCATCTCCGAAAACTCCGACGACACCGTTCCTTCGATAACCTTTTCGCAGGCGCCGTTTTCATACAGTGTCCATATAAGCTCCTCCTTCGGCAGCTCGCCGAAGATATATACCGTGATCGTATCGCCGTTTTGTACCCAGCAGGAGGCTTGACTCCCCTTCTTCAGCCGCACTCCGCCGGTTTGCTTCTCACACATTACCCGCGTTTTTGCGCTGTCCGCATTTATGACAAATGCGGCGGTGGCTGCGCCGTATTTTTTATCTATGCCCGTGACGGAATACCTCTGCACCCGAACCGGCATATCGGGGACGAAAAAACTGTCGCAGATATAGCTGTCTGCCGGCTTCGGCAGATCCTCATCAAGGGAGAAAGAAGTGTGCCGTGCCTTCAATGTGTGTCGGACAGCCGCCTCTATCGGCTTCCCATCCAGCGTTACGCCGTATTTCAGGGCGTCGGAAACATCGAACGGCCGACCCGTTGCTTGGTCATAGATGTATTCTCCGTAATGTGGAGGATTACCAAACGGGAAAACCAGCGTGGCCGTGACCGTATAGTCGGCGGGATTACGGAAGGTGTATTCCGCCGTGACTTTCCCGGTATAGGCAAGGAAGCTGTCCGTGTCCGGATAATACTGCTCCGGGAACTCCTGCACATCGAAGGTCAGAAGTTCTCTCTCCACCACGATGGGGCAATCCTCTCCCGTCACGACCGCGCCTGTAACGTCCGTGCCGCTCCAGTGCCGCTGGGCGGAATTGGCATAGGCCGGCTGTGCACAACCTCCTGCCAGCAGCAGGAGCAACAGGATTCCCGCAGTTATTTTCTTTTTCACATATATCGCCTCCTCTCGTTTGAGTTTCGTTTATATTTGCCTCATCGCCCGCTGATAATAAAGATTTTTTCGGGAATCCGAACAGCCGCTGTCTGACATGAAGGTCTAAAGTATGTATGCTGCAAAAGCCATAAAGGCTGCAAGCACAAGCATCGCAACATACATATATCTTATTTTTCAGACTATCTCCTCAAAAATCCGATTGGCTTGTTTCCGGAAGAAATCAGCTTTCTTCCTGCTGCCTGAGCCACTCGGTCATATCCCGCAGAGTTTCCTCTATGGGACGAGGTTTGTAAGAAAGCACTCCGGATGCTTTCTTATGGCTGAAGTATCCGTTTGATCCGAGAACGGCAATCGAATACGGCGTAAAGAACAGCGGTTTCTTCTTGCGAATACACCTCTTTTCGTAATATGGAGCTGCTAATTTGGCAAGTCCGAGCGGCAAGCAGAGAGGCCGGCGATGCAGCCCCGCTGCTTTGCCTATTATATCAAGCATTTCCTTAACCGTGATATAATGCCCGGACAAGATATATCCCTCTCCGGACTTCCCGCTCATTGCACAGCCAAGGATGCCGCTTGCAACGTCTCTTACATCAACGAAGTCATATCCGCCGCGAACGGCAAAGGGCAGCTTTCCCTTGAGAAAGGATTTCGCCATTGCTGTGAAACTCCCGCCTTGGAAATCTCCCGGTCCGATTATCCCGGAGGGGAATACAACGCAGGCGTTCAGCCCATGACGTGCTGCGTCAAAAACCAGATTTGTGGCAATGGCTTTACTCTTGGCGTATGCCCCGTTAACAAGATCGGAAGAGAAATACCAGCCCTCCGTGATAACATGATCCTTCGGGATATCCGGCATTACATGAACGGAGCTGACATAAATCAGTCTGCCGACATTGTGTTCTCTGCACTTGCAAATGATGTTGTTTGTCCCTTCCACATTGACCGTATAGATGATCGGATCGGGATTGGAAGCAACGGAAACGATACCGGCACAATGAATCACGCAGGTGTGTATTCCCGCGCCGTCAAAAAAGGCCTCAAGCGATTCTTTATCGAGAACATCGCCGGTGACGCGTTGAACCCCCTTTGGAAGCTGCTCCGCATACGGGTCGTTGGACAAAACCAACGCCCGAACCGGGATGCTGCAAGAAGCCAGTTTCTGAGATACAGCTCTGCCGAGGAATCCGGTTGCGCCTGTAATCAGATACCTGTCGTACATACGGATCCCGTTCATTGACCGATTGAGGAACACATTATGAAAGCTTGTAACGGAGTTCCTGTCATACATATGAATACCCCCCTTATAACTCATCCGGAAGCCATGCAGCATCCTTTGAGAGTTTTTTAATGAATGCCCGTCCGCAATCCCGGTCATTTTTCGCCTGATGGAACTTAAAAACCATCGACTCATCGTTCAGTTTTCCGATAATCTCTATCTTTCCTTTCGGATGCGACATGCAGTACTTGAAGCACTTTCCCTGACCGCTCTGCATCGCTTTTGCTCCCTCAACTATGTCATATCCTTCGGAAAACGGCACCTGGAAGATGTTCTTGACGCCGCTCACCGGGCGGCACTGGAATATGTAATACGGGACTATTCCGCAAGCGGTCAATTTTCTCAACAGCGTGCCCAGTACGCCGGGAGAATCGTTTACGCCTTTCAAAAGCACTGTCTGATTCTTTACAACGACCCCGCAATCAAGAAGGGCGCGTATGGCAGCGGTGGCTTCCGGCGTTATTTCTCTCGGATGATTGAATTGGGTAACAACATACAGCTGCTTCTTTCCACTGTATTTTTTCAGACAGGCCAGCAGCTCTTCATCCATATAAATCCGCATGGGGTACACTGCCGGCGATCTCGTTGCTATTCTGATGAGATCGAGATGCTTCATCCTTGAAAGAACATCAAGATAGTGCTTGATGATACATGTGGGAAGGGTAAACGCATCGCCGCCGCTGAGGATAACGTTGGTCAGCTCGGTGTGCTCGCGGATATAATTTACAACGGATTCAAGATTTCCGGCTATCTCCTCATCCGAACGCCCTACAAGCCGCTTGCGGAAGCAATGCCGACAGTACATGAAGCAACGATTTGTTGTCAGTATAAGGGCACTCTCGGTGTATTTGTGCTGGACACCCTGACACACAGTGTTAGACTCCTCATCGCTCGTATCAAACTCTCCGCTCATGTCCGTTTCAAGGAACGTGGGGATGCTCATTCTGCGGATTGGGTCGTCCGTGTCGCTCCAGTCAATAAGTGACAAATAGTATCTTGTGACGGACATCGGGAATTTTTCACACAGTTCCCGCATCTGCTGTGTCAGTCTGCGATCAAACCGGAGCTTCGCTTCAAGCTCTCCTATGTCGGTAATGTTTTCGATTAAATCTTTGCTCCATGTCATAATCTTGATTATCCTTTCTTTGTTTTTCGTTATATGAACAGCCGGGCAACGGTCAATTCGGCAAGAACCGATCACCATTGCCCGGCTGAGTGAGGGGGAAGCGAAATCACTTTTTGTTTTCCCGGAAGCCGCCTTTGAGTACACACACCGTGTTTTTCACGATTCAAAGGCAGCTTTTACGGTTCATACAGTCCCATTGCAATGCGCATTATGAGAACTGCGTCTGCGATCGTTATTTCTCCGTTCATGTCCACGTCTGCGAGAATGAGGCTTTCCCCTTCAAGCAAATATACACCCAACGCATGACGGGCGGCAAGGATCGCATCCGCGATCTGTACAATTCCGTTGCCGTCAACATCTCCGAGGATGCCGGTTACGGGGGGCTGACCGCTGTCGTAGGGGATGAACATTCCCGTCCATTGACTGCCGTGACCTATCGTTCCCTTGGATTCTGCCTGCATCGTCTGCAAATCAATCTTGAAAAGCAGGTTGGACGGATTCCATGTTTCCGAAAATGTTGCATACTGTGCCCAGTATATATGTCCGGTGGAATGATCCATAGTCATGGACTGATAGTCGTAGCTCTTTGCCGGAACGGTCATGATTGTCTCGTACGTTCCCGTGTCGAGATCAAGACTGCAAAGTTCCGATACGGAGAAGCCCATCGCCATGCAGTAAGCGTTGCCTTGCAGGTCTATTGCAAGTGTCTGCATTGTGTATGGGATGCCCTCCTCGTTGTTCATGTAAGGAAGCGGGATCCCTCCGCTCTCAAGATTCAGCATATTGCCGGTTTCAAGATCGACTTCGCATATGCACTGCGTCCCATCGCTGCTGTTTTGCAGGATGGCGAACATTTTGTTCCGACTGTAGTCATATTCCATATCGAGAACATTGAATCCACCGTTCTGTGCGAAATTGGTATCGAGAAAGTACTGCTGCGTTGTTTCCCCGGCGACCATATCGTCAAATCGCACCTTGAAAAAGTTATTATGCCCCGTATACCCGTAAATATACCCGTCATGATAGGCAGCAGCAGCAACGAGGCTTGAATATCCGCTCCCCGTTTCGGCGGGCATACCGCAGTGCATAGTGACTTCTTCCGGAGAATCGGCGTTAAAGCTCGACCAGGTATACCAGTTTGTATGGAACTCCGGATCGTTCGGTATGCGCTCCGAAACCCAGAAGCCGTATATGGTAGGCTCGTCCTCCTGTGCAGGGGGCGGCGTGGGCGTGGGCGGTTCCGGAGAAACCGGCGGCGTAGGCGTGGGCGGAATGGGAGTTGTACCGTCAAACTTAGCCGTAAGCATGGTAGCGGGGATATCGATGTCCGCGCCGAGGGGGAGCCGCAGACTCGAAGAAACAAGGGATTCACCCATATACCAGCCTCTGAACGTTCCGTTGGGGGTGGCCACGGCGGTTATCCTGTTTTCCCAATAGTTGTCGCTCACATATACACGCTCCCAGTCCACGCCCACATAGCCGTCGCCTTCGGAAAGGAGGGTTATGTCAAGGGAGAGCCCCGGTATAATGCACTTCCATTCGAGCGACATCAGTTTCGCATCATAACAGCGAAGCTTGTCTATGTTCGTGTTCTGTGAAAGATCCAATACGCTTATGTCGGTATTGTTGCAGAACAACCTTGCCAATGCAGGGTTGTTGGAAATATCCAGCTCGCTTATGTCGGTATTGTTGCAGAACAGATCCGTAAGGTTCTCGCATTTGCTTACGTCAATTGAAGTCAGATGCGTGTTTTCACAGCGAAGTTCCCGCAGCTGCGGATTTCGGCTGACATCGATCTGCGATATCCCGGTATTTCCGCAGAAAAGATACCAGAGATTTTCAAAGGGTGAAACGTCCAGTTCGGTAATGGGGTTTTGATAACAGTGGAGCTGGCGCAGTTTCGGGAGATTAGACATTGAAACACTTGGCAGCATGTTTTCTTCACACCAGACAAGACGCAGCTCTGCACAGTTGCTTACGCTGAAATTTGTCAGCAGATTCTGCGCGACATTCAACTCATCGAGAAGCGGACAGTCACTTATGCTGACGGCTGTGATGGAGTTTCCCGCGCAGCCAAACGCACGCAGCTTTGAGAAGCCGGAAAGATTCAAGGTTCCGACAAGATTTCTGTTGGGGAAATCATAAGTGCTGAAGAAGATGTATTCGGCATGTATGAATCCCGTCGGTGCTATGTACCAAAAGATGCCTCCCCATGTTTCCGGGTCGTTGGGATCGTATGCGGAGCTCAGCTGCGTGCCGTTCTTTACGCCGGCTGAGTTGGTCTGCTCCATAAAAGCAAGGAGCTGATCATATTCGTGCTCCACATATCCGTAGGGGGCACGGCTTTCCGCACGTTTGCCGTGTGCGGCGGTTGGGGCGATCATGAGCAGCATCATCGCTGCCAAAATCACTGAGATAATTCTTTTCATCGGTTGTCCTCCTGGGGTATTCTTTTTTATCCTAATGCTTCAAAGTCCCGACATATCGGTGACTTCTCCGCTTAATTTAACGAGGGCGTTTGATTCAACGGATTCTTCTCAAAGGGTTCCCGCTTCTCGCCTGACGGGAAAGCGGCAGTCGTTCTTCCTTCATATTACACATATTGCAGTCAAAACCTCTTCGCATTTTGAAAAGAAGAGGATTCATTTACCGGAATGCAGCTGCGTATTTCAAAGCGTTATCCGTCCCTCGTTCCGACAAATATGCTCCTCGAGCGGTCGAAAGAGTTCTTTGTCGAAACGGACGTTAGGGACGGACAGCGTAACGGGATCAGAGCTATGGATATTGGAGGAGGGTGCGATTCCAAGAACAGCGTGCTCCTCTCCCGCAGACACTACGCATTGAAAAAATACTGACGAACCGTAGATATTACCTAAACCCTACACTTCTTTATCCTGTGCATTTTCTTCTCTGCTGCAAGCTCTCGCTGTCCGCAGATGTAAGAAATCCGGTGTTTTGTAAAATCGGCTGTTTTCAAGCAACGAACTTCTTCTTTCCTCTTGTAAGAACCACCGGCAGGCTCATATGCGGCCGCAGAGCGTATATTGTTTCGCTCGGCTGCATGAGGCGTTCGTGCAATAAGGATAGTCTGCACACAGCTCATGTTATAAGCATAATGCAAGATATTCAGGTAAATCTTCTCACTGCTTGTATACACTATACACGATTTGGGTGCCCGAAGTCAATACACGCGATTTAATAGTTATGCAGTTTTAATTATATATTATTCGCCTGCAAATGAGACTTTCGTTACTCTTTCGCTGTAAGGGGGAAGTCTTATTCGGTCAACAGTACGGGCAGCGACAGGAGGCAAATCAATCGTCATCGAAAATATCTTTTCTTTTTCGCATTTTTTCTGTAAGGTTCCGCCTTTTCCGCAGTCTGATAGGTAAACAGGGGGAAAATCCCTAAATACCGGGGGTGATTTGTATGGCATACTTCGGGCTTTGTCGGATGAGCCGATCAACCGACAACGGCAAAAAGGAGTTTTCGGCTTATTTGCCGTCTTAGTATATAGCATATAAGGTGTGTTGAACAAAGATCTGCATACCGCATCTTGAAGAATGCGGAGGTTCTATGCTTCGCTCCGTTGTACCCGCAAATCCTGCTGCCTTCCTGAATAAGTCGGATTCCCAACGGAAACGCTTCGGAGGGTACATTCCGATAGGTAAAAGTCCCGAACACGGTTTCATATTTTTTCTTCTTTTTCTTTTCAAAAGTGGCGGAAGTAACGGTATACACCGTCTCCGAAATCAGTCCGTAATGTTCCAATGCGTATTCAAGCAAAATGCGGGGAGGACCGTAAATACTGCCCGCAGACAGGTGCGCAGGAGTGTTCCAGTCAGTTTCGGACAGTTCCATTGTAATGCGAAAGTACTCACCGCGCTCTGCCATGCGTGTGGCTTGGACTTTGAAAAACCGTATCGCTTCAGTTCTGCCGTCAGCATTGATGTCGTTTTTATCATATTTTCACCTCGCAGTCTTATTACGCGCAGCTGTCCGGTGAAAATCCGGTGATTTCAAAAAACAGTGCGAAAACTCCGCTCTCACTTTACGCACTTCCCGTGGATGTTACACACTCGAACGGACAGCTTTCGTAAAGAGAAAAGCAGACCGCATCTATTTAACATTTTAGCGGGTACAAGTATTTTTGCCCGACAGTGAGACGGTGCAGACAAGCGAAGCATCACCGTCTGTTTCCCAAAATCAATTTTTTTCGATTTTGGGAAACAGAATCGCGGAAGCAGCCGACATTACAGATATTTAACCTGTGGTTTTATTCGCTGCCATACTGTATCGGAAACTCTGCCGCAATGACAGTGCCGTTTTTTGAGCTCTCCTCCACGCGGACGGAGCCGCCATGGATGTCGGCGATCTCCCACACCAGTGAGAGGCCCAGCCCCGCGCCGCCGTATTCCCGGCTGCGAGACTTGTCTACGCGGAAAAAAGGCTGGAAGATGCTTTGCTGATACTCCTCCGGGATGCCGCAGCCGTTGTCGGAGACGCGGATCAGGAGCTTTTCCGGCTCCTGTGCGACGGAAACCCGCACCGAGCCGCCCGGTCGGTTGTACTTGACGGCGTTCTCCGTCAGGTTGAAGATCAGGCGGTAGATCAGCGCGTCGCTGCCGGTCATAATGCCGTCGCCCTCTGCCGTCAGCGTAACGCCGCACTTATCCGAGAGCGGTGCGAGATCCGTAAAGATCTCCTCGATCATTGGAGCAAGCCGGATCCGCTCGTTACGCGCCACCTGCCGCAGATTACTCATTTCCAGCAGGGTCTTGGTCAGCCGGGTAAGCCGCTCCGTCTGCTCCCGCAGAAGGGAGAGAAACTCCGCCGTCTCCGGCTGCATATCAGGATGTTCCGCTGAAAACAGCTCCAGCTGCGCCTGCAGCAGCGCCAGCGGCGTGCGCAGCTCGTGGGCGGCGTTGCCGGTGAACTGCCGCTGTGCGGCAAAGGCGTCGTTCAACCGCTCAAGCATTTGATTGAAGGACTGACTGAGCTGCTTAAACTCCGGCAAGGCATCCTCATCGATCCGCATATCCGCCAAATTGTTCATCTGCACTCTCTCCACCTGAGAAGCAAAGCTGTGCAGGGGCTTGAGTGCGTGTCCGCTGACAAAGTAGGCAAGAATGCCGCTCAATACCGTAACCGCAGCCGTGATGTACCAGTTGGTGGTGCGAAATCGTCCCTGCACACCATCGACAACGATTGTCAGTTCCTCGCCGGGTTCTGCGAACTGCGGGTCGAAGCTCGCCGTGCCTTCATCAGTTATAATAACAGTACCGCCGCCCCGCAGCGCGTCCGCAATCCTGTCCATATAGTACACGCCGGAGGAGCAGAGCATCAAATTCATGGCGATACAGGTCAAACCGATGAGCAGGGCAGTCATCAGGGTGATGCGCCACTGTAGGGAGAACTTCTTCATACGCCGTCCTCTTCCATCAGATAACCCTCGCCGATGCGGTTGCGAACGGGGTCATAACCCAATGCGGCGCGGAGTTTCTTGCGCAATGCGGAAATATGCACACGAATGGAGTTGCTGAAATTGTCCACGCTGTTGTCCCAGACATGTTCAATCAGTTCTTCCTGGCTGACGGGCCGCCCCCGATGCACCATCAGATATTCCAGAATCCCCGTCTCCTTTCGGGTGAGCGTCAAGGCTCGTCCGTTCACGGAGGCCTTTCGCGCACGGGTATCAAAGGTCAAGGTACCGCAGGTCAATATCACATCCTGCTGGGTGAACTGCCGCAGTGTCAGGCTGCGGATGCGGGCTTCCAGCTCAGCCAAATGAAAAGGCTTTGCAAGATAGTCGTTGGCACCTGCATCCAGTCCCTCCACCTTGTCCTCTACTTCGCTGCGGGCGGATAAAATCAGCACCTTTGTTTCCCGGTCTTTCTGCCGCAAGGTGCGCAGCACCGTCATTCCGTCCTTCCCCGGCAGGTTCAGATCCAACAATACAAGATCATAGCGTTCTATTTCCAACAGTTCCAGTGCTTCTTCGCCGTCGCAGCAGTAATCCACACTGTATGCGGCGCGCCGCAGACTGCGGACAATGGTTTCGCATAGAGCGCGTTCATCCTCGATTACTAAAAGGTGCATAAAAATCTCCTTTATATACGTTTATATGTTGCGCTTAACCCGCTGTTCTCATTATACAGGAAACGGATAAATTTTGTGTAAAAATTTTTCTTAACAGGAACCTTATATCGACAATGCTATGATAACGGCACAAACCGGAAGGAGAGCTAAGTATGAAATACGGAATAAAAACTGCTGCACAGGCTGCACTGCTGGCAGTTGGAATCGTTATGGTATGTCTGGGAGTATGCCGTAACGAGGTGGCTACGGTGCTGAGCAAAGCCATCAAATTATGTCTGGAGTGTGTGGGCATTGGGTAAGAAGGTTTCGGTAATCTCTCGGTTTCTGTCCCGTTTCCGAGGCTGGATACAGGCGGGAGCAGCTTTGTTGACCAACCTGCACCTGCCGAACTTCCTCAAGGGAGGACTGTATCAGGGCGCAGGGAAAGCCGTCTGCGTGCCCGGACTCAATTGCTATTCTTGCCCGGCAGCGTCGGGAGCCTGTCCCATTGGATCATTTCAGGCGGTGGTTGGTTCGTCAAAGTTCAGCTTTTCCTATTATATCACCGGCTTCCTCATCCTGTTGGGAGTTCTTTTGGGACGGTTTATCTGCGGATTTCTGTGTCCCTTCGGGTGGTTTCAGGATCTGCTGCATAAAATTCCCACGAAGAAGCTCTCCACAAGGAAGCTGAAGCCCCTGACGTACCTTAAGTATGCCGTTCTGCTGGTGATGGTCTTTCTGCTGCCGGCGTTCCTCGTGAACGATGTGGGCATGGGCGACCCCTTCTTCTGCAAGTACCTCTGCCCGCAGGGTGTGCTGGAGGGAGCCATCCCGCTGTCCCTTGCCAATTCCGGCATCCGAGCGGCACTGGGGAGCCTGTTTACCTGGAAATTCAGCATCCTGTTGGCGGTGATCGTGCTGAGCGTGGTATTCTATCGTCCCTTCTGCAAGTGGCTCTGCCCACTGGGTGCATTCTATGCGCTGTTCAACCGGGTGTCCCTCTTCCGGATTAAGGTGGATAAAAACAAGTGCGTCTCCTGCGGAAAATGCGCCAAAGCCTGCAAGATGGATGTGGATGTGACGAAAACGCCCAACCACACTGAGTGCATCCGCTGCGGTATGTGCATGCATGCCTGTCCGACGGGCGCAGTGTGCTTCCGCTATGGCTTCGGCTCCGATAAAAAAACGGAAAAGACGGCGGAAACATCAAAAAAAGAGTAAGAGCTAAGGAGGAAAGCCCATGAAATCAAGAAAATTTCAGCGCCGGTCTCGGCGGTGATGCCGGCATCGGTGCTGATATGCAATACGAATGTTTGTGTGAAAAAATAAAAAAGAAAAGGATGGAAAAAAAGAAATGGTCAAGAAGAATTATACAAGTTGGTTGATTATGTTGCTGATATCCGCTGTGCTGCTGTCTCTGATGGCCTGCGGATCAAAAAAGGGTCCCAAGAATGCGGAAGAGGCTTCTGCAATGCATAAAGACCTCATGGCTCAGGAAAACGCGATACTGTCGAAAAACACTCAGCTTTGGGATAAGGTGTTTATGGCAGCGGATAAAGGCATGGCGATGATTGAAGACGGCAAAAATTACGGAGATTTTTTGCTTAAAACGATTGAATCCGCCAAAGACCAGTTTACTGCAGATGAGCTGAAACTGCTTAAGGCTGAGGCGGAAAAAATCCGAGAGATTGAAAACGAACTGACGAAGTTAGAGGAAAAATTCCCGGAGATTGCGAAAAAAACACCTTCTGAGAGCACCACAAGCATCCCTGCGGAGGGGAACATCGGTACAAAAAAATTCCCGTCCTTTGTCGGAAAAGACTTAGAAGGAAATGATGTGACCAGCGATGAATTGTTTTCCCGCAATGCTGTCACGGTGGTGAATTTCTGGTTTACCACCTGCGGGCCGTGCGTCGGGGAAATTGCCGAGCTTGACGCATTGAACAAAGAACTTGCAAATAAGGGCGGTGCGCTCATCGGCATCAACTCCTTCACATTGGGCGGAGACGAAGCGGCAATTTCCGAAGCAAAAGATGTACTGTCCAAGAAGGGAGCAACCTACCGGAACGTGTACTTCGACTCTGACAGTGAAGCCGGAAAATTCACCGCGAACATCTTCGCTTACCCCACCACTTATGTGGTAGACCGCAGCGGCAATATCGTCGGTGAGCCCATTGTAGGTGCCGTTACGGAAAAGAAGCAGGCGGAAACGCTGCAAAAGCTCATCGACCAGGCTCTTGCCGCCGATAAGGGGTAAGCCTCGGATTATCCTGCCGGGTGAGAAACACCATAGTTCGGAAAGAATTGCCGCTTCTGCACACTGCGGTGCTGCCAAGCGGCTGAGACGGACAAAGGCATCTCCCGTTCCTGCTTGAGGGACGAGGACCGGCAGAGGACTGTATTAAGGAAGAACAAAGGGCTGCTGCATCAGCCCCGAAAACAAAACCGGGCAGCTCAAGAAGGGTTGTCCGGTTTTTTTCTTTCGTGCATAATTAATTTGCACGAAACAGATATAAAGCGGGCTGCCCGAGCAGGTCTGTTTGCCGTACTCAAAAATCACGCTTTCCGCATGAGTCCGCTTCGCTTGAACCGGAAAATGCTGATGTTCGGCACCCCCGGATTGCCCTACTTTAAAAAGAAAAGTGCTGCTGCAAATATGACTTGATTTTGCAGCAGCACCTGTAGACATTCCCAACAAGCATTTTTTCGATTAAAGGGAAGGGTTCCTTAATTGGAAATCGCCGTGTGTATATACACCGGCTGTGCTTGCTATTCTCTAAAATCGTATTCCCTCGCAGAGACTCCCCGTAAAATACTCCTTCACTTTACAACGGACAAAAATATTCGAAATGGGGGGGAAGGTGCAAGCAGATGAGGTTGTGAACGCGGAATTGATTTATGATTGAACGAGGCATTCCGGGCAGAAAACTGTTCGGAATTCTTTAATATATTCTAAAGTTGCGGTAGAATTGTTCACGAGTTTTATGGTATAATCCGAATACGAACATTGAGCAACAAATCGGAAGTTGGAGGAGGAAAACCAATGGACAGTTTACTTAAATTTTTGAAGGACAAAATCGTTGATAAAATGCCGCTGGAAGAAATTGTAGATGTATTTGAGCAAATGTGCAGTATTCCGCTTGAAGACGATATGATTTTATTTGAAACCGGGACATTTTCCACTTTTGAACCTGAACCTGTGTTTGAAATTTCGTTAGTTAGGCAATTCCCAAATAATGACGAAGAATACTGCCAAATCCATGTGGACATTCTATACAAACCTACCGGTGAAAACGAAATATTCAGTGAAACAACATGGGACGAAGATTTAAACGAGAGTATATTTAACTACATTAGAAAATCTGAGGCTTTTGCATATGCAAAAAATCAGGAATACATCAAAGTGAAAATATATTTGGTCGAAACCTAAATTAATAATTCCCGTTTGCCGAACTGACAAAAACCCTTTAGGAACTAAAGGACGCACTTTCATACGCTCCTGTCGGGAGTATCGCGCGTCCTGCGGAGCTTCATTCTCCGTCAGCAGAAAAAACTGGCAGACCTCGAATGTTTTGTCACTTTGTTCCGTCAAGTGCGCTGCATGCCCGTGCGACGCTTGCGCGTCTATTCTTTGCAGACTTGCCGTCCGCAAACGGTTTGGAAGCCGTTTGCCGCCAGCAAGTTTAAAACTACATTCAGCATTTAGTAGATATTAAAATGTCAGAGTTAATATGGGCAATCATTTGTCCTGGCCTCGCTATTGTTTGTTTAGTCATAAGCGTTTTGCAATTCAAAGAGAAAGGCTTTCTTTTCAACAATGCTTATATCTGGGCTGCTAAGCAAGAACGAGAAACAATGAATGGAAAAATGGCTCGACATCATCAAAAGCTCGGTTGCAGTCCCGACATTCGCTTCATACTCGACTACGGTTAAGAAGATTGTAGCACCGTACTTCCGCGAAAAGGAAGTGACGCTCAAGAACCTGACCGCAAAAGACATTCAGGAGTTTTACCTGAGTGAGCTTGAGCGTGTCAGTCCATCCTCGGTCATTCATTATCACGCCAATATTCACAAAGCTCTCAAGTATGCCGTGAAGATTGACCTGATTGATGTAAACCCGGCGGATAAGGTTGAGCGTCCGAAGAAAGACCGCTACGTCGGCAGTTTCTATGATGCCGATGAGGTCAACGCTCTTTTCGAGGCTGCAAAAGGAAGCAAACTTGAACTGCCAATTCTGTTCGGTGCGTTCTACGGTCTGCGCCGGAGTGAAGCAATCGGTCTGAAATGGGATGCCATCGACTTTGACCAGAACACCATCACCATTCGTCATACGGTTACTTCCTGTGATCTCGACGGCAAGCGCGTTCTGGTTGCGTCGGACACCACAAAGACCAAATCGAGCATGAGGACACTGCCTCTTGTTCCGTTCATGCGGGAAAGACTTCTTACGCTGAAAGAAGAACAGCAGGAAAACCGCCGCTTGTGCGGACGCAGCTACATCAAGGAATATCTTGAGTATGTATGTGTCAATGAGATTGGCGATCTGATCAAGCCCCACTACGTCACAGAGAGTTTTCCGAAACTGCTCAAGGCAAAGGGAATGAGACAGATCAGGTATCACGATCTCCGGCATAGCTGTGCTTCGCTCCTTTTGGCAAACGGTGTGCCTATGAAGCAGATTCAGGAATGGCTTGGTCACAGCGACTTCTCAACTACGGCGAACATTTACGCACATCTGGATTACAGCTCGAAGCTGACTTCGGCTGACGCAATGCTCAATGGCTTGGGCTTTGCACAGAACTGAAAAAGAAAAGCCAGCAGCCGGTAAGACCGACTACTGGCGTGATTTCTGGCGGAGACGGTGGGATTCGAACCCACGGACCCTTGCGGATCAACTGATTTCGAGTCAAAATTCGCTATTTAGAAATAAGCGGAATTAAGAGAAATTGAGTGACGATGGCGGAACTTGAAGAAGCCCGTATTTCAAGGGTTTTTCAAGGGTAAAAGCTCGGAAAATGGAAAAACGCCCAAAAATCAATGAGTTCGAATAATTAGCGGTTTCACTGCTTTTTAGGGGAGAACTGAGCATTTTGGGGAGAACTAGGGGAGAACTGGGGAGACCAAACAAGAAAAAATCGCAGTTCCTACGACTGCGTTTTGAACAGACTTTCATGGGAAACCACCTGCCGTTGACCAATATGAAAAGGTGGTTTGAACATGAAAAATTTAGAAGCGCATTTCAAAGAGATCAAGAAGCAATACCCAAAAACCATGAGCAAGGATCAGCTATATCGGGTGGCCCACATCAGCAAGGCAACCGCACTCTATTTGCTTCAAAGCGGTGCAATTCCATGCAAGGACACGGGTAAAAAAACACGTCGCTATACCATTAAGACAGACGATGTGATCGAGTACCTGCGTCAGAGGGAAATATGCCCGGAAAAGTACAAGGCCAGTGAAGGATGGTACGCAGGGACAGCAGGTGCTAAAAAAGCAATAGCTCCAAGCTGCTGGATAACGCTGACTCCTGAGCAGACGAAACAGTTTGAGCTGTTTTTTGAAGCGGAAATGAAGGAGATGGCGGACCTTATTACAATCGAGGAGCTTGCCGTGTTTGCTGGATACAAATCTACCTCTGTAGTAAACTGGTGCAGCAGCAAAAAGATGAAGGCATTTAAGATTGGAGGGAAATATTTTATCCCCAAAGAGTGTGCTATCAAATATTTAGCTTCAGCGGCAATGTGCCGTAATCCGCAACAGTCGTACAGGTACAAGCTGTTTGTCACAGAGTTCAGAAAACAATACAACATAAAATCATGAAAACAGTACATAGCGCGTCTGTTACCCAAAGTGGCGCTTGGGTCGGCAGGCGCGCTATTTTTATGCCCAGATGCGGGCGAAGGAGGTGTTATTGTGAAAGCATATGGGAAGTCGTGGGGCTACAACGTATATGACTGCCGGTACTGCCTGTACCGAAAAGGAAAAATACAGGGCTGCGTCTATCCGGACGGCTGCTGCTGTCCCGTCCCGCAGAAGCCCGAAAGACGGAACGGCATAGAACAAGTTTACGAAGCAAATGCGGACAGCGCCGCTCCCGTTTCGGAGTGCGAGGGCTGTCCCTACGGAAAGGCTGCCCCCTGCATTGGATGGTGTACCAAAGAGGTCATGCGCGCCGCAGGGCTTCCAAAGGAGCGTGACAGAAGCCATGTATGACTATTTCTACGGTGCGGAAGCGGAACAGTTCTCCTTCTACCGCATCCCCAAGGTGCTGTTCACGGAGGAACGGTTCAGAAGCGTTTCCGCAGAAGCCAAGGTGCTCTACGGTCTACTCCTTGACCGTATGAGCCTGAGCTGCAAGAACGGCTGGCTGGATCAGGCGGGGCGTGTGTATATCATCTTCACCATCGAGGAGGTCATGACCGCCCTGGGCTGCGCCGACCAGAAGGCCGGAAAGCTGCTGCATGAGCTGGAGAGCAAATGCCGCCTCATCGAGCGCAAGCGGCAGGGGCTGGGCAAGCCCAACCTCATCTACGTCAAGAACTTTGTGGATAAGGATGTGGATAACGCATCGGGCAGCACCGCGCCCTCCCCGGAATCACGATTCCAGAACCGTGAAAATCACGATTCAGGAGCAGTGAAAATCACGGATCAAGAATCGTTAAAATCACGAGGTAGTTATACTGATAAGAATTATACTGATTTTAGTGATACTGATTCCTTTCCCTTCACTTCGTTCAGGAGGGATCACGGTCGGGAAGCGAAAGGAAACGAAGCGGCTCTGAGAGAGCGGTACAGAGAGCTTATTGCGGAGAACATCGCCTACGACGCACTCCTGACAGACTATCCATACGAGCAGGACACGCTGGAAGAAATCCTGGAGCTGCTGGTGGATGTGGTCTGTACGACGAAAAGCTCCGTCCGCATTTCCGGCGACGATAAGCCCGCCGAGGTGGTCAGGAGCCAGTTTTTGAAGCTGAACAGCGAGCACGTCCGCTTTGTGGTGGGCGGGCTGAAGGAAAACACCACCCGCATCCGCAATATGCGCCAGTATCTTCTAGCCACGCTGTATAACGCCCCTCTGACCATCGGGAACTACTACAGAAGCCTTGTCAGCCACGATATGTCGGAGGGCTTCATCTGAGCCGCAGGTTATTGCCTGCGGCTTTGGCATTTCCAGGAGGTGATACGACAATGCCGAACCAAGAACCAAGCGAACAGGTACAACAGATACTGCTGTCGGAGATTCGTCCCTTCAAAAACCATCCCTTCAAGGTGACAGACGATGAGCTCATGCAGCAGACCATCGACAGCATCATGCAGGTGGGCGTTCTCAACCCCGCCATCATCCGCCCCGCACCGGAGGGCGGATACGAGATGGTAGCCGGACACAGGCGGCTCCATGCCGCAGACCTTGCGGGGCTGAAAACCATACCGGCCATCGTCCGCAATCTTGACGACGACGAGGCGGTGATCCTCATGGTGGACAGCAACTTGCAGCGGGAAACCATCAGTCCCATGGAACGGGCGCAGGCGTACAAAATGAAGCTGGAAGCGTTGAAGCATCAGGGGAAAAAGCTGGAATTGAAAACTGATTCAACTTCTCCCCAAGTTGGGGAGAAGTCATCGTGGGCTGTCAGCATCGTAGCGAATGACGCTAACGCCAGCCGAAGTCAGGTACAAAGGTTTGTTCGTCTCAATGAGCTTGTTCCTGAGATTCAGGAAAAGGTGGACAGTAAGGAGATCGCGTTCAGCCCCGCCGTGGAGCTGTCATACCTCACCCATGACGAGCAGAAGCAGTTTCTGGACGCAATGGACTATTCCCAGAACACGCCCTCCCTTTCCCAGGCACAGCGGCTCAAGAAGCTCAGCCGGGAGGGAAAATGCACGAAGGAGGCCATGCGCTCCATCATGTCCGAGGAAAAGAAGGAGGAACAGGAGCGCATCACGCTGAGCAGCGATACCCTCCGCAAATATTTCCCCCGAAGCTACACGCCCCTGCAAATGCAGCAGACCATCATCAAGCTGCTGGAGCAGTGGCAGAAAAAACAGCAGCGCCGGAACGAGCGCTGAGAAAGGCAGGTTTATCCATGAACGTAACCATCAACATCTACGGCGACGTACACATCCACTGCGACTGCTGCGACGGGTGCGGCGAATATGACGACAATTTCGACGACGCCCTCGAAGCGCCGCATGAGGCTGCGCCGGATGCGGAGGACGGCGGCGAACAGATCGGCCCGACCGCCGAAGAAGCGGAAGCGGCGGTAAAGGCATTGGCGGCGTTTTTTCTTCCGCTTTTTTCGGAGGAGACCGACGAGGGAGGCGGCGCGCATGAAGGAATTTGACGTGACCATCACCGAAACGCTGAAGCTCACCGTGTCCGTGGAGGCTTCTTCCAAAGAGGAAGCACAGCAGATGGTAAGCGACCAGTGGCACGCCGGGGATCATATTCTGGATGCGGACAATTTCGTGGAGGTGGAGTTTGAGAGCAATGACGGCAAGGAAATCTCCGCCGAAAGAGCGCCGGACGACACCCTCGAGGTGCTCATGGTGGAGCCGGGACAGTACCCGCGCGTGGAGCGCATCGGCTCCGACCTCGCCTCCTTGCAGAAGGCTGTGGATGGCTATATCGAAGCGATTTACCCATATGACGACCCCGTGGCGCTGATCTGCGGGGAGGAAGCCAAGCTGGAGGGCAAGCCCCTGAACCGCGCCCTGCGAGACGAGGACGGCGATATCTACGATATTGTGGCCGGTAAATTCTTCATCTGCGGTCTGGGGGATGAGAACTTTGCGTCTCTCCCAAAGGAGCTGCAACAGAAATACGAGGAAAAGTTCCGTCAGCCGGAAGCCTTTTTGAAGATGGGCAGCAAGATCATGGCGATCCATACCGAGCCCGCCAAGGCAGCGGGCAAGGGCAAGACCGCTCCGGTGACAGAGCGCTGATACCATCAATCCCAATGCGAACGGAAGGAGGGAAAACTCATGCAGGAAGAAATTGAAAACAGAACTGTCACTTTAATCATCTCCGCCGTCAAGCTGACCGCACGGGAGCTGAAGGCCGGGATGGATAAATATCTTTCCGAAAAGAAGAGCAAAGCCATGGAAAAGGCGCGTGCCGCGCCTGAAAAGCCCAGCGGCAAGCAGACGGTGAGGCAGCTCATAGGGCAGAATCAGGGTGTATCCAACATTGAGATCACCAACAGCAATATCAAAGGCTTTGAGCGCATAGCCCGGAAATACGGCGTGGATTTTGCCGTTAAGAAAGACCGCAGCGTTTCACCGCCGAAATACTTTGTGTTCTTTAAGGCGAGGGATGCGGACGCACTGACGGCGGCGTTCAAGGAATACACGGCATATGAGCTTAAACGCGCCGCCAAAGCGCAGAACCGTCCCTCCGTGCTGGCGCATCTGCAAGCACTCAAGGCGAAGGTTCAGGCTATTACGCCGGGGAAATCCCAAAACCAGAACAGGGGCATCACGATATGAAGAAACCTCTGAATATCAAGAAGTTACTGCTTCCCAATATCCCATATGTCTTTATCGCCCTCTTTGCCACCAAGCTGGGACAGGCGTGGCGGCTTGCCCCCGGCATGGATTTCTCGGGAAAGGCGCTGCACCTCATGGAGGGCTTTGCCGCCGCGTTCCAATCGGCGCTGCCCAGCTTCCACCCCATCGACCTGTGCGCGGGCGTTGCAGCCGCTCTGCTCATCCGTCTGGCGGTGTATGTCAAGGGCAAAAACGCCAAGAAATTCCGCAAAAATCTGGAATACGGCTCTGCCCGTTGGGGCAAGCCCGAGGATATCGCCCCTTACGTCGATCCGAAGTTTGAGAACAACGTCATTCTCACCCAGACCGAGCGGCTCATGATGTCCAACCGTCCCAAAGACCCCAAGACGGCGCGGAACAAAAACGTGCTGGTGGTGGGCGGCTCCGGCAGCGGCAAGACGAGGTTTTTCATTAAGCCAAATCTCATGCAATTACACAGTTCATACGTTGTGACCGACCCGAAGGGCAGCATCGCCGTGGAGTGCGGAAAGCTCATGCTCCGCAATGGCTATAAGGTGAAGATATTCAATTCCATCAACTTCAAGAAGTCCCACCACTACAACCCCTTTGCATATATCCACAGTGAGAAGGATATTTTGAAGCTGGTCACGACCCTCATCGCCAATACCAAGGGGGACGGGAAATCCGGGGACGACTTCTGGCAGAAGGCCGAGACGCTGCTCTACACGGCGCTCATCGGCTATATCCACTACGAAGCCCCGGAGGAGGAACAGAACTTCGCCACGCTCATCGAGTTCATCAACGCCATGGAGGTGCGCGAGGACGATGAGACCTTTGAGAACAACGTGGATCTGGCCTTCAAGGAGCTGGCAAGCCGGGAGCCGAATCACTTTGCCGTGCGGCAATATAAAAAATACAAATTAGCGGCGGGCAAAACAGCCAAGTCGATCAATATTTCCTGCGGCGCGCGCCTTGCGCCCTTCGATATTCAGGAGCTGCGGGAGATCACCATGTACGACGAGCTGGAGCTGGACACCCTGGGCGACCGGAAAACGGCGCTGTTTCTCATCATGAGCGACACCGACAGCACCTTCAATTTCCTTATCTCCATGATTTACAGCCAGTTATTCAACCTGCTGTGCGAAAAGGCCGACGACGTGTACGGCGGCAGGCTCCCCGTCCATGTGCGCTGCCTCATCGATGAGTGCGCCAACATCGGGCAGATACCGAATCTGGAAAAGCTCATGGCCACCATCCGCAGCCGCGAGATTTCCGCCTGTCTGGTGCTGCAAGCCCAAAGCCAGCTGAAGGCGCTGTACAAGGACAACGCTGACACCATCATAGGCAACTGCGACAGCTCCATCTTCTTAGGCGGTAAGGAGCCCGGCACGCTGAAGGAGCTGAATCAGGCGCTGGGGAAAGAGACCATCGACACCTTCAACACCGGCGAGAGCCGTGGACGGGAGGTTTCCCACAGCCTGAACTATCAGAAGCTGGGCAAAGACCTTGCCACGATAGACGAGCTGGCGGTGCTGGACGGCGGCAAGTGCATCTTGCAGCTTCGGGGCGTGCGCCCCTTCCTCTCGGATAAGTACGACATCACCCGTCACCCCAATTATAAGTATCTGTCGGACGCGAACCCAAGGAACGCCTTTGATATCGAGAAATACCTCTCCACAAGGCTGGTGCCGAAAGCGGATGAGGTCTACGAGGTGTTCGACGCGGGCAGCGTCTGAGCGTACAAGCCCGCCGCCCTCATGCGGCGGCTTTTCATATAGATACGGATGAGAAAAGACGCTTCCTCGCTTGCAGGGTCGGAACGAATCCACGAACTAAAAATTGAAAGGAGAAGCCGGAATCGGGGCTGCATCGCAGCTTTCGCGCCGGCTCCTGCTGTATCCGCGAGATCTCAACACAACCAACACCCAATGATTCCGGCAACACAAATATGGAATTTTTCAACTCTGCTGTCGGCGTTCTTCAAACTTTGGTTATTGCCCTTGGCGCAGGTCTCGGCATCTGGGGAGCCATCAACCTGCTGGAAGGCTACGGAAACGACAACCCCGGCGCTAATGCACACGGTTAATAAAGAAGCACAAATAATAATGCGATAAAGACAGCCAACCGCGATTCCGGATTGTGTCAACAGCTACGCAAAAATGAATTAAAAAACAGATAACCCTAAAGAGCTTTAGGGTTATCTGCTAATATGTGCTATTCGTTTATAGGGACAAATACTGCACCATCTTCAACATTAGTAAAACCAGGAGGAAGAATTGATTCACCGAAATCAAAAGCAAGTGTTTCGTTCTTTATAGAGAACACAAACACATATTCTTTGTCAGATGTTTCAAGATAGAGCCTCTTATTCTTAATTTCGTATGTTCCATCAGCCTTATATGAACTTTCAACCGCATAGAAAAAATCAAATTGCTTATTTTCTTTTAGTGTCAATTCTGGCTTAATGGTTTGATTTGATTGTGCATATGTATATACCGATAATTTAACACTATTGCTCATCGCTTCCTGATTGAACAAACATATGGTTGCTAATATTGCAACAGCCACGATAAGAATTATTACTAAAAAAGCAGACTTTTTCATCTATGATAATACTCCAAATCACTCGGAAATTGGTTGCCCTCCCAATACATATAAGGCCCATCAGCCCACGAATGCTGGTAGAGTCCTAACTGCCCCCATTTTGACTTTACTACAAATGTTCGTTTGCTGCGTGGATAATCCGTATAGGATACGATGATTGCACTATGATTTATTCCTGTGTTTGTCCCGTCTATTGATGTAAAATAGACCATTTTATCACCAACAGAAGTATTAATCTTTGTAACTTCGCTATAACTACCATCGGTCATGTACTTAGACGGATTATTCATCCATCGAATATTTGATGTTGATTGGCTATACCAAGCGTAGGAGTGGCAATTATATTTTCTGGTCGGATTTGCAAGCCTTGTTGCATTAGGATATGCCGTGGCACATTGCGAATTCAAGCTGTTAATTTCCGCAGTGGTAAAATCAACGTCAGAAGAAGTCCATTTATATACTGTTACGGCACTTCCGTTTGGAGTATAAACTGTATCTGCAATTGCTCTAAGACCTAATGATTCGCTTTCCAACGCTCTTTCAAAAAATGCACTTGAACTCACAGAATACATATTCGGAATTTCTTGTTTGATAAGATATTTTGATTCTGCTATACTTACTAAATCATCCTTTTGATTTTCGGTCATTATATCAACAAAATCATCTTGTGAAATTAACATCTCAAGATTCCATAAGTGCGAAAACTGCTTCAATTCATAATCAGAGCTAATATCAGTTACAACATTAGCGTTTTCATAGATACTAAGAATTGCGTCAGCTCGGTCGGGCCTGGTTACAAGCGTTTGAAGCGCACAACATTCGGAAAGCAAACAAGCGTAGCCTGTATCAATACTATCAAATGCATATATATCAACAAAGAAAGGAAAAGCTAAAACAGCTTGTACAAGTTCAAATGTTGAGAGATTGTCAAGTTGCTCAGAAGGTATTTGACAAGCAGCAATGCGATCAGAACGCTCCATTGTTTGCCAAGTACTCGAATTAACAACATCATAAATGGATTCCACAGATTTGGTATGGTCATCATTCTTTGTGTCCATGCTTAAGTTACTTGCTAATGCGGTAGTGCTTAATCCAGCAATCATTATAAGTGTTAATATAAGCGAAAAGAATTTTTTCATTACAAACCTCACTTTCCAAATCATATGCCAATAACACAAATAAAAGGCGCATAAACTGACCAACAACAGTCCAACTTATGCGCCAATACGAATGATTTTGATTTGTCCCCTCCACAACTGGGGACTGCACCAAAATCGTATTTGCCACAAGTCAAACCATCTGTAAAAGAAACGATACATGGCGTTACCTCCAATCATAGTTTGTCAGATAGGTATCCTATCCGCATAATAAGTCTACCATATAATGACCATCTTTTTCAATATGGAGACAGTAATCTGTTTGTGAATTTTCCATGAACGGGCGGTTGTGAGAGGCACTTTGAAAATGGTAAAGGGGAACGGTGCGAATTGCCCTTATGAGAGCTGCCTGCTCCTGTCATTAGACAATATCGGTGGCGGCTACCGATATTGTGCCACAGAGAAAAATGAGGGCATCGTCTCCCATAAGTTCATTCATCACGAAAGATAGCAAAACAGGCTGCACCCGTCAATGGTCGAGATAAACGCTTACGCGCCATTGACAGCCGCAGCCTGTTTCGCTTTTCGGCAGACAAGACGGGCAAGCACAAGCTGTGCCTGCCCGCCCTGATCTCAGGGTTGATTTCTCATAAGTCAAGCATATGTTTTTTTGAGCGGTTTGCATGGCAAGCCGTTTTTTCACGCCCATTTTTTCAAAAAATTTATCCAAATTCTTTGGCAAAATGCCTTTCCTGTCGTTGTAGGCAGCAGAGGGAGAAATACGCATTTTTACGGCAGGAGCAGAGCGTGAGTTGTCAGAGCAAGATTCTACCGAGGTGCCATAATTCGCTGTCCGCTCATTCTGTCCCATCGGAATCTTGTTGGGGAGTGCCTTCCCCAAACCCTGCTGTTGCGGCTTACGCCGGAGAGAGCGCCGAAGATCAAACCATTAAGAATTTGTGAACATTGAAAAACAGCCCCGTACTTTTTGCCGTTTTTTCTTTAGGTATTTGAGGAGATATTTACACGCGCCCGCTACATGGGCGCAGAAACAGAAAGGAAGTGAAGCCCATGCCCCGCAAACAGTACGACACGCCGCGCCGAAAGCGGGTAGTCAAGACCCGGCTGACCGAGGAAGAATACGCCGACTTTGCCGCCCGCCTTGCGCCCTACGGCATCAGTCAATCCGAGTTTATCCGCCGTGCCATCCGGGGCGCGACCATCCGCCCCGTCGTGACCGTTTCCCCGGTCAACGACGAGCTGCTGTCCGCCATCGGGAAGCTGACCGCCGAATACGGCAGGATCGGCGGCAACTTAAACCAGATAGCCCGGACGCTGAACGAGTGGCACAGCCCCTATCCGCAGCTTGCGGCAGAAGTACGGGCGGCGGCTTCCGACCTTGCCGCCTTGAAGTTTGAAGTTCTCGAAAAGGTAGGTGAAGCGGTTGGCAACGTTCAAACATATCAGCTCTAAGAACGCCAACTACGGCGACGCTGAAAAATACCTGACCTTTGAACACGATGAGTTCACCATGAAGCCCACGCTGGACGAGCAGGGGCGGCTTGTGCCGAGGGAGGACTACCGCATATCCACGCTGAATTGCGGCGAGGAAGATTTCGCTGTTGCCTGTATGCGCTCCAATCTCCGCTACGGAAAGAATCAGAAGAAAGACGACGTAAAGAGCCACCACTACATCATCAGCTTTGACCCACGGGACGGCCCGGACAATGGGCTGACCGTTGACCGTGCGCAGGAGCTGGGCGAGAGGTTTTGTAAAGAGCAGTTCCCCGGACACCAAGCCCTTGTCTGCACCCACCCGGACG
>OHSM01000203.1_pt1 | contig 28487 bp, 20 predicted proteins | sample 1578671 | NCBI WGS metagenome assembly OHSM01 (sample SAMEA3879591, study PRJEB24766) | human gut metagenome | biome: human-associated habitat; feature: feces | place: USA | collected 1985/1987 | reverse complement strand
CAATGGTTCCGGCAATTCTTATACTTACATTTGCGTGGACGCTTAAGTCGATGACGGACAGCCTCGGAGCTAAGGAATATGTTGCGGACCTTGTAAGAAATGTATCCGGAATGTGGCTTAATCTGCTTCCTGCGATAGTATTTATTATAGGAGTGTTCCTTGCTTTTGCTACGGGAACATCATGGGGAACATTCGGAATACTTATCCCGATAGTTGTAGATGCATTTTCAACAACCAACCACACGATGATGATCATTGCGATTTCAGCATGTATGGCAGGTGCGGTATGCGGAGATCATTGTTCACCGATATCAGATACTACAATAATGGCTTCTGCCGGTGCGCAGTGCAATCATATGAACCATGTATCCACCCAGCTGCCGTATGCGATAGTGGTTGCAATAGTATCATGCGTGACATATATAATTGCAGGATTTGTCAAGAATCCGGTCGTATCGCTTGTTATCGGAATCATATTGATGATGGGCACGATTATGGGAATCAAATACCTTAACAATTCCAGAATTGCAGAATAAAGAAGTCCGGAAATTTAATCGTGCGGAATATCATGGAAACGACCGTCGAGTTCCTCTGTCTTTATTATATTGATAAAGGCATGTGAATCGATTTTACGTATTAAAGGAATAAGCTCTCTTTTTGCTTCGGAATTGATAACGGAGTAAATGAGAGTTTTTTCTTTCTCTTCATAACAACCGATTCCTTTGAAAAGCGTTGCGTCATGATTGGTCATCTCGCGTATGGCAGTATATATTTCCTCTGATTTATCAGAGATGATAAAAAGAGTCGCTTTCTGATATCTTTTGTACAAAAACTGGATTACCTGCGTGCTGCAGAACTGGTAAATTATGGAATATAATGCAATGGACCAGCCGAATAACATGCCGGCAATTGCAAGTATCACAATGTTGCCGATAAGGATATAGTTCCACCCGTCAATGCCTTTCTCGTGAGAAAGAAAAATACTTATAAAATCCGTTCCTCCGGTCGTGGTGCCGACATTAAGGCACAGGCTGATCGAAAGGCCGTTTATGAGTCCGCCGAACACGCTGATTAAGAGAATATCGGTCGTGAACACATATGCCGGAAGAAGGTCGACAAGTATACTCGAAAGGATTATGACGACAATCGAATAAATTGTGAATTTGCGGCCGATATATCGGAATGCGATATAAGCCGGGACGATATTAAGCAATACGTTAAATATCGAGAACGGAATCGTAATGTGCAGGAAATCTTCAATGACAGCCTGTATAAGTAATGATACACCGGAGAAGCCGCCCGGGTACAGACCGGCCGTTTTGGCAAAACAACGCAGATTCCAGGCGTAGAGGAATGAAGCTGTAATCACGATAAATACCCTGAATACCTGATAGAAGTGCGGATGCTTATTTTCCAATGACTGAAACATAATTAACCTCCTTATATGAGTTACCCGGCAATTGTGCTCAGGAAGAGCCGGATGATTAAAGCTCACTTAATGTTTTGATAAAATCATAGCAAAAATTTAATATGCAGTCAATTAAACTATTGTTAAAAATAAAATACCGTGGTACAATAACTACATAAACGTTGATATTAGAAAAGCATTGACGGAAAGAGTAATGTGATAATGCCATCCAGAGAGAGCACGAATGGTGGAAGTTTGCTTATGGTTATGTTGCATGAAGACCACTCCCAAGCTGTGCGCATAAGATTGTATTCCGAAGCGTCACCGTGTAGCTGCGTTATAAGCGAAGAGTTAAAGTTAAGGTGGAACCGTGCTTAGCACCCTTAAGTGTATTTATATGCACTTAAGGGTTTTTTAATATCATGAAGAATAAGGAGATAATTAAAATGGTTAATTTTAAAGAAGACGAACAGTTAAAAATGTTAAACCATTCATGTGCACATCTTATGGCACAGGCAATCAGACATCTTTATCCGCATGCCAAGTTCTGGGTAGGTCCTGTAGTTGCGGAAGGTTTCTATTATGATGTGGATCTTGGTGATGATGTTATCAGGGATGAAGATGTTGCGGCAATAGAGAAAGAAATGAAGAAACTTGCCAAGAAAGGCGACAAGATTGTCCGCAAAGAGATTTCCAAGGAAGAGGCTCTCAAGATGTTCGGCAATGACGAATATAAGGTTGATCTCATCTCTGACCTCGAAGACGGAACCATTACATGTTATGAACAGGGCGATTTCACGGATCTCTGCCGTGGACCTCATGTTGACAATACGAGACTCTGCCGTCATTTCAAGCTTGTAAGACATTCAGGCGCATATTGGAAGGGCGACAGCAGCAATAAGATGCTTCAGAGAATTTACGGAGTATGTTTCCCAACAGCGGAGGAACTCGAAGCACATCTGCAGCTTCTTGAGGAAGCTAAGGAAAGAGACCACAGAAAGATCGGCAAGGATATGAATCTTTTTATGGTGGACGACCTTGTCGGACGCGGACTTCCGATGTTTCTGCCAAAGGGTTATACAATATGGCAGGAACTTGAAAATTATATTAAGGCCAAGGAGCGTAAGCTCGGATATCTTCATGTAATGACACCTTGTGTTGGTACAGTCAATCTCTATAAGACATCCGGACATTGGGATCATTACAAGGAAAACATGTTCCCGGCAATGGAAGTTGAGGGCGAGTCATTTGTATTAAGACCGATGAACTGCCCGCATCACATGATGATATATGCTAATAAAATGCACTCATATAAAGATCTTCCTATAAGAATCGGAGAGATTGCACATGATTTCAGATTTGAAGCCAGCGGAACACTTAAGGGAATCGAGAGAGGCCGTCACTTCTGCCAGAATGATGCACATATTTTTGTTACACCGGAACAGATAAAGGACGAGTTTACCAATGTTGTAGATCTTATTTTCAGCACATATAAGGATTTTGGCATCACGGATTACCGCTGTGTGCTTTCACTCAGAGACCCGGCCAACAAGACCAAATATCATGATGATGATGAGATGTGGGATAAGGCAGAGAATGCACTCAGAGAGGTTATGAACAGCCTCGGAATAGAATATACCGAAGAAATAGGCGAGGCAGCATTCTACGGACCGAAGCTTGATGTCAATGTTAAACCGGCAGTAGGTAACGAATATACGCTTTCCACATGCCAGCTTGATTTCTGCCTTCCGGCCAAATTTGAACTCACATATGTTGACAAAGATGGCGAGAAGAAGACACCGGTTGTCCTCCACAGAGCAATTCTCGGCTCACTTGACAGATTTATGGCATATATTCTTGAAGAGACCAAGGGAAATCTTCCTACATGGCTTGCACCGGTACAGGTTAAAGTTATACCGATTAAGACAGATGATGAGGAACTTATGGCATATGCCCATGAAATCTGTGATGTACTTGAAGCACATAATGTCAGATATGAGCTTGATGACAGGGCAGAGAAGATGGGATACCGCCTCAGGGAGGGACAGATTCAGAAAGTTCCGTATCTCCTTGTAATAGGAGCCAGTGAGAAAGCTGACAGAACTGTTTCCTGCACCCTTCACGGACAGAAGGAAAAGACAGTATTCGGTCTTGATGAATTTGTTGAGAAGATTGATAACGAGATTAAGAATAAGCTCAGATAATATTCTCATACAACGATAAACATATTGGATTCACAGCATATTATGTAATATAAACGCATATATGAAGGGAATCAAAGGATATGGCACAATTTACCAATCAGGCGCAGATCCGTTATGGAAATGCGGTTGCCAATTCAAACATTGCCGTCGGTGAAATACTTGAGGTGCTTTCGGCATCCAAAACAGCGGTAAGAACAACCTACGGACAAAATGACAGTGTGACATATATTGTCAGCATAGTCAATGCAGGAACAGTCCCTGTTACAGGACTTACACTTTCGGATAACCTGGGAGCTTATACTTTCGGAACCGGTTCGCTTACACCTTTAACTTATGTTGAGGGTACGGTAAAATATTATGTGAATGGTACCTTACAGACAGCACCTGCGGTTACCACAGCTCCGGTCTTTACGATCACGGGGATAACGGTGCCGGCCGGAGGAAATGCCATGATAATCTATGAGGCGATGGTAAACCGGTATGCACCTCTTGATGCCGGTTCGTCAATTACCAACAATGCTAATATAAGCGGAGGCGGAATTACACCTGTTACTGTAGATGAGATAGTGCGTGCACAGACGGCACCGCTTTTGACAATTACCAAATCGATAAGCCCGGTTCCGGTTACCGAAAACGGAACGATCACTTACACCTTCCTTATCCAGAACGGTGGAAGTGCTGATGCCGATGCGGCATCAGGTGTTACGGTATCGGATAATTTTGATCCGGTGCTTACTAATCTTACAGCAACGTATAACGGTACACCGCTTGTGCCGGGCACAGATTACACATATAATGAGACATCGGGTGAATTTGTGACAACAGCCGGCAGGATAACGGTACCGGCCGCAGTTTTTACACAGGATGCAACAACCGGTATATGGGCAATAAATCCGGGAGTCGGAACGCTTGTGGTAACAGGAACTATATAATATTTTATCCCGTGGGAGAATTCCTGCGGGATTTCCGTTTAAACATTGTCACATTATTGCAAAATATGTTAAAATATCAATTATCAGAATACATCACGGAGGAACACATATGGAATACGACGAGTCAGTCTTTAAAGAGAAAGCTAACCGGAGAGCAAGAAGAATATGGCTGATATTTGCCATTCTCCTTTCAGCCAATTACGGAAGCGATCTGGCAAACGGTTTATCTACATCAACATACTATATTATTTTTCTGGCATTATGCTGGATACCGATCATTTCAGGAGAAATATTACTTCGTGCCAAGGGTTTTGCAACCGAAGCATACAAGTATAATCTTGTAATCGGGTATGGTGTATTCTACACATTCGTGATAAGTACAACGGAATCACCTATTGCTTTTACATATATTCTTCCGGTTACAAGCCTTCTTGTGTTATACAAGAACAAGAAATTCATGGTGACATGCGGAATTGTTAATTCGCTGATAATAGCCGGAAGTTCCGTGTACAGATATATGAACGGATTTAATACCGCGTCCGATCTGAAAAATTACCAGCTTGAGCTGGCATGTATCATATTATGCTATGTGTGCTATGTAATGTCCATAAAGCATCTGAATGAGTCCGACGGTGCAATGACGGACAGTATCAAGGCCGACCTTAAAAGGGTTGTAACCACGGTTGAGAAGGTTAAACAGGCAAGTAATTCAATAATGGACGGCGTGACGGTAGTCAGGGAACTGGCCTCGGAGAATTCACACGGTGCCAATATTGTCGTTGACAGTATGGACAGGCTCAGAGAGAACAATGGGCGGCTGCATAAGTCGACGGATTCATCCAGCCAGATGACTACGGATATTAATCTTCAGGTTAATAATGTTGTCGGAATGATTGATAAGATGGTGGCCCTTACCGCAGAGTCCGGCAAGCATGCCAGGGTAAGTTCATCGGATCTTGACAGCCTTATCGATACAACAAAGACGATGGCATCATTATCGGAAGAGATCGGAAATATACTCCGCACGTTTAAAGATGAATTTGCCATGGTAAAGAACGAGACAGGAACAATAGAAAATATTTCCGGACAGACCAATCTTCTTGCACTCAATGCTTCCATAGAGGCTGCAAGAGCCGGAGAGGCCGGAAAAGGATTTGCGGTTGTAGCCGATCAGATACGTTCGCTCAGTACAGATACAAGGGCGTCATCGGGGACAATCAAGGATGCACTTACAAGGCTTGATGATACATCCGTCAAGATGACTGATTCCATAGAACAGACATTACAGCTTATACAGCTTACACTCGACAAGGTTATGCTTGCGGCCGGCAATATTGCTAAGATATCGGAAGATGCGGGTGAGCTTGATAACAATATCAGAATGATAGATACAGCCATCAAAGATGTTGAATCATCGAATATTCATCTTGTGGATAACCTGACTGAGGTAACCGGAATTGTTGCCGATATGACCGAGAGTGTCACGGACTCCAATGAAATAAGCAAGAGAATGCTCAGTAAATACGACGAAACCGCATCCAATATTAACTCAATCGAGAAAGTTGTTGAATCGCTTATGTGTGAACTTGGCATAGGCGGATTCATGGGCGTTGAGGATCTTCTGCCCGGTATGAAACTCATGGTAGAGGTTGGAACGGATAACAAGTATTATGGTGAGTTAATCTCACATGATGACGATGTCATGACGATAAGACTTAATAATGATGGTATCATTGCTGATAATACGGAGTGTAAGGTGCAGATTACAGTGGGCAATGTCCTTTATTGCTGGGATAAGGTCCGTGTCAAAGGAACCGGAGCGGCGAGAACCTACAGCGTATTTATTGAGTCCAGACCTAAGATAAATAACAGGCGTAAATATCCGCGTGTCGACATAGATAATTCCTGTACCGTCACGATTAAGGATACCGGCAGAAGTATAGAATGTAAGCTTGACAACATAAGTGCGAACGGTTTTGCATTTATTACAAGGGATGCATGTTTTATGGATCATAAGTCGGAAGAGATATCAATGGAGATACATGATTTTGTGCTTACAAGACATAACAGATTAGAAGGCCGTGTAATAAGATGCTCAGACGATGAAGGTTCGTATATTGTAGGATGCCAGATGCCTGAGGATGATTTCTTTATCAGGGATTATGTAAGCGAAAGACTCAAGAAAGAGAAAAACCAGAGAAAATAATGAATACAAGAGAAGAAGCATTGGAATACGGACTGACTTTTCCAGGAACTTATGTGGATGCGCCGTTTCATGACCGTAACTGGCAGTTAGTCAGGGTAAGGCCATCAGAAAAAGCTTTTCTGTGGACATATGAGCGTAATGGATACATTAACATTAATGTCAAGGTAAATCCTGAATGGCGGGATTTCTGGCGGGATGCTTTTGAGGCCGTGATACCCGGATGGCATCAGAATAAGGAACACTGGAATACGATAATTCTGGACGGAAGCATACCGGACGATACGATCAGAGACATGATAGCACAGAGCTATGATCTGGTTGCGGATAATCCGACAAAAAGGATATACGATGCCGTATGCAATATCCCGAAGGGAAAGGTGGCCACATACGGTCAGGTTGCGGCACTTGCGGGTAATCCTAAGATGTCAAGGGCTGTCGGCAATGCACTCCATAAGAATCCGGATCCGGACAGGATTCCGTGTTACAGGGTTGTCAATTCAAAGGGAGAGCTTTCGGGCGCATTTGCTTTCGGCGGTAAGAACATACAGGCGGAGAGACTTATGGCGGATGGAATAGAAGTTGTCAACGGCCGCGTTGATCTGAAAAAATACGGAATTTAAAAATTAACACTTACATAATTTTGTAAAGTGTGTTAAGATGATATGTATTCAAATTTATATGGTTATAATTGGAAACGCACAATCCTCCGGGATGATAACGAACAACACATTCATTATTATTCAGGAGGATTTTTTATGCCGAAAAATAAGTTTCAGGATGTCATATTTACGGCCATTATGGCGACAATAATGGTGTATGGTATGATAGTTTATAACGTTGCGTTAAATATGGGAGGAGTGTATGCCGCTACATTTACCGCGGCACTGCATGAGATGCCGATAATGGTGCCGATAGCATTTGTGTTGGAATTTTTCCTGGTTGGAAAGTTAGCAAGAAAACTTGCTTTTACAGTAATGAAACCGGATGACAGGCCGCAGTTTATCACATATGCAATTTCGATATGTATATGCTGTATAATGTGCCCGATAATGAGTTTTATTGCGACAATGCTTTTTAAGGACACGAAGAATTTCGCAACATTTATACAGACATGGGGAATGAATTTCCCAATGGCGATACTGTACCAGATGTTTTACTGCGGACCGCTTGTACGCCTGATTTTCAGACTTATATTCAGAGAGAAAAATAAGTAACCCTTTATTGCACTACACTTATTAATAAAATATGTAAGCGTAGTGCAATATTTTTGTGCATTATTCACAAAAATAGGAAACTAACTTGGTAAAAGTTGAAAGTGAGGAATAAATTTTATAAAAAGGTTGTAAATTGTATACCAGGTGGTATAATAAGGTGTTTTGTACACTTTATAGGAATGGAATGGATAAGAAATGAAACAATTTACACCCAAATTATTTGATGTCCTTAAGACATCATATAGCAAAGAACAGTTATTCAAGGACATTATAGCCGGAATAATCGTCGCGATAATAGCATTGCCGCTTTCAATCGCACTCGCGCTTGCATCGGGAGTGAGACCGGAACAGGGAATCTACACGGCGATTTTTGCCGGCTTTGTTATATCCTTCCTTGGTGGAAGCCGCGTGCAGATTGCGGGCCCAACGGCCGCATTTGCGACTATTGTGGCCGGAATTGTAGCCAAAAACGGTATGTCAGGTCTTGTGACAGCGACAATTCTTGCCGGCATTATCCTTATAATAATGGGAATATTTAAGTTTGGTAATCTTATAAGATTCATACCTTATACGATAACAACAGGATTTACAATAGGAATTGCCGTTACTATTTTTGTCGGTCAGATAAAGGACTTCCTTGGTTTGACATTTACCACATCACCAATCGAAACAATCGATAAGGTCAAGGCGGTAGCGGCATCGATAGATACTTTTAATTATCAGGCGTTGATTGTCGGAATTGTATCACTCCTTATACTTATTTTTCTGCCGAAGATAAAAATATTCAGCAAGATTCCGCCGTCACTTATAGCGGTAATCGTAGCAGTTGTCATGGTTAAAATCCTTAAGATGGATGTTAAGACAATAGGTGACTTATATACAATATCAAGCGCGTTTCCGAAACCGGCGTTACCGGATCTGAGTTATTCGGCGATCATTCAGCAGATTCCGAATGCATTTACGATAGCAATTCTTGCGGGAATTGAATCATTGCTTTCATGTGTGGTATCGGACGGTATGATAGGAAGCAGGCACAAACCTAATATGGAACTCATCGCACAGGGTGCCGGAAATATTGTTTCCGCGCTTTTTGGAGGCATTCCGGCAACGGGAGCAATCGCAAGAACTGCCGCCAATGTCAAGAACGGCGGCCGTTCACCGATAGCAGGAATGGTTCATGCCATAACACTTCTGGTAATACTTGTGGTTCTTATGCCTTATGCAGCATGGATTCCGATGCCGGCCATTGCTGCAATACTTTTTATCGTTGCATATAATATGAGCGGATGGAGAGAATTTATTTCTCTTATTAAAGATTCGCCAAAAAGTGATATAATAGTGCTTATAGCAACATTCGTTCTCACGGTCGTATTTGACCTTGTGGTTGCCATTGAAGTAGGAATGGTTCTTGCGGCGCTTCTGTTCTTAAAGAGAATGGCTGACGTGACGGAAATCAAGAGCTGGAAATATATCGGTGATGATATAGATGAGAATGATGATCCGGAGCACATTAATCTTAAGCAGGTTCCAAAGCATACACTGGTGTACGAGATAATCGGACCGATGTTTTTTGCGGCTGCCGACAAATTTCTGGAGATTTCAACGGGACCGGATACCAGAGTTCTTATAATAAGGATGCGTGGTGTGCCTGCAATGGATATGACGGCTCTTCGTTCACTTAAGAAAATACACGCTCTCTGCAAGAAGAAGGGCATAACATTGATTCTTTCGCATGTCAAAGAACAGCCGCTTCATATGATGGAAAAAGCAGGTTTTGCCGATGAAGTGGGAAGAGAGAATTTCTGCGCCAATATAGATGCTTCCATCGCAAGAGCACAGGAGATAGAATTGGGATAATACCAGGAGTGATGACAATGAAATATTCTGAATGTATAGACGCGGCGAGACCGCGTATAGGACAGTTCTGCAAGGCGTGCCCGGAATGTAACGGTGCAGCTTGCCGTAACCTTATGCCGGGTCCCGGAGCCAAGGGTGTCGGAGACACTGCAATACGTAATTACAATAAGTGGAAGGAAATACGTATCAACATGGATACAATCGCCGAAAACGTTTCGGTCGATACGTCCTTAGAAATATTCGGCAGGAAATTTAAGTATCCTTTTATGGCAGGACCGGTCGGCGCGGTACAGCTTCATTACGGGGACTGCCTTGATGACGTCAGGTACAATGATATTCTTGTATCGGCGTGTGCCCGTGGCGGAATCGCTGCATTCACAGGTGACGGAACCGACGGCAATGTCATGATTGCAGCCACAAAAGCCATCAGGAATGCTGACGGTGTCGGAATACCGACCGTAAAACCATGGAATATAGAAACAATCCGTGACAAAATCAAACTTGTCAAGGAATCGGGTGCATTCGCCGTGGCTATGGATATCGATGCGGCGGGGCTGCCTTTCCTTAAGAATCTTACACCTCCTGCTGGCAGTAAAACGGTTGAGGAATTAAGAGAGATCATTGAAATGGTAGATGTGCCTTTTATTATAAAAGGTATCATGACGACAAAGGGAGCCCTTAAGGCCAAAGAGGCCGGCGCATCCGCCATTGTGGTGTCCAACCACGGCGGCCGTGTGCTTGACGGCTGTCCGGCTACAGCCGAGGTTCTTGAAGAAATCTCAGATGCGGTCAACGGTTCAATGAAGATATTCGTCGACGGCGGAATAAGAAGCGGTGCGGATGTATTCAGGGCACTTGCTCTCGGCGCTGACGGAGTAATCATCGCCAGACCTTTTGTGACTGCCGTTTACGGCGGTGCCGAAGAAGGCGTGTACTCATACATAGACAAGATTGGCGCGGAACTTAATGACACGATGAAGATGTGCGGAGTCTCCAGACTCAGTGAAATTACAAGGGATTGTGTGAGAAGTTAGGTGATATGACATGGAAGACAACAGAATGTCAATTAATGGGAATGAATATGAAGTGGTGCGCCTGTTAGGCAAGGGAAAAGGCGGATATTCGTATCTGGTGACCGACGGACACAGCCGTTATGTTTTGAAGCAGATTCACCATGAACCATGTGAATATTACACATTCGGAGATAAACTCAAGTCAGAACTCAATGATTATGAAACATTGAGAAAAACAGGAATCACAATGCCGAAGCTTCTGGCTGTGGACGAGGAAAAAGAGAGGCTTCTTAAGGAATATATACAGGGAGACACCGTATATGAACTTGTCAAAACTGACAGGATGGAGGCCCTGTGGATTGAGAAGATGCAGGATATGTGTAAACTATTATATCCTGCAAACCTTAATATCGACTATTTCCCGACAAATTTTATCCCATATGACGGAGAGTTATATTACATCGATTACGAATGTAATGCCTATATGCAGGAATGGGATTTTGAACACTGGGGAATTAAATACTGGTCCAAGACCAAAGAGTTTCTGGAATATGAGGCCAAAAAGTAAGAAGACCTCCTTTCGTTGATATTGTTTTTAAATGTGGATTGGGCTAAAATATAGTCAGACCTAAAACAGGAGATACTTACATGAAAATAACAATAATACACGGACAGAATCATCAAGGTTCAACATATCATCTTGCGCACATGATAGCGGATCGCACCGGCGGCGAAATCACAGAATTTTTCCTCCCGAAGGATTTTGAGGGCATATGCGTCGGCTGCACCACCTGCATTCTGCGCGACGAACATAAATGCCCGCATTACGACCGACTGGAGCCGGTAACCAAAGCGCTCGACGAGGCTGACGTAATCATTCTTGCGAGCCCGGTGTACGTCTACCATTGCACCGGCCAGATGAAAATGCTTCTCGACCACTACGGATACCGTTGGATGATTCACCGCCCGCGACAGGCAATGTTTACCAAGCAGGCGGTATGCGTCTCAACCGCTGCCGGTGCCGGCACTGCAAGCACGAACAAAGACATGGCCGACAGCCTTTTCTTCTGGGGCGTCCCGAAAATTTACAAATACGGTATCAACATTCACTCGATGAGCTGGACCAGAGTCAATGACAAAGTTAAGAGTAAAATGGAACACAAATCCGCTAGGATAGCCCGCCGCCTTGTAAAAAACTACGGCAAGGTCCGTCCCGGCCTCAAGACCCGCATATACTTTGAAGTCATGCGAACGATCCAGAAAAAAGCCGGTTTGTGTGAAACAGACTTAAATTATTGGCATGAACGCGGCTGGGACGGCAGTAACCGCCCGTGGAAAAAATAGATCACAAATAAAATTCAGGTGACATTCCGGTAATAATTTTGCCGGAATGTTATTTTTTATCTGATTATAAAAATATTGAAAAATGACAGCTTATAAATCGACAAAATACGAGTAATTACTTGCGCGCGATATTGAAGAGTGATAAAATTCCATCATTGACAGTTGGGAAGCAAAAAACGGTTGCAAAGCCAGTAAAATCAAGGCTTACAGCCGTTTCTCGTTTCGCAGCGATATGTGCTATATTTTTTGCACTATGGTAAATTTATCTCTTTTGTCTGCTTGATGATGCTTCGCATCGTAGATTTTTTGATGAATTCATAGTCCGTCCGAAATTCAAAAGCTTTGTGTAAAGAATCTGTTATTTCAGTTCGTGTGTAGGACGGAACATAGCCATTAGCGGTATTTAACAGCGTCATTTTCATAGAACGCAAAGTCCCGATGATCTGCTCTGTTATATATCTGTTCCCTATTTTCTTTTCTAACAGGCGGTAGAGAAGAAGACTGATATAACAAGTCATGAAATGTGCCTTGATCCGGTCATCTCTTCTGACATAAACAGGTCTGGCTTCAAATTCGGTTTTCATGATTCTGAAGTTCTCTTCAATTTCCCAGCGCTGCTTGTTAATCTTTATAATCTCCTCGATATTTCCATCCAGATTTGTCATAACCGCATAGAAACCATCGTAAAGTTCTTCTTTTGCTATCTGCTCCTCATCAATCTCATATACGTTCTTTTCTGCAATCTCGCCATCGTTTGTTACAGCAGTATTTTTCACAAAACGCATAGGATCATTTTGATTTTTTTCTTTTCTCTTTTTACAAGGAGAACTGAGGATTTTTTCTGCACGTTCGATTTGGCGTGACCGGATTTTTTGCTGATAGGCTTTATATTTCGGTGAGTATGTAACGATCAGTGTCTCATCCAAATCTCCGGTAACAACAGGAACTTCTTTGTAGTAAATGGAGTTAAAAACTTTTTCATCGTTTTCGTCCAGAGTACTGATATCTATAAAATCTGCCGAGCCGACTTTTCTGAACTGAGTTGGATTAAGGGCGATATCGCGGTCTTCCTGTTTCATCTTTTTAAGTGACTGAGTGACCACATAGGCCCGGTTCCCGATGTTGTTAAACTCTCTGTTATTTGCACTTCCAAGACCGGCATCAGAACAGAAAATAAATTCACTACAGTTAAAATCTTTTATGATTTTCTTCTCCAATGGCTTGAGTGTTGTCTGCTCGTTTTGATTGCATGGAAAAATATCAAATGCAAGCGGAATGCCGTCAGCATCCATAAACAGTCCCATGGTAACGATTGGATTGGGACGGTTTTCTTTGCTTTTTCCATAGTGCTTCAAACCGCTTTCTTCCTCAATCTCAAAGTAATAATTCGTACAGTCATAGTAAAGGATCTTCTGATTTCTTGGATGGATGAAGTTTGAGTTCTTGTATAATTCACTTTGGATAAAATCCGATTCTTCTGCGATTACAGATAAAGCTCTGTAAACATCCTGAATCTCATACTTTGGCGACTCTAGCAGAGTTTTGCAAAAGTTATAACTGCTGAGCTTGCTTGAAGGAGAGAGAGCCCTTGCGTAAACGAGATCAGTAAGAATCGCATGGAGATCATACTTAAATTTATGTCATTCCTTCATCACACGGCAGATGTTATCAAGGCGGAGCTGTGTGCAGAGTTGTTGAAGGAACAGATAACCTGTATGAAAAGAACGCGCCTCGTTCATAGGAATGCAGGCAGCTTGAGAGAATTCAACCGTAACTTTCCCGGTACGCTCATTGTAGAGTTCTGTTTCTTTGGCAGCCTCGTTTTTTGCCCAAGTCATAAGTTTTCCCCGTCACCACCGAACTGTTCCAACAAAGCGTTGTATTTTCCAAGCTTCTTATAGATACGAGATGAAGATTTTCCGTCTTCTTTTCGGAATGATTGATAAATGTAAACATCTTTATTGTCTTTACTACCTGTGATTGCAATATACATAGCATAAAATCCTTTTTCTTTTAATTATAACCACACTATTACAAACAAGTACATGGAAAAACGAAAAATTTGACATAAAAAATGCAGGTTTTATGCGATCTGCGATAACTTTTTTTAATATTCAACTGTCAAACTTCCGGGATGACTATGGTAGATCAGCGATAATGTCACTTAATGAGTTTTCAGAGCATTATAAGAAAGTATTATCAGGAGAAATTCGTCCGTTTGAATTGATGAAGCAGCTTGATATTAGTAAGAGTACATATTACAGATATGTCAATAAAATTCCGACAATGAAGTCGTTGGATAAATAATTCCTTGATTTTACTAGGGTTGTAGGGTGTTAAGAGTTACGCCATACGCCAAACAATGTAAAGAATAAGCAAATTGATGCTCATGGAATGGGCGATATGATAGTTGACCTCACTGGTAGAGATACTAGTGAGGATTATTTTTACTTGCTATTATTACGATAAAGGAATATAGTATATAATGTAATACAAAAACGTGCAAAGGAGAATGCTTGTGAAATATACTATTCAAAATTGGGATAGAAAATATGATGGAATACTTTTTTTGATGCAAAGATTGGAATCTATGTTGTTTCATTATTCAGATGACATAGATAGAGCCCCTATTCATAATACGGCTACATTAATAAAAGAATATGTTAAGTTGGCAAATGATAAAAATATTCAATCCTTTCATTTGGAAATAGTTGCATCTGAGTTATCACAGAGCATTCAAACAGATGAAATAATAAAAAAGAAATATGGAAATAACTTTATTGAAAGAATTATTAATTCATTAAAATCAAATACTAAAGAAACTATTTTCTATTTGCATTCTAATATAACATTGGAAAAGTATTATAATTGGTGCATAGAGGCTCTTCTTGATGAAGTTAAGAATCCTAAGAATAAAAAGGAGATAAATTCTTATCTGAGAAAGTGGATAGCTTCAACGATTGATTTTGGATACTCATCTTCATATATTTATAGAAATTTGCAGAATAGATTTACAAATGTAGTAGAAAATCCTCAATCGGAAATTACGGAATTTCTCAATCAGTTTAATTTAAAAGCAAAGAGATTTAAAGTGTATTTTCTATTTATGGGTTCCTTTTTAAAATATAAAGAACTATTAGAACAGCGATTGGAAATAACATATATTGATGATGGGTATTTTGAAAAACTTAGAAAAAAAGACAACAAAGCATTTATTGGTTGTGTAAATGTTGACGCAATTGATTCATATAGAGCAGTCGAATTTGCATATGCTCGACTTGAAATTTTTATTAGTTTTTATCGAGTTATAAGCAATAGAAATAAAGAAATTATTGGCAAGACTGCTTATGTAAGAAATTGTGAAACAGAGGAAGAATTATATATACCAGTATTGTCCGAGGGATTTAAAAATATTGAAATTGAACCAAAAACTGATTTGAGAACAACGATTGACGCAGCTATTTTAGGATGCCAAACAAAAACAGCTGAAACATATACCTCGATAAGAAAAATTATTATGCTACATAATATGGCGTTAAGACAAGTTGATTTAGAAGATGGATTCTTAAATTTATGGTCTGCTTTAGAAATTGTTGGAAAGGATTCGAAAGGGGATTCAAAAGTTGAAAAGGTCATTAATAGTATATTGCCTATTCTTCAAAATGATTTTTTTCGAAAATATTTCGAAGCGATTATTAGTGATTTAAAAAATGCATTATCAAGGGATTATTATAAAAAAATTCTTCTATTGATATCCGAAGAAGGTGATGAAGATTATAAGATTGCTTGTTTTACATTATTAGGTAAATATGAACGTGAAAGAGAGGAATTGTTTGAAAAAATAACATTATATCCAAACCTTAGACAACGTATTTATAAAGTGTATTGCTTGAGAGAGAATAGAGATAGATTATTCCAAATATCGGAAAAATATTCGCAAAGGTTAAAATGGCATATTTATCGATTATACAGAGTACGAAATGGAATAGTCCATGCTGGTGAAAGAGATAGAAAAATACAAGTATTAGGAGAACACTTGCATATATACTGCGATGCTGTTATTACGGATATTATTGTTAAGTTAGCTACGAAAGATAATCTTGATACGATACAGGATGTCTTAGTTGATTCACAATTACTCGTACAGGACAAAAGAAATTATTTCAAGGAATCAGGAGAGGTAAAGGTGGAAGATATAAAGCTTATGATGAAAAATAGTTTTGTAAATATGTAGTTTTTATAATGGTAAGAGGTTATTATGGAATATTTAACAACAACAGAAATGTCAAAGTTATGGAATCTTTCTTCTAGAAGAATTGGCGTTTTATGCACAGAAGGAAGAATAGATGGAGCAATAAAAAAGGAAAGATGTGGTTGTTACCAGCAGATGCAACTAGGCCAGCAGATGCGCGATATAAAGCAAATAAACGACCAGAATAGTACTTGATATTAACCACTAAGGAGTGAAGGTATGCATACTGATTTAACTTTTTTTACTAACGAGCCAGATAGAAATCTTTATGACAGATTTAGCAATATCTTGAAGAGTAATACACAGTTCTTTGATGTGCTTGTAGGATATTTTAGAACTAGCGGATTTTTTAAGATGTATGAAGCTATGGCAGATGTTGAGAAGATTCGTATTCTTGTTGGCCTTAATGTAGATAAGTATACGGTGAGGATTATTGACAGGGCGAATAATGAGATTGCCTTTGATAAGATGACAACAAAGGAAGCTAAGGAAGCATTTAACGAAGATGTTGTAAATGAATTTGAAAAGTCAGAAACAAATGCTTCTATTGAACAGGGAGTACGCACCTTTATTGAGTGGCTCAGGAACGGAAAACTTGAAATGAGAATGTATGTGGATGCACCTATTCATGCAAAAGTCTATATTATGCGTAAGGATATGGATAAAACACCTGATACATATGGAAGTGTTATTACGGGTTCTAGCAATTTTTCTGAGGCTGGGTTACAGAATAATCTAGAGTTCAATGTAGAGCTTAAAGATAGCAGAGATGTGCAGTTTGCTCTTGAAAAATTTGAAGATTTATGGGCTAAATCAGTGCCAGTTACTGATGAATACATTGAAGCAGTGGAAAAGAAAACATGGCTTCGTAATGATATTACACCATATGAAATATATTTGAAGACATTGTATGAATTTTTTAAAGAAGAGATTAATTCAGATAAGGACTTGCTTGGTGACGATTTGCTGCCAGATGGATATATGAAATTGCAGTATCAGCTTGATGCTGTTGTACAGGCACGCAAGATACTGGAAACATATAATGGTGTATTTATATCGGATGTAGTAGGTCTGGGTAAGACATATATATGTGCTATGTTAGCTAAGGCATTACCAAAGGGAAAGAAGCTCATTATATGTCCTCCTGTACTGGTAGATTACTGGAAAGAAGTTCTTCTTGAATTTGATGTTGCTGCCGAAGTAGAGTCATTAGGAAAGCTGGAAAAGATTCTTGATAAAGGTGTAGATAAGTTTAAATACATTTTTATTGATGAAGCACATAGATTTAGAAATCAGGGAACAGAAAGCTTTAGTAATCTTCATAAGATATGCTATGGTAAAAAGGTGGTTCTTATTTCTGCCACACCTATTAACAATTATTCTAGTGATATTGAAAATCAACTGTATCTGTTCCAGCCTAAGCATGACAGTACAATTATCGGATTAAGGGACCTCGAAGCTTTTTTTAAGGAATTGCATAGAAAAGAAAATAAATACTCAAAGGGAACACAACTATATGTTGACCAGCTTAGAGCTAACTCAGAGGAAATCAGGGACAGGATACTTCGTCATGTAATGATTCGAAGAACTCGCGGCGAGATTATGGAATATTACAAAGATGACCTGGAAAAGCAAGGACTGTCATTCCCTAAATTAGGAAGTCCAATTCCTATTGCTTATGAGTTTGATGATGATACAAATATAGTATTTAATGAAACTGTTGATGTGATTAAGAATTTTAAATATTCTAGATATAAACCATTAACATATCTTAAGGATACGAAGAAATATGCAACCTTATTAGCTGCACAGCACAATATGGGTGGATTCATGAAATCCATTCTTGTAAAGCGTCTTGAAAGTAGTTTTTTTGCATTTAAGAATACGCTTGCTAGATTCCAGCAATCTTATGAAAAGTTTTTAGAAATGTATGATGCTGGTGAAGTGTACATTAGCAAGAAAGTTGATGTATATGACTTGCTTGATAGCGGTGATGATGATAAGTTGATGAAATTGGTTGAAGAAGAGACAGTAATGCACTTCAAATCAACAGATTTTACAGAACAGTTTATCAAAGATTTAAAGTGGGATTTAGCAAAACTTAAATATCTCAGTGATATGTGGACTAATATTTCTTTTGACCCAAAACTTGAACAGTTTAAGAAAGAATTAAATGAAAATAAAAAACTTGTTGGAAACAAAAAGATAATTTTTACAGAATCTAAGGAAACTGCTGAATATTTGGAAAGAGAGCTTCGCCCAATATTTGGTGACAGAGTAATCTCTTACACAGGTTCAAGCACAATGATATTAAAAGCAGCTATTGAAGATAGTTTTAATCCTAAGCAAAAAGACAGAGATAATGACCAGTTTGATGTATTGGTAACTACTGATGTATTGGCAGAAGGTATCAACTTACATAGAGCAAATGCCTTAATAAATTATGATTTGCCTTGGAATCCAACAAGAATCATGCAACGTGTTGGTCGTATCAATCGTGTTGGTACAGAATATACGGAGATATTCGTGTTTAACTTTTTCCCTACTGCTCAGAGTAGTAAGCATTTACAGTTGAAAGACCGCATTATGGAAAAATTACAGGCATTTCATGATACATTAGGAGAAGATTTTAAATATTTATCAGATGAGGAACAGGTAAGTTCGCAGAAGTTGTTCCAAGATTTGAATGCCGATTTGAATGCTGATGAAGAAAGCTCAAATCCAGAATTAGCATACTTAGCCATTATCCGTCAGATTAGAGATAATGATGTTAATCTCTTTGACAAAATAAAGAAGCTTCCTAAGAAAGCAAAGACAGGTAGAAATTCTGATAAGGTAAAGGAAGATTCAACTATAAGTTTTATAAGGAAAGGCTTCATTAAATCGTTCTTTATAACTGGTGAAACAGAAACAAGACAGATTTCTTTTATGGATGCAGCTTCATATTTGAAGTGCGAACCTGATGAGCCTAAGTTAAGCGTAGGCAAAAAGTATTTTGAACACTATGATTCAAATAATGATGCTTTCGATGAATCGCTTACGGTAGAAGAAGTGATTACCACATCACGTCCAGCTGTAGCTGCTAATGACCAGAAGATGATTCGTTATCTAAGGGCTTTGTTACAGACTATTAGGACATTTACGGATGATGAAGAAGAAAAAATAAAGAGAATGATTGAGATATGGGAGAATGGGGATGTCCCTTCAAATGATACCAAGAATATTCTAAAGAGTATTAAGAATGTTGCAGATGGAGTAGAAGCATATCATAAGATTGTCTCTCAAGTTGATGACAAATATTTTGCAGGACGTAAGCAGGTGGCAAGCAGGGCAGAAGGTGAAGAAAAGCAAGTTATTCTGTCTTGTTACATGAAAGGAGCTAAGAACTAATGAGTAGAAAAACAGATATATTTGAAGCAGTACTCACAAACACATATAATCATAATTCGTTTGTGGATTTTGTACGTGAATTTTTAAACGATATGGATATTGTAGCTCCTACGCAGTATAAAAAGGTTTATAATAATTTTTCATACTATGTGGACGGATATTTTCATATCGGAAATTATCAGGGGGATAACGGAGAAAAGATTGCAATATTTTCTGTAGCACTTAAAAAAGGCGATTCAGTAGAGCGTTCTAGAACCATGCAGAGAAACTTTATAAAGCCACTTATTGAAGCTGGTAATTGTGCTGGTGCTTTGGTTGCATTCTATACTCCAGAGGAACCAGATAAATGGAGACTTTCATTTATTAGGTTAGATTATGAATTTTCAAATGGCAAGGTAACGGAGAAACTTACACCAGCAAAAAGATATTCATACCTTGTTGGCAAGGGCGAGCCTTGTAATACCGCTAAGCAACGTTTATTCCCTATTTTTCAGGATGATACAAATAACCCTGGTATTGATGAACTTGAAGAAGCATTCAGTGTAGAAAAGGTTACAAATGAGTTTTTCCAGTTGTATTGCGAAAAGTATCATGAGCTGCGTGAATATCTTGAGAGTAATGAGGATTTCATGCAGGAAGCACAAATAAGAAATTTTACAAGCGAACAGTTTGCAAAGAAATTGTTGGGTCAGATTGTATTCTTATATTTTATTCAGAAAAAAGGATGGCTTGGTGTAGATGCTATTCCTGTTACAATGACGGAAAAGGAGTATAAAAGAGCTTTTTTTGCAAGAGGACAGAAGAGTAGAGACATAGTTGGCTCAGTGTATGCACCACAGGAGGATGGTTCATATAAAGTTGTATTTGAAAAACTTCGTGCATTATCCAATGAAGATGAGGATTTCCTTGCAGGTATTGTAAAAGGAAAGCCTTGGGGAACTGGCCCTAAAGATTTTATGAGAAAAATGTTTGATGGTTGTGTTGATGCGGGTAAAAATTATTTTGATGATTATCTTGAGCCATTATTTTATACAGGACTTAATCTGAATCGTGGTGAGAATGGCTATTATCCTCCGCTTCATAGGAGAATACCTTTCCTAAATGGTGGATTATTTGAGCAGCTTGATAACTATGAGTGGGAGAACAATAATTTTAATATTCCTAATAGTCTTTTTTCTAATGTAGACGTTAAAGGAAAGAGGGAAGCTGACGGTATTCTTGATATTTTTGATAGGTACAACTTTACAATGAATGAAGACGAACCAATGGAGCGTGAAGTTGCTATCGACCCGGAGATGTTGGGTAAGGTATTTGAAAACCTTTTAGATGTAAAAGACAGAAAATCAAAGGGTGCATTCTATACGCCTCGTGAAATTGTTCATTATATGTGTCAGGAAACGTTGATAAACCATCTTGTTACAAAGACTGGAATTTCTGAAAACGCGATAAGAGATTTTATCCTATATGGGGAATATCTTAGAGATGAGGACACCGCAAAGACACTCAAAGTAACTGATGCTTCTGGTAAGAGCCATTACGAATTTGATAAGAATAAAGATTTACTCATATCAGAAGAAATTCTCAGTTATAAGAAGGGCGTAAACAGGTTAAAAGAAATTGATGATTTACTTGCAAATGTAAAAGTAGCAGATTTAGCTGTTGGTTCAGGAGCATTTCCTCTTGGTATGCTCAATGAGATTGTAAGAGCGAGACAGGTACTTACAGAATATATGGCTATTGAAATGAATGGTTTCCAGAAGAAAACATTCTATGCGTATGAACGAAAGTCTTATGATTTAAAGGTAAACACCATCAAAAATTGTATTTTTGCATGTGATATTGAGCCAAGTGCTGTTGATATTGCAAAATTAAGATTATGGCTCTCCATAGTAATCGACGATGAGATTTCTGACAATGCAGGTAATGGTGAATTTGATGCCCATACAAAGCCTCGTCAGTTGCCTAACTTGGATTGCAATATTATTTGTGGAAATAGTTTAATGGATGAGTTTAAAGGTATAAGACTTATCACTAAAAGTAATATTTTAGGAAATGATAATGGAGTACAGCAAAGTATTTTTCAACCTGGTGTAGATAGTTTGATTTCTCACTTAATAGAATTACAAGATAAATTATTTTTTACAAAAGAACATTCAGATAAAGAGGAAATCAAGAAAGAAATACTTTTAGAGCAGATAAAAGGAAATAATGAATTAGAAAATTGTTATATAGAATCTTTAGATAAAAATTCTAAACCATTTATTTTATGGCAGTTATATTTCCCTAAGGTGTTTAAGGAAAATGGTGGATTTGATGCTGTGATTGGTAATCCACCCTATGGTTTATTAAATAAAAAACAAAATCAAAATGAAAGTATAAAAGCAGATGAATTTGAACTAAAGTGTTATAAGGAAAGTGATATATATAAACCAGCAAAAGGTGGAATGATAAATATATTTAGATTATTTATATGCAAATCATACGATATATTACGTAAAGATGGTCACCTTTCGCTTATATTCCCGATGGCCTTTATGTGTGATTTAAGTGCTGCAAAATTGAGAAAATTTGTTCTTAATAAGAACAAAATTGACTATTTAGAGGCCTTTCCAGAAAGGGATAATGAAAATAAAAGAGTGTTTAAATCTGCAAAAATGTCAGTATGCATTTTAGGTTCTTCAAAAACTTTAGCAAAAGAAGATGAACAATTTCCAATGCGTATAAGCACAGATAGATTTGTTGATTTAAAATCACAAAAAACCATGATGTCAAGGAAGGATATTGAGACAATTGATTCAGAATCACTTACGATACCACTTATGGCACCAGATGAATATAGTATTTTATTGAAAATTTGTGAAGGTAGTTCTCGTATGTCAGAATATTCAAAATGTTATACGGGAGAGATAGATTTATCTTTGAATAAAAAGTATATTCATCTTGAAGATACTTATGCAAGAATGCTTAGAGGGGCTCAAGTACAGAAGTTCTACACAACAGATAATATAAGTCAAGGAGATATTCTTTTTTTGGATAGTGAATTGTATTTAAAAGAGAATAAAACTCCAAGAAGTCAACATCATTTGCAGTCAAGAATAGTTATGCAGGGTATAACAGGAGTAAATGAGAAATATAGATTGAAAATGTCGATATCTAAAGAGGGTGAATATTGTGCAAATTCAGTAAACTATTTAATGTGTGGTAATTATAATTTATATTTGAGGGTGCGGACAAAATTCTGGACTACTATAGGGCTTCGAAAGGAGCCTTTTTATGTATTCAAAAGAACAAAAGGATATTGCACTACGGATATATCATCAAACAGAGTCTGTAACTGAAACTATTAGGATTCTAGGGTATCCAACACGTAGAAATCTGTACACATGGATTGCTGAGGAAAATACCCCACCCAAAACAAGGAAAGAATACCCTGTAATTGATAATCCTCCTGATCATCCTCGCAATCCTCCATTAGAAGTAAAATTAGATGCAATTCACCGTTGCTATGAACTCGGAGAAAATATAAAATATGTTTCAGAAGACATTGGGTATAGTAGAGCTAGTATTTATCAATGGCGAAAACGTTATTTAAAAGAAGGTACATTAGGTCTTATGAATCACAAAAACATTACTCCGGGAACATTAGTAGAAGGTTCTGTTTCAAGTACAGATATTTCTTCTGATGAAATAAATCAGTTGAAGGCTCAAATGCAAGATATGCAATTAGAAATAGACATTCTTAAAGAAACGATAAATGTATTAAAAAAAGACCCAGACATCGATCAGAGTGCTCTCAGCAACAGAGAGAAGGCGGTGATAATCGATGTCTTGAAAAATAGACACTCACTGCCATTATTATTACAGAAATTACAATTATCAAAAAGCAGTTATTATTATCAGGAACAATCCCTACAAAAAGAAGATAAATATACACTTTTACGTGTTAGAGTCATTGAATTATTTACAGAGAATAAAGGTCGATATGGTTACAGACGAATTCACGCCCTACTTAAGCGTGAAAATATAATTGTCTCAGAAAAAGTTATTCGTAGGATTATGAAAGAAGAACAACTTGTAGTAAAAATCAAACGAACTCGTAAATATAATTCCTATCAAGGTGAAATATCTCCAGCAGTAGATAATCTAATTAACAGAAATTTTTCTGCATCTAAACCTAACGAAAAGTGGTTAACAGATATAACCGAGTTTGCAATTCCGGCAGGAAAGGTTTATTTATCGCCTATAGTAGATTGTTTTGATGGCTTACTTGTCAATTGGAATATAAGCACTTCTCCAGATGCATTACTTGTCAATTCTATGCTTGACGATGCAGCTAAATTACTATCTGTAGGAGAAAAACCTATCATACATTCAGACAGAGGCGTACACTACCGCTGGCCAGGCTGGATTGACAGGATGGAGAAAAATGGTTTCATACGATCAATGTCAAAGAAAGGCTGTTCACCTGATAATTCTGCCTGTGAGGGCGTATTTGGAAGAATTAAAAATGAGATGTTCTATAATGCAGATTGGTCCGGGGTAAACATCTCAGAATTTATTGGTATTTTAAATGATTATCTTTATTGGTATAATGAAAAAAGAATAAAAAAATCATTAGGATATTTGAGTCCTATAGAGTACAGACATAAACTTGGATTGGTCACTTAGATAGTCCAAGAAAATGTCCGCACCCTCTTTGGATATGAAGTTGATAACATTCCTGTTCGCATTGACGAAGATAATAGAAAACGCATAGAAGAATTTGTGAATAAAATGTTGGATAATCCGAACGATTATCAGAGTGAAGATGAATTGAATGCTTTGGTATATGATATTTATGGTTTATCAGCAAGAGAAAGAGAAATTGTTGAGCAAAGATATTTATAGGAGATGTAAAATTATGGCAGATATTAAATATGAAATTATAGAAGAACTTGGTGTATTATCAGAAAGTGCTAAAGGATGGCAGAAAGAATTAAATCTCATATCCTGGAATGGAGCGGAACCTAAGTATGATTTAAGAGATTGGGCTCCAAATCATGAGAAGATGGGAAAAGGAGTCACGCTCAACGAGGAAGAGGTTAAGACTCTTTATAAGATACTTGGCAAAATCGCAGAGCAATAGTTTGAAATTTTGAGAGGAGGTGATTTGCTGCATATGTATGATGTGCGAGTTGACTTCGATGAATTCTATCGAGAATTTGGAATAAAGGTAACAAACCCTGTCTATAGAAATGAGGCTCTACCTGCTAAACATAAAATCATGATTGCCTTACGAGAAAAGTATATTAAACATAGAAATGTATATAGGAGAATCTTCCGTGAGAATGAATCAGAAGAGTTTATGTTGGATTCGGGCAACTATGAAAGTAGTGGCTATGAGATAAATTGTAGTGCGGAGCCACAATATAATTGTAAGACAGGAGAGAAGATAGAGCCATTTATTGAATTAGAAGCTATTGAAATTGTAGATATACTTCCAAAAGAATTTTTGCCTGAATTTAAGAAGAAAATTCAAAGAATGCTGAAAGGTAAATATGTTTACGGTTTTAATCATACAGAAGAGACAAATGTCGATATTTATAAGAAAGTACATAATTCTTTTTTTAAATTTAGTGCTGCAACACTTGCTTTTAAGCCAGGATGTGAATTTTCAAGGTATGCTTCAAGATTAAATATTGAGATGTTGTCATTGTCTTCTTCCTTTGTGGGGATTGTCTATAGATTTTGGATAAACGAAGAATGGAAAGACAAGATAAATAAATTGTGCGTTAGTGATAGGGCTAAACACGAGTTTTATTCTGGGGTAGAGAATTTAAGATGGTATCAATTTCGGAGAATAGGTAAGGGAGCAAATCCAGGAAATATATACAAAGAAAAAATCTTGGCAGTTTTGTTAGAAGAAATTAAATATAGATTAGCTGAAGAGTTGCATAAAGACTTCAGAAGCGTTATCTTTTCAATGAATAATAAACCTATAGCATTTAATGTTTTTAAAACGAATATAGATGGAAATTCTAGTAAGGAATTTTGGAATAGCATAGGAATTGAAGCGAGGTTTTGTGATTTTATAAATGGACAAGATGCGTGTATAAATTCATTGCATCAAGATAATGTCGAGCTGGATTATATTTACAAAAGAAATAAGAACGATCGATATGATAGTGAATGTTTTGCACATGACATAGTAGGGCATTTTATTGAATACCTATGTGTACTCGGGTTGAAAAATGCCATTGAGGACCAGATTACTCAAATAAGCGTATGGATTCAGCGTGGGCAGAATGCAAATTTAGATGCATGGCTACAAATTAAATTAGATACGGATAATTCATTGATGTATGCTACAAGATTTGTAAATGAATTTAAAAGTAGAGGGTATCTAGAACCAAGTGAATATAATGTTGGTACTGGTAAAACTATAGCAATGAATGCTGTTGAGAATCTTGATAAAACGGTGGAACATTGTAAAAAACTGATTGATGATACTGTTTTAGTTGTTAATTCACATGTGGAGGCCAGAAATAGTACATTATCATATAGAATGCAAAAGACATCTTTCTATCTTAATCTATGTTCGGCTATCTTTGCATTAATTGCCATTATTATTTCATTACTATCAGATGATGTTAAGAACGTTGCAATAGGATATATGAGCGATAAGGTGACTATAAGATTTACTTTATATGTGGCTATAGTGATTATCGTATTATTCATGGTGAAAAGTTTAGTGGCTGGCTTGATAAATTACTGCCGTAAAAAATATATTTTCAAATGAACTCAATAATATCCATAAGAGTCCGAATGGTTGGAATGCCTGCTGTTCGGGCTTTTATTTATGTTATTGAAAAATGTAACAGAATGTTACAGCCGCCAGTATAGGCAAAAAAATTATATATATTTTTGGAGCTAAGCACGTTTTAAACCTTAAAAGCAATTCTTAGTGAATATTCCGGTTTGAATGTCCTTGCTGTCCGGTGATTAGGAAACCAATTGGCAAGTATATAGAATACAAGAAATCTCACCAATATAAAGCCGGCTGACGCCCCTCAAAGTGGCGCTGGGCTTGACATTGGCTCTATTTCTTATTAATGGTAATCAAGCCAATCAAAGGTGGTTTCCGTCTCAGAAATGTTGGTTTCTACTACGCCGGAATCATGGTTTCTTGACGCAAGAATATTCAATCGCACTTCCGGAAATCTGGAAATCAGATGTCCGGGAAGTGGAAATCATCGTATGCGAGTTTACTCGCGTAATGTTTTGTCTAAGCCATAAACCTCACGCATTGAGATGTCATGTTCGGCATCAATGCTTGTGATGTTGATGCGGTAACTGTCATGGGCAATGCGGTCAATGATTGCATCTGCCAGAGGACTGTAATCGCCACCCAGTTGGTCGTACCACTCCTCGAATTCATACTGGAGAGAAAGAAAAGATAGGACAGGCGCTTGAGGCGGTCTGCCGTTAATGTGAGCAGCGCGATTTTATTATCCCGCAACAATAAGTTGCTTTCGTTTCCAATAATTTTCTTGTATGATATTACCAGAGGAGGCAGATGCTATGGAGACTAAGAATATAATTTAGGACAAATTTTTTATTATAAATTGTATTGACTATTTTTCTATATTTGGTATTATAATATTAAAGGTGAGTCCTACCTATAAGTGGAGGTCGTAAAAGCGTAAGAATCGCCTATGGTGATTCTTCATGGTGGCTATGCTTTTTAGCATAGCCGCTTTTGGTATTAAGGAGATATATGAAACAGGAGAGACTTAATTTATATCGTATAGATATGAAATATATTAGAAATCTGCATAATACTGACGATCGAGTTTCCTCGGTTTCACCACAAATTGGAAAACAGCATCGAATATATGTAGGTACAGTTGTGGTATGTAATGAACATAAGTATCTTATTCCATTGTCACATCCGGTAGAAAAACATAAAAAAATGAGCCCCAGAGCAGATTTTGATAAAATATTTGATAAAAAAGGAAAATTGATAGGAGTGGTAAATTACAATCTCATGATTCCAGTAGAGGATAATCAGATAATAAAAGTAAATCTTAAGGATAAAAGAGATACGATAGCTGAAAAGCATTATAAACAGTTATGTATTGATGAACTTACGTGGTGCAGAAAAAATACAGAAACAATAATTAACAAAGCAAACTGCTTATATAATTTATGTATAGGTGAATCTAATTATAAGGGGAAAGATAGATGCCTCGATTTTGTTAAACTTGAAAAGGCATGTAGTCGTTACAATAATAAATAATCAAATTTACATAAGCCATTTGGACTAACCCAGATGGTTAATTTTTACACTTTTTTGGGTAATGGATGTAGAAAGAAGGTAAGAACGCAGGCGCTTGATGCGGTCTGCCGTTAATGTGAGTGTCGCGTTGGGAGAACGGTGTTTGAGTTATAAAAAGAAGGGGCGAAGAAAGCACTTGCTGCAGGAGTTCCAAAAGCAACGATTCTTACCTATTTTTATCCAGAGATTACAGTTGAGAAGATGAGTACTTATCGACAAAAACAATAAAAAAGAAATCACATAGATACATGAGCTGTGGTATGCTGTGTCTATGCGAATTTACAATAATAGTCTCAGGACAATGTATTGGAGGTAATGCAATGAAATTTGAACTGCTTGCAGATAGTATT
>OHSM01000199.1_pt1 | contig 29472 bp, 24 predicted proteins | sample 1578671 | NCBI WGS metagenome assembly OHSM01 (sample SAMEA3879591, study PRJEB24766) | human gut metagenome | biome: human-associated habitat; feature: feces | place: USA | collected 1985/1987 | reverse complement strand
GCGCCCCGCCATGTTGGTGGCGATGGTGACTGCGTTGAGCCTGCCCGCCTGCGCGACGATTTCAGCTTCGCGCGCGTTGTTTTTGGCGTTGAGCACGTTGTGGGCAACGCCTTTCTTTTTCAGCATTGCGGAAAGCTCCTCGCTTTTTTCCACCGAAACGGTGCCGATAAGCATGGGCTGTCCGCTCTTGTGGCGTTCAACTATATCCGCGACGAGATTTCTCAGCTTTGCTTCGCGCGTGGAATAAAGCACGTCGTCGTAATCCTTTCTTATCATCGGCTTGTTGGTGGGAATTTCCACTACGTCGAGATTGTAAATATCGTTGAACTCCGCCTCCTCCGTCTTTGCCGTACCCGTCATGCCGCTCAGTTTTTTGTACATACGGAACAGATTTTGGAAGGTGATTGTGGCAAGAGTTTTGTTTTCCTCCTGTATGCGGACGTTTTCCTTTGCCTCGATTGCCTGATGCAGCCCCTGATTGTAACGCCTGCCCTCCATGATGCGCCCCGTGAACTCGTCCACTATTTTGACCTCGCCCTTGTCCACGATATAGTCGTCGTCGCGCTTCATGACGAAAACTGCTTTGAGCGCCTGATTTATATAGTGGTTAAGCTCTGTGCTTTCCACGTCGCCGAGATTGTCCACCTTGAAAAACCTTTCCGCCTTGGCAACGCCGCGCGCGGTAAGACGCACCACCTTGTCCTTTTCGTTTTTCATGGCGTCATACTTCTCCTCGTCCTCCTCGGAGTAGCCCTCGCCCATAATGGAGGCAAGCTTTCCCTTGCCCTCGTCCGACTTTTCTATCCCGCAGGTAAGCGTCTTGACAAAACGGTTGGCGGTTATATACATCTCGTTGGACTTTCCGCTCCTGCCGCTGATAATCAAAGGCGTGCGCGCTTCGTCGATAAGTATGCTGTCAACCTCGTCGACAATGGCGAAATTGAGTCCGCGCTGCACAAGCTGCGACTTGGAAACCGCCATGTTGTCTCTCAAATAGTCGAAGCCGAATTCGTTGTTGGTGCCGTAGGTTATGTCGCAGGCGTAAGCCCTCTGTTTTTCCTTCAAAGGCATATCGTTGTAAATCACGCCTACCGAAAGCCCGAGAAATTTAAATATTTTTCCCATCCACTCGGAGTCGCGTCGGGCAAGGTATTCGTTTACCGTCACTATGTGAACGCCGCGTCCCGTAAGCGCATTTAGATAAGCGGGCATGGTTGACACAAGCGTTTTGCCTTCGCCCGTGCTCATCTGACATATGCGCCCCTGATGCAGCGCTATGCCGCCCAAAACCTGCACGTGGAAGTGATACATATTGAGCACGCGCTTTGCCGCTTCTCTCACGACGGCGAAGGCCTCGGGCAGAACGGAATCGAGGCTTTCCCCGCTTTCCAGACGGGCTTTGAACAGGGACGTGCACTCTTTGAGCCGCGCGTCCGTCATTGCCGCAAACGTGTCGGCAAGAGCCTCTACCTTAACCGCAATCTTTTCCAATAATTTCAATTGTTTTTTGTTGTTCATCTTCAATCCCTTTCAGTAGCAGAAATGTCGCGGGAGCTTGCCGCGGTAAGTCCGAAAACATACGCGGCGCCCGCTTTTTTAAGAGCTTTTGCGCACATATTGATTGTCGCGCCGGTGGTTTTCACGTCGTCTATGAGCAAAATCCGTTTGCCGCAAACGGCGTCGTCCCGTTTTGCCTTGAAGGCGCCTTGGAGATTTTCCCTCCGAGCCTTGAAACCAAGCGTTTCCTGCTGCGGAGTCTCGCGCGCCTTTTCAATCAAATCAAAACGAAAATCCGCGCCTATTATATCACAAAAATCCGCGGTTAGCAACTCCGCTTGATTGTATCCGCGTTTTTTCTTGGCGGATTTTGTCATGGGAACGGGAACCGCAACGTCGAACCCGACGGACAGCGTCAAAAATTTGTTTGCCATCTGCCTTGCGAAAAACTCGGATAGATATTTGGCTCCGCCGTATTTCATTTTGAGCAGCAGGCGGCTTACTTCCCCCGTATACACAAAAGCCGAAGCCGCGCCGTCGAAAAACACGCCGTCGAACCTTTCGCAGGCGGCGCAGAAACGGTTGTCCACGTCGCCGAGAGCAGCCCCGCAGCGTCGGCAGACGTTGCCGTTGTTGAATTTAAGCTTGGGCAGGCAGAATCCGCAAACGCCCGTCTCGTCGAAAACGTCCGCGCCGCAGCATACGCAGGTATATCCGTGCGCGCCGAAAAAGCGCGACAATCCCTTTGCCGCAGCCGCTTCCGACTTTTTTGCGCTTTTCACAGGTAAAGCGCCGAGCGCTTCTGCTTTTCTTCCTTCAAAAACGCTTTGAGCATGGTGGCGCGCTCCTCGATATAATTGTTTTTGACCATCATTCCCAGCATCCTTTTGCTGCATACCAAAACCACGGTTTTTTTTGCACGCGTGACCGCCGTATAAAGCAGATTGCGGTTTAAAATCGTGGGCGGTCCGTTTGTCACCGCCACGACCAGCGCGTCGAACTCGCTCCCCTGACTTTTGTGCACGGTAACCGCGTAGGCGAGAGTCAGGTCGGGCATATCCGCCGAGGTGTAAACCGCCCGCCTGCCGTCGTCGAACAGAATTTCAGCAAGATTTTCCGTGCGGTCTATTCGCGTAATATAACCTATGTCGCCGTTGAAAACGCCCTTGCCCGACCTCACGCCCTCCGAGTCGTTGATTTCCCACTCCATATTGTAGTCGTTGACCGTCTGCATGACCTTGTCTCCCGTGCGGAAAACCACGCCTCCGACGTTGATTTCGCTTTTTGAACGCTCAAAGGGGTTTAACTTGGCTTGCAGCGTGCGGTTTAAGTTGGCGACGCCCGCAAGCCCGCTTTTCATTGGCGCAAGCACCTGAATCTCCGCGGGAGAAAGGGAAGTAAACTTCGGCAGACGCGTCGTCACAAGTCCCGTAACCTCGTTTAGGATATCCTCCTGATTGTCCCTCGCGATAAAGAAAAAATCCTTGCTGTCCTTTTCTATGACGGGCATTTTTCCGCTGTTTATCAGGTGCGCGTTGGTAACTATATAGCTGTCCTCCGACTGCCTGTAAATGTGGGTAAGCTCGTTTACGGAAAACAGACGGCTCTTGATTACGTCGGCAAGCACGTTTCCCGCGCCTACGGAGGGAAGCTGGTCCTTGTCGCCAACAAGAACCAGACGGCAGCCGCGCCGCAAAGCCTTCAAAAGACTGTTGAAAATGACGGCGTCCGCCATGGACGCTTCGTCCACCACAACGAGGTCGGCTTCGAGAGGGTTGGAGGCGTCGTAAGCGAAAACCAGCCTGTCCTCCCTCGCCTCCATGCCGAGCAGACGATGTATGGTCTTTGCGTTTTTGCCCGTCGAGGCTCCCAACCTCTTTGCTGCGCGTCCCGTAGGGCAGCAATACTCCGCCTTTATGTCAAGAGCGTCGCAAATATACGAAACGCACCTGACGATTGTGGTTTTGCCCGCGCCCGTAGGCCCGACGATCGCCACCTTTTGCCCTTTTTCGACGTGGATATTCATGTCTTTGATAAGCGGGTTTTCGGGATTATAAGAAAACGCGACGTGGTTGAAGTCGACGACGCCCTGAACATTTTCGGGCATCTCGCCTTCCCTTACGTCCATTTCGGGTTCGTCAAGCACCTCGTACACCCTTTTCGACGCCGATGCAACCCTTTGAATACTGCTTATCGCGCCGGCGATTCTTTCAAGCGGGGACGAAAACATTTTTGCGTAAATGACGACGGCGATAATGTCCGCGACGCTGACTACGTCGCCGCCGATTTTCATACCTTCGATTGCGAAATACGCGCCGATTAAACATATCGCGACGTAGGCAATATTGTTCGTGAGCGACACGACGGGCGTGATTATCGACGACAGGAACGTCGCCCTTTCTTCCGCCTTGCACATTTCGTCGTTGACGCGCGCGTGCTTTTCTTCCTGGCGGTTTTCCACGTTGTAGCTTTTTATCGTCTGATACCCGGAATACGTTTCCTCGACAACCTGATAAATCTCGCCGGACGATTTGAACATCTTATCGAAATACGGTTCGCTCTTCTTTGCGATGACGTACGACACGACAACCGACGCAGGCACAAACGCGATAACAATCAGCGCAAACACCCAGTTTATCGTGAAAATCATAACGATGATCGTCAAAAGTTGCAAAATGCCCATTAAAAGCGTTTCGACAATGCTGTGGATACTGTTGCCCATTTGCGACACGTCGCCCGTCATTCTGTCAAGAAGTTGCCCTGCTTCCGTCCTGTCGACGTAAGACACGGGCAGGTACTTGATTTTCGTGGACATATCCATACGAAGTCCCGCCGTAAAGTGCATGCTGACAATCTTGTTCGACGCCAGCATTTCGACGTAACTCAGCACCGAATACGCCGTATATATGATGATAAGAAGTATGAGTGTGTTTTTGATTTGTCCGACAAGATCGCCCGTCCCGTTATATGCGTTCAGGACGTCCAGCGCGTCCGACAAGAACTTGGGCGCGGCGATGTTTGCCGCCATCGTAAGCGCGCTTAATACGCACACCAATACCATGCCCCATTTGATTCTGCCGATTTCTCTGACAAGGCGCAGAATTATGCTTTTCGTTTCGTTTTTCGTCATTTTGTCGCCGCTTCGAAACCGTTTCATAATGCGCCTCCTTCGACCTTTTGTCCCGTCTGCGACTCGTAAATTTCACGATATTGTCTGCACGACGAAAGCAGGTCTTTGTGCGTTCCGCGCCCGACGATGCGCCCTTCGTCCAGGACGAATATTTTGTCCGCCGACGCCGCCGTCGACGCGCGTTGCGTCATTACAATTTTCGTTTTTCCCGAAAGGGTTTTATCGAGGTTTTCCTTGACGTGCGCTTCGGTCAGGAAGTCAAGTGCCGAGAAACTGTCGTCGAAAAGATAAATCGAACCATTTTTAAGCATTGCGCGCGCAATCGACAGACGTTGTTTTTGTCCGCCCGACAGATTACTGCCGCCGCTTAGTATTTCGTAGTCGAGCCCCGTTTCGAGGTTTTCGACAAATCCTTTCAGTTCCGCGACTTTCAGCGCGTCGTACACCTGCTCGTCGGAAGCGTCCGCTGCCGACATTCTGACGTTGCTGCCGATCGTGCCCGAGAATATCGTGGCGTTTTGAAGCACGCACGTCACGTTGTTTCTGACGCGTTTTCCGCTGATTTCCGACACGGATTTTCCGTCGTAGGATATTTCGCCCGAAGTCGGGTTAAAAAACTTCATAATAAGTTTGACAATGCTGCTTTTTCCGCTGCCCGTACCGCCGATGAACGCAACCTTTTCGCCGGGCGCGATATCGAAAGACACGTCGCTCAACGCGTTCTCCGACGCCCCTTCGTATCTGAAATCGACGTGCGAAAATTTAAGTGCGCCCGAAAAAGCGGGCAGGTTTTCGTCGTCGGGTTCTTTTTGAACTTCCGTTTCCAGAATCTCGTTGATACGTCTGCTGTTTACGGCGACTTTCGGCAAAAACGCAAGCATCATCGCAAACATCATAATGCCGTTCATGACAAGCGCGACGTACTGCACGATCGCGATAATATCCGCCCCCGTAACCGCCGACTTTCCGCCCTGCATAAGCTTTGCGCCGACGTACAGGATAAGAATCGTGACAAGGTTAAGCCCCAGCATGATAATCGGCGTAAGAAGCCCCATATTGACGTTGGCTTTTATGATGTTTTTCGCCATGACGAGCGTGGCTTCGTTGGCGCGGTCGCACTCGCGGTCTTCCCTGTTGAACGCGCGGATAACGCGGATACCCGTCAACCTTTCGCGGATAATGCTGTTCTGTTTGTCGATGTATTCGTCGCTCTTTTCCCAAAGAGGCATAATGCGACGCACGACGAAATACAGCACCGTCACGACGACCGGCACGAACGTGAACATGATAAGCGCAAGCCACGGATCGGCAAGAAACGCCAGCGCGCTTCCGCCAAGCACCAGAATGGGAATACTGATGACGCCCTGCATAAGCATACTCGCGCACTCTTCCAGAAGCCAGATATCGTTTGTGCTTCTCGTTATGAGCGCGCCCGTGCCCCAGTGATTGAGCTGGTCGGGATTGAGCGTGTTTACCTTTTTGAAAATTACTTCGCGCAAGGTCTTTGAATATCTGCTGACGACGCCCGCCGAGATTTTGTAGGACAAAATGCCCACGACAAGCCCCATTATCGACACGCCGAGCATTATCCCGGAACACGCAAGCGTAACCGTCATATTCTGCCCGCCGATACCGTATTCCACGATATAACTCATAAGATACGGCAGCGCAAGACTTGCCGCCGAGGTTATCAGCGTCAGAAATACGACAAGCACTATTCTGCCCGCGTCGGGCTTTAACAGACGAAGCAACTTAAACATACTTTGAGATTATACCATATTGCACGCGGCGTTTGCGAGCGTAAAGATAACAAAACAATATATTAATTATAATTAGGATTTCCCGCAACAAAAAACCGCCTTCTCGGGCGGAATCTTGTCAAAAGTATTCTTGTTTGTTTTTATGCGAATATGACGAATTGTGCAAGCATCAATATTCCGATTGTCATGCCGAACACCGTGAGAAGTATCGGACCCGCCCACCTGAACCATTTCGGATAAGTTACCGTCGTGAGTCCGAGCGTCAGTAAAAGCGTCGCGTTGGTAGGCATGAATACGTTGACGATACCGTCGCCGAAAGTGAACGCCAGCACCGCAACCTGCGGATTGATGCCAAGTTGCGAACATATCGCGCCTATCATCGGCATAAGCAGAAACGCCTTTGCGCTTCCCGACGTAATGAACAGCTCGAAAATCAGAACGACAAGGTATATTATCAGAATCAGCACCGCGGGGTTTTGCCCTTTCGCCGCGTTTATCGTGTGATACAATATGGTATCCATGACGTGTCCCTCCTCGATAATATAGCGTACGCTGCTGGCAATAAGCACCATTCCCGTTACGGGCAGCAGCGTCAGCGCACCTTTCAGCATTTCTTTTGCAAGGGCTTTGCCTTTAAGTCCGCTGTAAACGCACGCCACCACGCCGCCGATTATGTAAATCACGACGGTAATATACAATATATAATCCGCAAGTTTGAAACTGCCGAGCGCGGGTATATACGCCCCCTGTAAAAATATCGAAAGCACCGCGAAAAACACGATTGCAATCATACAGCCCGCAAAGAATTTGAGAGCCTTTGATTTTCCCGCATCGTATACGAACGGACGATTTTCAAAATCGAAATTTTCTTTCCTTTTCAGATCTTCCTTATATACGGGCGAACGCTGCGGCTTTTTGTCAAGCATTTTCGCATACGGGAACATAAACGCCATAAGTATGACGTAACACAGCACAAACGTCAGAATCCTTATACCGATTCCGCTGAACATGGGCACGCCGACAATCGACTGAGCGATACCGACGTTGAACGGGTTTACCACGCCCGCCATAAAACCGAGCCCCGCCGCAAGCACCGAAAACCCAAGCCCTATCAGCGCGTCCCAACCGAGACCATAGCTTAAAATCACCGCAACCGGCACGATGGGTATCACTTCCTCGCTCATGCCCGACGTCGTGCCGAGAAACATAAACGCCAGCGGCAACAAAAACAACAAAAGATATCGCTTATGGCCGTAATTATGACGTATGGATTCCACCATGTAAACAAGCACGTCGGTTTTGTCCAACGCGTTGAATACCGCGCCGATTACGACAAGCATGAACAATATCGCGACAAGCGTCAGCGTGCCGCTGCCGCCAAGCACCAGAAACGGCGAAAGCAGTACTTTCCACCAGGGAAGCCGCCCAAGCGACGGGTCTTCGTGATAATCGCCGCTGATATAAACGTTGCCATCTGCGTCCGTGCTTCTTTCGTACTGACCGAGCGGCAACGTGTAGGCAAGCACAATCGACGCAATAATAAGCAGCACGACAACCACGACGGATATAATCACCGACGCTTTGCTTATCGCAAGGATTTTCGGCTTCTTTTGCTGAATCGCAATCGCGTCTTTGCCGTCGAGTATCGCAAACTCGTCCCCGACAGGGGTGTTTTCTTCAATTGTTTCCGCAACCTTTTCGGCAGTTTCCTCGGCGGAATTCACGCCTGTCGAATCTTCCGAAAACGTTTTGTTTTTCTTTTTTCCTTTCATAATTTTATCCGAAAAAATTTAATGAGTTTACTATATCACCATATTCATAAAAACGCAAGAAATATTGCATAAATAATCGTTTTTCATTGCAAATTAATTGCTTTTCTCGCATATTTATGCAATTATTTACGTTCTACAACAAAAAACCGCCCTAAAAAACACGACTTCTCCCCCATCCTGCCTTGCAAAGCAACGGAACTGATTTTGCCGTGCAAAATCCCCGCATCGACAACATAGAAAAACAAGTTGAACAGGAAGTTCAACTTGTTTCTCGTTTGTCTTTAACATACGAAAAAGCTACACCAAAGATATTGCCATTATGCTATGTTTTTATAAAAAGCGCAAGAAAAACCAGGAGTATTACCCGGGCTTATTCTCATATTATATCTGTACAAAATATCCCACAGAATAAATAATTTAATTTTATTACCTTTCGTTTGCCAATTCGTTTTCCTCCTTCCTCGTTTTTATAGAAAAGAGCCGGCTCTTATTTGTTAAAACGCCAGTGCGTTTATCTGCTTGCCATCGTTTTCAAACGAAACGAATGCGAAACTGCCCGCCCCGCCCGTTGCTTTCAGCGCATAGACAAAACCGGGATTTTGCTCCGTACCGATGAGGGCGTTTGCGGCGGTTGTTCCGATTTTCGCGTTCAGTTCTTCCGCACTGCCGATTTTTAAGACAACGTCCAGCGTATGGAAGAAATCCGAGGTATCGTCACCCGAAAGGTTGTTGAGCGTAAGATACTTAGGAACGACAGTGTAGGAAATCCCTTCTCCTTTTTCAATGCGAACGACGGAAGTCACATACAACGCATCCGGGACGATACCTTTAAGCAGATTGAAAGGAAAACCTTCCATATCGTTTTTGAACGGAGTAAGATCCAGTTTCACCGTCACGTTCAGGTCGGCGTTGCCCGTTTCTGCGTCGATTTCGGTAAAGGCAATTTGCAAAACGCATACGGAAATTTCTTTATCCGCTATCGTCAGCACTCCGCCCGTCTGCTGATGAAATACGATTTCGGCAAGAGCACCCGCCTGCCGTTCGGAGAGGAAAACGGGCTTTGCCGTAGCGCCCGACAATGCAAGCGCCGTAAAATCGACGGTGTACCCCTCGTAGCCTTTGCCTTCCTCGTAAAGCACGACGTCGCCCAACTGACTGTCCGTCTGCGATTTCAGATCGGCAAGATCTTCGCTTCGATACGCCGCAGGGAAAGATTCCTGCTCGTTTACAGGTTGACTTAATGTTTTCAACTGTCCTACGGTGCGGAACAAGTCTACGCCTAAATTCACCCGCGCGACGATATACACGCTGATCAGCGCCACGGCTAAAATTCCGATAATTACGATAAGACTGATAATCAGTTTCTTGATTGCGCTCATTTTTTCTCCCGTTTTACTTCTTTTTGAAGATGGCAATGAGGTCGGCGAACTTCTTTTTCTTGATTACGAACCAGAACACCGAAAAACCTCCGACACCCGCTACTGCAACAGAGCCAACCGCGATACCCGCAATCGCGCCGCCCGAAAGTCCCGTCTTTTCGGGTTGCTCGCCGCCGGGTTGTTCGCCGCCAAGAGCCTCTACGGGCGCGTTTTCCTTGAATCCGCAGACGGTGCATTTGACGGCTTCGGTTTCGGTGGCTTCGGAGCGGTCGGGCGTGTGGGGAGCGACGTCAACTTTAGTGCCGCAAGAGCATTCGTGCCAATGTCTTGTGCCGTCCGATTGCCAGGTTGCCGAAGTTGCGGAGTGCAACTCGAAGTTGGACTCTATCGTCACGTTTGTCGTGGACACGGTAAAGTCGGTTGAAGTTGCGGCGTTGTTTGCAAAGTCGCCTTCGCCCGTTTTTGCCCAGCCTGTGAAGTGATAACCTGCGGGTGCGTCGATTGCCGTAAGGCTGACGGTTTCTCCTGCCTTTTTGTAAAGGTCTTCGGTATTTGTGCCTTGCTTGATCGTCACTTTGGAATAGATCTCCAACGTCTTGGTTGCAACCTTTTCGGGATCTCCGTTGGCAACCGCTTTTATGGTGAGAGTGGAAGCGGCTTCGTTCGCCGCGACGGTGAGAACGCCGTCGCTTGAAATGCTCGTGCCTGCCGAGCCGCCTATGACGCTCCATGTGACCGTGTTGTCAAACGCGCCGGTGCCCGAAACGGTTGCTTTGAACGTGTAGGTGCTGTCTCTGACAACTGTGGTTTCGCCTGATGCAAAATCAACCTGAACGTCCGTTACGGCGACGGGGATGGTGGTGTCCTCGGCAACGAGCGTGATTCTGCGCTGTCTTGCTCCACCGACGAGGACCGCCGCCGCCAAATCGGTTGCGTTTCCGTTGAGCGTGAACGTCGACCAATAATCGCCGTGCATTTCATCGTATTCGTAAGAACCGACGGCGGTAAACTCGATTTCTATCGCATACTCGTGATTTGCGATAAACTTGCTGGCTTTGGGATATTGTCCGTCGGCGGTGTTCAAAGCGTTATCCGTGAGATCGAACACGCGCCAGAGCGCAACCGTGTATTTTTCTTCGTCTTGCGACGTGAAAACAAGGTCGTTTGCCGTCATTTTGTCCGTGATCGCGGCGGGAGTCATGGTTGCCTGACTCACTCTGATGTACTTGCCTGCGGGGATAACCGTGCCTTCTTCTGCCAAGGCACCGCACACCGAGCAGTATTTGTCGCCGGTGTATCCGTTCGTGTCAAAAGTGGCTGCGGTGGCATTTTTCAACTCACCCTTGGTGTCGTGCGCGGCTTCGTTGCCGTGGACTGCGCATCCCGTGTCTTTGCAGGGATTCCAGTGGGTATTGTTGTCGTATTCCCACGTTGAAGTGTCAAAGTCATGCTCTGTAACGACAAACCTGACGGTTGCGGTTGCTTCCACGCTCGATCCGCCGTACTTGGAATATTCAGGTGTTCCGCTGAACTTTATCGTGGCGGTGTAAGTGCCCACCGGCAAACCGTTGTTTGGTTTTATGCTCCAACTCGAAGTATTTTCAGCGCCCGCTCCGACGTAATAGGGGCTAGAATAGTAACCTAACGTGAAAGAACTTGCGTTTTCCCCTTCGAGAGTAATGGAAGTAAGGTTGCAGTTGATTTTCCCCGTACCCGTGTTGACAACGCGTAGGGGAACTTGCGTGACCGGAGAATATCCCACTCTCACCGTGCCGAAATCCACGGGATCCACGGTTGCGCTGTACGTGGGGGCGGCAACCTCGCCGATACGTACGGTGACGTCCTTTGAATATCCGCCTTTGTCCTTCACCCTGACGGTGATTTCCGTGGCTTCGCTTACGCCTCTGATGTTTGGATTGACGTATATCTTATTCAAATCGGTTTCAGTCGAAATAATACCGACGCCTTTTGTATTCCCGTCTGCCGCGCTCACGATAGAGAAGACGTATTCTCCGCTGCCGCCGCTTGCCGAAAGCGCAACGGAAGAATAAGCAACGTCTCCGCCGTAAACGGTGGAGGGAACGTCGTACTCCGCCTTGTCTTCAAAGGTAAGGGGCGGTGCGATTTTGTTGTAAGAGTAATTTTTGAAACTTACGCCATTGGCGCACTTATCCCAAACGTGGACGAGGCAGTCGTCGTTTTCAAAATACTGTTCGCTTGTCAACACCTTTGTCCAGGAAGAAATCATTTCAGCGCCGTTGGCAACAAGTGGAAACGCGGTCAGCGACGAGCCCGAACTTCCGGGGCATACGGAAGTGATTTTTGCATTCGTTCCGATCGAGCAGGTTGTGTACGAAGCATACGTAAATACGTCTTTCCACGTGTTGCTAGCCGCACCCGAGCCCGTATATTCCATTTTGATATCAACCGTGCCGTTGAGAGCAACGTTGCCTTTGGCGAAAATGCCGTAGGTCTGACTGGCGCTGTCACATTCCAGGTCGATATTGAGCGTGGCGTTCTCGCCCACGGTCACGTTGCCCGAATAGATGTCGTTCGTCATCATGTAAATTGCGTCAACCGAACCGTTTTTTTCTGCCACTTCGCCGTAAACTTTTACGGTGACGGTGCAACTTTCGTCAAACGTCAGATTGCCGTTGTTTTTAAAACTGCTTTCGCCTTCCATTAAAATACCATGCATATACACTTGGTTTGATGCTACTACTTGATAGTCAATGGTAAGCGAACCGTTCCCCCTGAACGTAAGGGTGGAAACGTTGTACGTGTAAATCGCCCTGTTTCCGTACGGAGCGGTGACGGTGATTTTGTTATCGCCGACAAGCACAATATCCACTTTGCCGTTATCGACTCCGCCGATTGAGATTTCTTCGCCGTCGTAGCCGTTGAGAGTAAGCGTACCGTTATAACTCTCGTCGGTATCCCAAGTCCAGCCAGCGCCGGATTTGTCAATCGAACCGCAAGTGACTTGCAGGTACGGGCTTGCCGACTCCGCATAAACGACGGTAGGCATTATTGCCGTCGCGATTGCAATGCAGGCAATCATACAGACAAGCAAAAGCAAGCCCGCTATTACGTTTTTCTTTGATTTTGTATTCATATTTTACCTCGTAAATTTATTACCGTTGCGCTCACATTTCGGTGTGCGCGTAAGTTATTTTGCATTCGTTTCGATTACAACTCGATGATGATTGCCGGCACGACACCGACAAAGGTCTTGGTGGCAAGATATTGAGTTGTTTGGTCGAACGGCGGGCGGGAAGTAACGCACGTAACGTAGTTTTTGCCGTCGTCTCCTTTTACGATTCCGTCGCGTAACCAATACGGGCAATAATTGTCGCCGTAGCCTTGCAAAACTTCTTTATATGCGCCCAGACAGAACGGATACTTGTAAAGCCGCGCCGTCCGCAAACGTTCCTTCAACGGTAACGCCGTTTTTGCTTTCAAGCGTGCCGTTCGGCGCGGCGGGTGTATCATTGCACGCAACAAGCTCGATCGAGATGAGCAAACAAAGAAATATTGCAAATATCCATCGAGTGCGAATTTTCATATTTCTATCCTCCCGCAAAAATGTATGCGCAAACGCCTATTCGGGCGTTTGCGCAGATTATTAAGTTTTGTCGTTTTTATCAATTCTGTTTGCAAATCGTTTCGTTCCGTCAGCAAAGACTTGCGCTGACCGTCACTCCCGTTTGCTTGGTTGCGGAATAGATGACGATATAATACGTTCCTGCCGCAGGTGTGCTGTAATAGGTGTCGGTGTCGTCTTCTTTCTTTTCGACAGGGTTGCCGTCTGCGTCAACAAATTGCCAGGTCAGACCGGTTGCGGGAGACGCATTGAGTTGCAAATCCTGACCGTAATCTATATCTCCGTGCAGAATGTCATCCGTCAACGTAATCGAGTAATATTTGTAAGTGTTGTCCCACAACGTTACGTTTGTTTTCGAGAAGCTTCCGTCACTGTAATCGAGAGCAGTAAAGTTGTTTCCTGCAAAGTGTGTGACGATCATCTCGTACTCGCCCGGAGTGACGAAAGGCATTTCAAGATATTTGACGCCGTTGTCCATCAATCCTTTGCGGGTTTGCGCGTCTTCATCGCGCACCGCCATAAATTGACCTGGCGCTTGCGTTTGAAGGCCTTCTTTGACAAGTTGTTTGTTTGCGTCGTAAATCTTTGCTTGCGCATGGTTGGTGTCGGTCTGTTGCAGAGTGCCGTCAACCTTGTTCATATTGATCCAATAGTAGCCGTTGGCAAAACCGCAGTCCTGCACTTCGTAGCGGAAGTAATAGGTGCCTGCCTCGGCCACGGTAAATCTGACTTTCGTCTGCACTTCGGCATCCGATTTCACGAAGTTGACGTCGATATACTCCATGGTGACGGTTTCCGTTTTCGTTTTTTCACAAACGGTGCAGGTGTACGTCTTCTCGCCGTCGCTCTTAAAGGTGGCGGGTGTTGTGACGGTGCCTTCGTCCCAGACGTGCTCCGCTTTGTCGAATTGCTCGCCGCAACCGCTCACGGTGCAATCGTGCCAGTGGTTGGTTGCGTCTTTGCTCCACTCGGCAGATGCGGCATGGGTGTGCGCCGCTCTTACGTATCCGCACACGTTGCATGTCGTGTCGGCGTCGTTATCATACGTATGCTCTGCTTTGTCGGCAACGTCCGTGTGACCGTCCTGTGTGCATTGATGCCAATGTTCACTCGAGTCGTGCGACCAAGTTTGAGAATAAGTATGCGTTTCGGGAGTTTCTTCGCCTTTGTCTTTGTTGCAAGCAACAAGCATAGTCGCTCCCAAAACGAGCACGAACACAACGCTCAAAATTGCTCTGATTGATTTTTTCATAAGATAACACTCCTATAATTTTTTATTTTTTCGGGGCGTTAGCACCCGTCAAAACCATTTTGCAATTTGCTCAAAGAGAATCCACAACGTCGCAAAGGTAATCGGTCTGCACGGACTCGTAGAAGAATACGTCTATAAACCCATTCTCCTTTGCTTGTTTTACTTTTTGAGCAATTTCGGGGTCGGAAGCATTGTCGCACAATAACCCAGCTTTCATAGTCGTATTTTTCTTTTTTGAGCGCAAAATCGCTTCCATACGGCGATCTAAAGATTTCTCCGTCGGACGACCGACGTCCATCAAAAGAACGTCAGCAAAAAACGTTTCGCACGCCGTCGCAATCTTGTCGGGGTCTTGCGAAAGCGATTGCTCCACAAAGAAGCCCGCCTTTTTCAATGCGCACGTCACTGCTTCGCACACGAGAGTGTTTTGGATTGCGACAATCACTTTTTTCATTCTTCTTTTTTCTCCATGACTTGCCGACGTCACCCGACGGGGACGAACGATATGCAAGCCGTATAAGTTGACTTTATAATATTTTATAATTTTTCTTTTTGCGCGGGGAGTGTCAAATGACACCCTTTTGACGATTCTTTTAAAAAATCGCGTCGCATATAAAGAAAAATCGACTGCAAATCGCAGTCGATTGATTACGTTTTGGTTTTTTGTCACGGATTGTCCGCATATGCTTTTGTTCACTTAGATATCGTCTTCCGTCCTATCAAGTATGGTAAGCCCCGATTCTCTTGCGCGCACGGCAAGTTCGGTGCGGCTTCTGAATCCCGTTTTTTCAAGCATATTGGCAACGTGATTGCGCACCCTCTTTTCCGAAATGCCGAGTTTTTCCGCAATTTCCGCGTTCGTGAACCCGCCCGTCATCTCGCGTAAAATTTCAAGTTCTCTCTCCGTCAACTCTCCGCTTTTCGCAAGTCCGAGTTGAATTTCGGGCACGTCGTCGGGATAAACGGATTCGCCGCTCAGCACGCGTTCGATAATCGTTAAAATCGGTTCCGGGCTGAAATCCTTATACCAAAAGCCCTCTACGCCGATCTTTTTCGCCCGTTCTACGTAAGAACATTCGGGCATACTCGTAACGATGATTATTTTTACTTTTTTATTCTGCGCCTTTATTTTTTCCGCCGCGACGAGACCGCTCGCCCCGTTTTTGGTTACCACGTCCATCAACACAAGGTCTACGGCGTGCCTTGCGCAGCAGATGTCCGCAATGGCGGCGTTGTCGATGGATACGGTAAGATTAAATTTAGGTTGCGCCTTTATAATCACCTCGAAAAGTTGCCGCGGCATCGCCTGATCTTCCACGATCATCACGTTGATTTTATCGCTCATCTTCTTTTTCTCCTTTCGGAATACTCACGGAAAGCAGAAACAGCGGAAAACTTTCCGTTTTCATACTACCGCCCGCCATTTCCGTTATTCTACGCAAAGAGGAAAGTCCTCCTCCCTCTACGATTTCCGCTTTCGGCGGTCTGCCGTTATTACCGATTCTTGCCGTAAAAAATGCCCCTTCGTCCGATACCGTTATATAAAGTTCGTCGCCGTCTGCGTGCCTTGCGGTGTTGGTGATACACTCGAACACGGCGTTTGCAAGAATTTTTTCGGCGACGCTCCCTTTCGGCGGGCGCACGCCCGTGTACAATATTTTCACGCCTACGCTTTCCGCCGTTTTTTTAATTTCTTCCGCCCTGTCCTCTTCCGTTTCGGGCGAGGAAACAAACGAAACGACGCCGTTCCATTCGCGTATCAACGCCTCTTTGTCGCCTTCCCCCTGCAAAAGCGCTCTTTTGGTTTTCAGAATCAGAGAACCCATACCGTCATGCACCTTCACCCGCGCCGCAAGCGTTTCCCGCTCTTTGGTCACCTCGGTTACCGTTTCGCCGTACTTGCGGAGTCTTACGTTCATTTTCCGGAGTTCCTCGTTCTGTTCTTCGACTTTCTTTTTGAGTGCGAATTCACGGCTGATGTCCGAACCGGACAACTCGTAAACGGTCTTGCCGTCTAAAATATGGTTGATCCGCTTGTAACAACATGCCCTCCCGTCTTTTTTCTCGACGAGCACCGAATCGCCTTCCCGGCTGCAAACGATACCGTCCGCTACTTTGCCTTCGCACATAGCCGACCAGAACGCCGCGCCGTCCGAAAGCGGCATTCCCGTAATTTCTCTGCATTCGTCGCCTATTTTTCCGTTCGTTAAAAGCAGCCGCCCCGTTTCGTCGTAAAAGCACAGCCCTGCGGGCAATACGGAAATCGCGTCTTTGACGGACATAGCGGTAAGAGACGACAACCGCTTTTTTATGACGAGCGCCAGGCACAAACAGACCGACGCAAGCAGTAAAAAAGCCGCCGTAACAACGCACCACGCGGGCAAAAAACAAAACGAACCCGAAAAGTCGCTTCGATTTTTACCTAAATCGCGAATCTGAATGCCGTCCGCCAAAAAGCAGAACGTCAGAACCGCGCATACCGTACAAAGTAATTCCGGCAGAATATACCGCAATTTCAGCCGGTACGAAAGGCTTATCGCAAAACATACCACCCCGACAAACGCCGCAAGCAACAGCAGGATAAGCGTGCCGCGAAAAACGGCTTCGTTGCAATCGACGAACGGTATCATACAATCGCCTCCATTTCGCCGAACGACAGCGTTGCATACAGCGTTTCGTCCTGTATCTGCAAACGAACCGACGCTCCGAGTTTTTCGCATTCACGGCTTCGCCAATTCTCCGGTATGCTTTCTCTTGCGTTATCGAGGGCTATACGGCAATGCAATAACCCGTTATTAACCGACAGCCGTACAAGACACGCGGAAAGATCGGGAAGTGCGCTCTCTATGCAGTCCTCGAAAAATTCGTACAGAAAAGTAACCTGCCCGATAAGGGCTGTGCCGTCGCCCTCAAAAATCACCGACGCCGCCGCGCCGTAGAAAGAAAGCGCGTCCGTAGATTCGCGTATAGCGTATAAAAGTTCAGATAATTGCACCTGCCCGTTTTTTGCAAGCATTGCAAAATTACTGCGCCGTTTCAGATACACGCCGTAAACGACGGCAAGGCGTAGTGCTCCTTCTTTCTCTTCTTCGCTTATCGCCTTGGCAAAGCATTTTTTTATCTTTTTCAGATGCGGGCGAAACACGGCGAATATCCCTTTGTACAGGTTGTTCTGTTCTTCGATTTTAGAACGCTGTTCTTTCAGTTTGTTTTCTGCGGCAATCAGGTCGCTCTCCTCCGCAAGCGTTTCGTTTATTTCCGCAAGAGATTCGTTTATTTTATTGATGACCGAATAATCCTCCGTCCAGAACACCTCTCCGCCTCGTATTGCTTTTGCGCGCAGAACAAGGTCTTCTCTCAATTCGGTTTTGCTTCCGTTTGCCGCTTTCATCGCCTGTTCGCGCGTGATTTCGGGCGCGTTTTTCGAGGTTAAAACGACGTTCAGGTCTTTATCGGCAATGCCTGCGGAAACGTCCGCCACGTAAAAAAGTTCTTCGTGATTGACGTTCGATGGGATAAATCCTATTCGGATAAGGCTTTCAAAAACCACAACCACGCTGAAAACAACCGCTTCCGGCATTCTGATAAAGACGGGATCGAACACTTCTCTCAAAACGCAGAGCACGATACAAACAATAAACAAAACGAGGGGAATCCACGCCTTTTTTCTGCACCCCGAAACGCGGCATTTGATATAGAGCAATACGCCGATGGAAAGATACAATACGGCAATCCACGACAGAATAAAATAGTACCCCCATTCCCATTTATATGTTTCGTTGGAATATTTGAGCCCTTTTGCAAAAGAAAACACCTGCTCGTGGAGATCGTTCGTAAAAACCAATAGAATCAGCGCCGCCGCAGGCAGAAACAGCAGATACCATCCTTTTGCAAGCGGTTTTCCGTCTTTGCGTCCCATACCCAGCAGCGTAATAAGCAGAACCGCGGGAGCAAGGCAGTGCGGGATATAATAGGAATACCATAAATACCGCATCACCGTTCCGTCGTAAAAAACGTGATATTTGAGAAGTCTGACAAAAAGGATCCCCCCCATCAGCGCTATCGCCACGATAATCCCCGAGCAAATGCTTTTGTCGGAAATGCGGCTGATCACGGACGCCGTCCAATACGCGAGGAGACCGAAGAAAATATATTGCGTCAATAACGCAATCGTTGTTTTAACGGACCAATCGGAAATATAATCGTCTACCGTTTGCAGTACACAAGCAGTAAGGAAGAAGAACGCGGCAACTGCGACATATAATAAATCTTTTTTCTTCGACCTTGTCAGATTCATTCTATTACACTCCTTTATATGTTGCCGCCTTGTCGCCTATGCACGAGAATTCCACTATGTCGCCTATGTCACAGTTGAGATATTCGCAAATACGAAGCAGCGTTTCCACAGAAACAGGTTCTTCTTTATATAGTTTCGTAAGCGTATTCGGCGCCAGTTCAACCGCCTTCCTGAGTTCAGAGCCGTTCATCCTTTTATCAATCAGCAATTTCCATAACTTTGAATAACAAATTTTACGCATCGATTCGCTCCTTCTGCTTTTCGTTTAAGTAGTTTATGCCATTTGATTATAATACATTTTTTCTATAAAGACAATAGGTTATCTCTTTGATCTTATAAAATCTCTTATAAAGATGCGATTCATTCCCAAAGAAAATACAAAAGGCAGAGAAGCTCTGTCCCTTTGTTTATATATTTTCTCTAAAACTCTCGTATCGTTTCAAAACAGAAAAACGCCGGAGCATAAATTCCTGCGTTTGACATAAAGTCACGCTATAATCTATCCCTTGGTTCAATCTGTTCAGCAATTCGCAAGTTTTTATCTTCGACGACGGCTGTATGTAATTACGAAACCATTCGTCCAACCACATTCCATATTTCATATTGTTCTCCTTTTCGTTATTACTATAATTATAATTTTTCTTATCACCTTTGGAAAACTACACTCAAACAGCAACAAAAAAGAGAGAACCTAAAAACTTGTTCTCTCTTAAAAATTATTATAAAATTGTAGTGCCCTATCGAGCAAAAACGATATGCCGTAAGTTCAAGACCTGTTTTTTGAAAAAAGCGCCGAAATGCAGCTGTTAAATTCAAAGATTTTGTCCAACGACAAAAACACAAGATATAGTAACAAAAAAGCACAAGACCTACTAAATCTTGTGCTTTTTGTGTTTTGTAGCTTTTTCGTACTACAAAGATGGTGGAGATGCGGGGATTTGCCTTACAGCGATTGTTACCGAAGGTCAATCGCGTGCAGCCGAAGGGGTTCACGTTGCAAAGCAACGGCACGGCTTTTGTCGTGCGAAATCCCCGCTTCGGAATAAAAAAAGGAACAGCCTTCGCTGTTCCTTTTTTGGTGGGAAGCCCGTGACATAAGTTGAATAATCGTTACCTTTTGCCCCATTCACGCTTTTGCAAATGTCGATTTGTGAATTATTACATTACAAAATATCCGCAATAACCAATAAAAAAAAGAAAGCGTGTTTTTAAACACGCTAACTTCATCATTTGCAATGCTTATATAGTCGCATTCGGATAAATGTCGATAGTTCCGTAAACGTCAACAATTTCTTCTGTTATATCTCTTTTGCTTTCCAACAAAAAACCGTTAGCGGTAAGTTCCACGGTTTCACCGTTTTGGTATTTTACGGTAACATAATATACGCTATTTTTTAATTTACCGAAAATATAACTTTCGTAGTTATATTTTGTTACGTTTATGGTTTGATAGCATTGACTGTAATCTCCACTCAATCCTTCATTGTGATACGTAACCGTTATATCCACATTCGTAGGAACCAATGTGTATGCATCCTCATAGTAATATCCTATTTCATTGATATGAGGAAAAACAACGCTTTCATCTTTATATTTATCGCTATTATACTCGCATCTTTTTGTTGCTTTGCCTTTATAAGAGACTGACACAGGAATCAATTCGTTATGGTGTCCGCCACCTGTACTATTTTCGTTTGCAACGACTCTAAATGAAAGACTCCCCTCATATTCGACAAATCCAGAAAGCCTTGGTTTGATGTCAATTGTTACAGAATAACTTGTGTATTCTTTACCATATCTGCCGTTATCAGTCCCATACGTTGACGATTTGGAAAAAGTAAAAAATTTCTCAAAATCCGTCTGCGACGTTAAATGTTGCGTATGCGTTGTCGTTATCGTTTTACTACCAATTTCGACAGTGTCATCATTGTTGCCACTGCTACAAGCAGTAAATATAATCAAACAACAAATCAAAACAAGTGTAATTATTATAACCTTCTTTTTCATATATCCCCCTTTGAGTGTTTTATAATACAAATATAACTTAACATAAACGGTATGTCAATAAACAGAAAATAAAAAACGAATTGAACAGAGGGTTCAACTCGTTTTTTATTTGGTGGAGATGCGGGGATTTGAACCCCGGTTCGTCCTTCTACACCCGACACCTTCTACATGCTTATTCGGTGATTAAGTTCTCTTACCGTCGTTCGCCGACAGACGGCGGTTTTGAAGAGGCGGAGAATGCCGATTTACTTACCGCCGTGGGTAAATCCGTAGCCCGTTCAGTATGACGCCGATTGCTTACGGAACAGGAACGTAAGGTCGACGTGCCGCTAATTAATTAAGCAGCGAATGCGAACGCAGGAGCGTTCACTTTTTCGTTATTTTTTGCGTTTAATTTTAATTTTCCGTCTTTAACGCAGCCGGACCTGCGACATGCTTCTTATCGTCCATACAAAAACGTCGAATCCAAAAACATCCCCGTGGACAAAATAACGAAAAAAGTATTAAGTTGATATATCTCGCGGTTTACCGTACGAAACAATACGATAAACCGTTTGATTTGCAGTATTATTTTTTGCCACTTACTTTGAAATCGTGTCGATTTCAAAGGGCGTGACCTGATAAACGTAGTAGTTGAGCCAGTTGTAATACAGGAGATTTGCCGTGCTGCCCCAGCTCATATTTATCGTGCCGTCCGCGTTGTAATAGTTTTCGGGCGGGGCGATTTCAAGCCCTTTTTCTTTGTCGCGAAGGTATTCTCTTTCCAGCGTTTCGCGGTCGTATTCGCTGTGTCCCGTAAGGAAGATGCGGCGGTTGTCTTTTGACTTTATAATGGACGGGCCGCACTTTTCTCCCGACACCAGCACTTCAAGATCCGGGCATTTTTTCAACTTATCTTCGTCGATTGCGGTATGGCGCGAATGCGGGATCCGAATCGCGTCGTCCATGCCTTTTAGCAGCGGCTCGTGCAAGACGCACTTAACGTTGTTATACACCCCGAAAAGTTTTTTGTCAAGCAGATGCTTATTTATGCCGTAGTAGTAATAAAGCGCCGCCTGCGCTCCCCAGCATATAAACATCGTGCTGGTGACGTTATCGTCCGCAAAATCAAGGATTTCTTGAAGTTCCGCCCAATATTTGACGTCGGTGAACGGCAGAGTTTCGACAGGCGCGCCCGTGATTATCATACCGTCGAACTTCATTTTTTTAATTTCGTCAAGATTTTTGTAAAACTTGTCGAGATAAGTTTCGCTCGTATGGCTTGCCTTGTACGTCGACGTTTTGATAAGCGTGACGTTCACTTGCAAAGGCGTATTACCAAGCAACCGCAACAGCTGCGTTTCGGTAACTTCCTTTGTGGGCATAAGGTTCAGAATTGCGATTTCGATGGGGCGAATGTCCTGCGACACGGCGCGGCTGCCGTCCATGACGAAAATCTTTTCGTGAAGCAGACTGTCGAATGCAGGAAGGTCGCGCGGGATAACGATCGGCATATCACTTCACCGCCGTTTCAAGTGCCTGACGGATATCTTCAATCAGGTCGTCTGCGTTTTCAAGCCCCAGGCTTACGCGGATAAGGTCGGGAGAAATGCCCGCCGCCGTCAACTCTTCGTCGGTCATCTGGCGATGCGTCGAACTTGCGGGGTGCAAGCAGCAACTTCTTGCGTCGGCAACGTGTGTTTCGATTGCGATGATTTTCAGCGCAGCCATAAATTTTTCGGCTTTTTCCCTGCCGCCCTTCACGCCGAAGCTGACGACTCCGCACGCGCCGTTCGGAAGATACTTTTTCGCAACGTCGTAATACTTGTCACCTTCGAGCAGCGGATACGAAACCCACGCGACGTTCTCGTTTTCCGACAAGAACTTTGCAACGGCAAGACCGTTTTCGGCGTGGCGTTTCATTCTGACGTGCAGGCTTTCAAGCCCGAGATTAAGATAAAATGCGTTTTGCGGCGACTGAATCGAGCCGAAATCTCTCATAAGTTGCGCCGTCGCTTTCGTGATAAACGCGCCTTCTTTCCCGAAACGCTCTGCATAAACGATGCCGTGATAGCTGTCGTCGGGGGTGGTGAGCCCGGGGAATTTGTCGGCGTGAGCGAACCAGTCGAACTTGCCCGCATCAACGATTGCGCCGCCGACCGCCACACCGTGACCGTCCATATATTTCGTCGTGGAATGCGTTACGATATCCGCGCCCCACTCGATAGGACGGCATTGCACGGGCGTTGCGAACGTATTGTCGATAATAAACGGAACGCCGTGTCGATGCGCTACCCGCGCGAATTTTTCAATGTCCACAACGGCAAGCGCGGGGTTTGCGATGGTTTCGCCGAACAACGCTTTCGTATTCGGGCGGAACGCCGCTTCGAGTTCTTCTTCCGTGCAGTCGGGCGATACGAACGTAAAGTCGATGCCCATCTTTTTCATCGTAACCGCAAACAGGTTGAACGTGCCGCCGTAAATTGCGGAACTGCTGACGACGTGGTCGCCGCAACTTGCGATATTGAACACGGCGTAAAAGTTTGCCGCCTGACCGCTTGACGTGAGCATGCCTGCCGTTCCCCCTTCAAGTGCCGCGATCTTTGCCGCGACGTAATCGTTGGTGGGGTTTTGAAGTCTTGTGTAGAAGTACCCGCTTGCTTCGAGATTGAAAAGTTTTGCCATTTCGGGGCTCGAATCATACTTAAACGTGGTGCTTTGCACGATGGGGATCTGACGGGGCTCGCCGTTTTTCGGAGTATAGCCCGCCTGTACGCATAAAGTATCGATTTTTTTATCCATAAATATCTCCTATCTCGCGCCGTATTCTTTCAATACGCGGTCGAGTTTTCTTTTGTTTTCTTTTTCCTGAATCGCGTCTCGTTTGTCGTGCAACTCTTTGCCTCTTGCGACGCCGAGTTCGACCTTTACGAGCGCGTCCTTGAAATAAAGTTTCGTGGGGACAAGGGTATATCCCTTTTGCTCCACCTTTTGTTTCAGTTTTCTTATTTCCGACTTATGCAGCAGTAAGCGACGGTTACGCATCGGATCGATTTTGAACATCGTCGCCATTTTATACGGCGAAATGTGCATGCCGACAAGGAAAACCTCGCCGTTTTTCACGATGGCGAAACTGTCTTTCATATTGACGTTATTAAGCCTTAACGACTTTACCTCGTGCCCTTCGAGAGCGATGCCCGCTTCCAGAGTGTCTTCGATAAAATAGTCGTGATACGCTTTTTTGTTGGTGGCAATGATTTTATTGCCGTCTTGCTTTTTCTTCATAAACCGAGAAATTTACACGGCGGATTTCGCGAGAAATGCCGTCGACTTTAATTTTTATTTTATCGCCCAACGAATAAACGTGTTTGCCCGAAGAAAGAGTGAACCGCCCTTCGTCGAATTTATATTTTCCGGCGGGAAGTTTGTCAAGCGAGATAAACCCTTCCACCGTGTTTTGAAGTTGAACGAACACCCCGAAACCCGTTACGCCGCTGATTATACCGTCGTATATTTCGCCGGATTTGTCCGCCATATACAGCATTTTGAAGTAATCGTCGCCGTCGCGCTCGGCACATTCCGCGGCGATTTCCCTTTCCGACGATATTGCCGCCGCCTTTTCGCACCTAATAAGCGTTTTCGTAATCTCCGCGCCCGACAGTTGTCCATTAAGCATCTTTTTGATGACGCGGTGGATGGTCAGGTCGGGATAACGGCGTATCGGCGACGTGAAATGACAGTAGTATTCGAGCGCAAGCCCGAAGTGTCCCGCATTCCCCGTCGTGTACTTCGCCTTTTGCATGCTGCGAAGCATGACTTTGCTGATTATGCGTTCTTCCGCCGTGCCTTTTATGTCATCCAGCAGTTTCTGGTACTCCGACGCATGCATGCTCTGGTGCACGACGAAGTTATAATTGAACGAAGAAACGAACTTTTTGAATTCCAGCACTTTTTCCTTGTTCGGCGCTTCGTGCACGCGGTAAACGAAAGGCAGCTCGGTATGATACATAAACTCCGCAACGGTTTCGTTTGCAAGCAGCATAAATTCTTCGATAATAAGGTTGCTTTCATAATAAGGATAAGGCGCGACGTCCAAGACCTTCCCGTCTTTTATCGTAAACTTCGGCTCTTCCGAGATAAAGTTTATGCTGCCGCGATTTCTTCTTTTCGCGTTCAGTATCCTTTCAAGGTCGCGCGCGCACACTATCATATCGTATACGTCGGCGTATTTTTCAATGAGTTTTTTGTCGCCGTCAAGGATTTTCTGCACGTCGTCGTAGGTCATGCGATGATTGCTTCTTATCACGCTTTCGACGATTTTGTTTCCCGTGACTTTTCCCGTTTTGTCGATTTCCATAACGCAGGAAAGAGTCAATCTGTCTTTGTTTTCGACAAGGCTGCAAACCCCGTTCGACACGGCTTCGGGAAGCATCGGCAACACCATGTTCGGAAGGTAAACACTCGTTGCGCGTTTCAACGCCTCTGTGTCCAGAATTCCGTCCTGTTTTATATAATGCGCGACGTCCGCGATATGGACGTAAAGGACAAATCCGTCACCGCGTCTTTCAACCGTTATCGCGTCGTCAAAGTCTTTCGCGTCGGCACCGTCGATTGTAATCGTGAGCAAATCGCGATAGTCTGTGCGTTTTGCGATTTCTTTCATATCGACGGGTTTATTTATTCTTTCTGCGTCGTAAAGTGCCTCTTTTGAAAAGTTCTCATAAAACCCGTGGTCGCGGATTATTGCCAGAGTATCGCCTTTCACGGTGTTGGCGCGGCCAAGAATTTCGGTGATTTCGCCAACGGGATTTTTGCCCGAATCCCAGTCGTAAATGTTCACGATAACCTTGTCTTTGTTCTTTGCGCCGCCGCGTCCCGCAGTCGGAATAAACACGTCCGAAAAGTAACTTTCGTCGTCGGGAACGACAAACCCGTGTCCCGCGCGGTCGCTTGTATATTCGCCCACAAGTTGGCGTTTTCCGCGCTCGATAACGGCAACGACTTTTCCTTCGTCGGCAGTGCCTTTCACGGGCACGACGTAAACCTTATCGCCGCTTTGCGCGCCGTGCAAACCTTTGTGCGGTATGAACAAATCGGCTTTGCCGTCGTCGCGGATAAGAAACGCGAAGCCCCTGCGATTGCCGCGAAGCACGCCGCTTACCGCGTCGCATTTGTCTTTCAGCGTATAATTTCCTTTTTCGACGGACACAAGCACGCCGTCTTGCACGAGTTCGTCAAGGGCTTTCGTGACTTCGCGCTTTTCAAACGTTGAATATATCCCGAGTTTTCGGTTTAACAATCTGTCCGAAAAGTTGTCGAGCCCCGCCGATTTTATTTCGTTTAATAATCTTTCCTTAAATTCCATATTAAAAATAAGGGCGACTTATCGTCGCCCTTTGTGTTTTATTACGGTCTTCCGCTGAGACTTAGGATTATAAAGTAGGTTACCGAAACTACAAGAAGGAGTACCGATAACACCACCGTAGCAATTCTGAGTCTTCCCTCGGAACTTTGCGCTTTATTCTTTCCAAAGAACGAGTCGTTTTTCTGGTTGTATCCGGCGATTGCGCTCATATCTTCGCCGCTGCTCTTTTGCATAAGAACCACGACGACGAGAGCGATTGCCGCAAGCACCATGAGCGTCATCATTGCCCAGCCGACCTTCTGACCGACTTCATATTGTATAACCGATAACATCGGCATTAAACTTTTTATCATTATAAATTCCTCCGAATTTAATTAGCAAAGTGAATTTTACCATATAAATTTCAAAATTACAACCGTTTTTCAGCGTTTTAGGAGCAAATATTAAAAATTTCGCGTTAAATTTTTCCGTTTGTTATTGACTTTACGGTAAAACGACTGTATATTAATTATTACCTTTTAAATATAGTAATAAAATGGAACGCAAGATTTTTAAGAGAAAACTTAAACTTTTTTCAACCGACCCGCACGACGGGACGGACGCTTATCTGCGCCTTTTAAAGTTCAAGAATCTTCTGAAAAACAACATTATCGTGATAATTGCCGTCCTCGGCGCGATAATCACCTGTTTCTTCGTTCCGCCCGATAAGGAATACTTAAACTACGTCAGTTACAAAACGATATTGTGTCTTCTGTCGCTCATGCTTGTCGTCAGGGGGCTGAAAGATTGCCGCTTTTTCGGGATCATGTCGGGCAAAATCCTCGATAAAATATCCGACCGCCGTGCCATCGCGACGGTGCTTATTTTTTTACCGGCATTTTTTGCCCTTTTCATCACGAACGATATCGCGACGATTACTTTTATTCCCTTTGCGATAATCATGCTGTCGCAGGCGGAAGCGAACGACCTTATCCCGTTCGTCGTGATTATGCAGACGATGGCGGTGAAACTATCGGGCATCGTGTCGCCGCTCGGCAACGCGCAGAACCTGTTCCTTATCGACTATTACGATTTTGATTTCTTCTGGTTTGTCAAAAACCTGTGGCCGCTTGCGCTTGCGGGATACGGACTGACGTTTATAATGTGTCTGTTCGTCAAAAAAGGAAAACTCAATCCGCCCCCCGTCGGCGAATATAAACTGCCGAAGTTCGAGCTTTTAATATACTTTGTGATGTTCGTGTTCATCATACTTTCGATTTTCGACGTTCTGCCTTATTACATAGTTACGCCGATTATCCTTGTCGTGATGCTTTTCGTCCACCCCAGAAGTTATAAAAAAGCGAACTACGGCGTGATTATAATGTTTACGGCGTTTTTCGTGATGAGCGGCAACTTCCTGCGTATGCCGTCCGTCAACGGATTTCTGACAAAAATTATCGCCGGCAACGAGCTGTGGCTTTCGGCGCTTGCGTCGCAACTTCTCACAAACAATCCCGTCGCGCTCGTGTTCCCGACTTTTTCAAAAAATACCGTGTCGCTGATGTACGGCATAAATATCGGAAAATACGGCACCGCCCCTTTGAACAACTATATGGTAATGAGCCTTGAAAGAAAATACGACGTCAAAAAACATTTCGTGCTGAAACTTCTTGCCGTCAACTTTTTGTACTTTTTCGTATTGTTCGGCGTTGCGGCGCTCGTCGTGTATTTATAATTTTTTGAACCTTTTTTCAAGCCTTCGCATATCTTGTACGTGCGGAGGCGTTTTTTATGAATTTTTCTGATTTGAGCGTGAGAAAAGACTTACCTTATCCCGAGCCGGTCATACCGTACCCGAACCCCGTCGAGGCGAAAAAGCTAATGAACGACTACGGCGGGCGCGACAGCGAAACGACGGCAATCCTGCAATACGTTTATCAAAGTTACGTATTATCGCGGGAGTTTCCGGAATTTTCAAAAAAACTTGCAGAGATTGCGGCTTGCGAAATGAAGCACCAAAAAATCCTCGGGACGGCGATTGCGGCTTACGGAAGTTTTCCCGTTATCGGCGGCAGGACGGCGTTCTGGAACGGCAGTTACGTCAACTACGCAACAGACCTTATTAAACTTCTGGAATATGATATTCAAGGAGAACTGTGTGCGATTGAAAATTACAAAAACACAATTTTATGCATACAAAACAATACGTTAAAAGCCGTGATTGAGCGAATAATTGAGGACGAAGAATTGCACGTCGTTGTCCTTAAAGCCATGCTCGCCACGGCAAAAGAAGACAGATAATAATATTTTGCAAGCGCGTTTTAGCACATACCGTTTCTCTCGTTTTGTGCAACGCGAATACCCGTTCTTCATATATCGGAACAAACAAAAAGGATAGCGGTTTCGCTATCCTTAAATATTTCTTTGTTTGTAATTATCCGCTTTTATTTGAAGAACAACGGCAGCGTCTGCAAGAAAATAATGTCGTGTCTTTCCGCCGCGTCGCCTTCCGCAAGCACCGCCATTCTCCCGACGATCTGACCGCCCGCGATACGCACGAGTTCCTCAATCGCGTGCAGACTTTCGCCCGTCGAAATAACGTCGTCGACGATCAGGATACGCTTGCCTTTCATTCTGTCGATGTCAAACTTGTCAAGATAAAGCGTCTGAACTTTCGCCGTCGTGATGGACTTCACCTCAACCTTAACGGGATCGACCATATAAGCTTTTAAGCCCTTTCTGGCAAGAATATAATTTTTGCCTTCCTGTTTCGCCATCTCGTACGCCAAAGGAATACCCTTAGATTCCGCCGTGATAATAAGGTCGTGTTCGGGTGCTTTTTTCAGAAGTTCTTCCGCGCACCTGACGGTCATTTCGACGTCGGAAAACATGACGAATCCGGCTATGTAAAGGTTTTCGTTAATCGGGCAAATGGGTAAATCCCTTTCAAGCCCCGCAATGTTGATGTGATAAAACTTGTCCATAATTACTCCTTTCAAACAAAAGACATTATAAAACAATCGGACGGAAAATGTCAATGAATTTCATCTCATACCGTACTTTTCAAGGTCGACCGTGAAGTCGTCGCGGACGACGACGCCGTCGTTTTCAAGCAGTGCTTTTTGCACTTCCCATCCGCCGAAAGCAAACGCCGGTGCAAGCCCGCCGAAACGATTTACAACGCGATAGCACGGTATCGAATCGGGATCGGGATTGAAATGCAGCGCGTATCCGACGGCGCGACTTGCGCGCGGACTACCGCATAAAAACGCAATTTGCCCGTACGTCGCGACTTTGCCCTTTGGTATTTTTTTCACTTGTTCATAAACCACGTCGTAAAAACTCATGATTATATTGTAACCGTTTTTCATCGTATTATCAACGAATTTCCGAACCGAAAAGATTTGACTATATAAGATAATTATAATAAAATAGTTAAAAATCATTATAC
>OHSM01000188.1_pt1 | contig 30622 bp, 19 predicted proteins | sample 1578671 | NCBI WGS metagenome assembly OHSM01 (sample SAMEA3879591, study PRJEB24766) | human gut metagenome | biome: human-associated habitat; feature: feces | place: USA | collected 1985/1987 | reverse complement strand
GCCTGCCGCTAGCGTTCATCCTGAGCCAGGATCAAACTCTCCATTGTAAAAAAATAATGTATCGTTAGAGTCCTGACTGCTTCGCTTTCCGTTTAAAGGAAATTGACAGATAAATACTACATTTCTTTGCTCTCAAACAAACCAGTAATTCAAAGAACCAGATGAAAAATACTTCACATTTGTGGTGTGAAAGGACTGCAAAGATAAGTCATCTTTTTTAATCCTGCAAATATTTTTTCAAGAACTTTGCATTTTCGATTTTCAGCCTCCGCCGTAAGGTTCCTTGCAGGAGTTCCTTTTCGCAACCTTCAGACTTTGTAAGAACCGTTATTTCTCAAATGCGGATGCAAAGGTAGGGACTTTTTTTGAATCTGCAAGCATTTCGCTCTTTTTTTCATCAAAAAAACATCATTTTGGCATTTTTAGCCCAAAATACCTATGTATATGGATAAAACAGCATGCTCGGACTGACAAAAACGAGGCGGCAGGCCAGCATGTGGGAGTCAGGCCCAAGCGGAAAAAGACGGGCTCGGCTCTTCGCCGTGCATCGATACCGGAAGAGCGGACCGAGGAAAACCGCATTGACGGGGCTCCGAAAAAAGAAGAACGACTGCCGATATATCGACGACGCGGGCGCATGCACATCACGCAGAAGGCCCGCGGAGGAGGTTTGCCACCCTTCAAAGGAATCGGGAGGAGGTCATGGAAAGGACACGGAGAGAGCAAGGAGGAAGCAAGGAAAGGGCAAGGAAAGAGCACGGAGAAGGCACGGAGAGAGCAAGGAGAGAGCAAGGGAGAGCAAGGAAAGGGCAAGGAAAGGGCAAGGAGGAAGCACGGAGAGAGCAAGGAGGGAGCACAGAGAGGGCATGGAAAGGCCACAAAAGACCGGGAGAGGGTCAAAAGAAGGCCAGGAGCGCCTCAAAAGAGCCGGCTGGAGGGGGGAAGTGCCGATTGAGGTGCATGGACACAAAAAAACCGGCGCCCTCATCGGGCGCCGGTACGTTGCTAGGTAGAAGCCAAATCAGAGCCAGCCGCCATTGTCAGCCATCTCACGCGAGAGGATGGCGAACTCACGCTTGACGGTCATGCCGCCCATCGTAGCCGTAATGGTGCACATGCCCGAACCAACATTCTGGCAGGTCAGCTTCATAATGCCATTGGCAACCGTCGGGAGCGAGGTCATGCCAAGCTTCTGGCGATCCGTCGAGCTGATTTCGAGACCCGAGACGGTAAGACGTCCCGAGGGGCCGCCGAAGTAGCGAACCAGATCGACACTCGTCTCGACGCCCGGAGCAACCTGCAGAACAGGCGTACCCTTGATGGCGAGCAGCAGCTTGTAGGCATCCACATAACCGCGGCCCATCTTGTACTGGTAGTCCGAGAGCGTGATATTTCCCGCAGGATGGCTCTTCACGCCGGTCAGGTAGGGATTGATGTCGTTGGTAGAGGAGAGCAGCAGAGCGGTGTACTCCTCGGCCGTGAACTTCTTGCCAATCTTCGATGCATAGACCAGACCAAGTGCTGCAACACCCGATACGTGGGGGCAAGCCATCGAGGTACCCTGCATGTAGCCCGTACCGTCACCGGTACGACCATCCTGGAAGTTCATCGATGCATCCTGAAGAATGGTGCTCAGCACCTGTGCATTCGCATAATACTTGCCGCCGGAGGGAGCGTCGTAGGCATCACCACCCGGAGCCGTAATGTCGCTCCACGTACCGTAGTTGGTATAGTAGGCGGGGCAGAAGTCCCAACTCATCGAGCTGACGGCAATCACCGGAGCGTAGGCTGCGGGCCACGTCTTGACATCGCCGTTGACATCACCCGAGTTGCCGGCTGCGAAAATCACCAGACCGCCCGAAATCGGCGAGTTGGGGTTGTCCGTGCCTGCCGTCGAGATGAAGTAGGTAATTGCCGAACGCAACGAACCGTAACCGGCATTCCACGCGCCCTCGGAGAGCTCGCCGCCGGTCATCGAGTCGGAGTATCCCCAGCTGTTCTGGGCGATGACGGCTCCGTGGTCGGCAGCCCAGGTAAAGGCCTGCTGCGGGGCGTTGTAGTTGATGTTGGTGTTCGAATGGCCCATCGTCTGGCACGACATGATTTTCACGCTGCCACCGTTGCCGCTGCCGCCGGCAATACCGCACACGCCGATTCCGTTGTTGTTGACTGCGGCAATCGTACCGGCTACGTGCGAACCGTGGTCGGAATACTCGTAACCGTACTGCGGCGAGTAGGAGGAGCTCTTCCAGTCAAGCTCTCCGGACTGGTTCCAGAAGTTGTATCCGTGAGGCGCATTCTCCGACGTATTGGGGTTGGTCCACATGTTGGCCTCCAGGTCGGGGTGCGTATACTGCACCGGCTCGTCAATCACCGCTACGATGATATCCGTTGCGGCGCCGTCACCCGTGCAGAGATTCCATGCATCAAAGGCATTGACATCGGCACCCTTGCTCTTCTTGGGGAAGGTGGTCGTCGGGCCCGTATTGTCGTAATGCCACTGATACTCCAGCTTGGGGTCGTTCATCGGCATCATGCTGACACGCGTCTGAGCGGCCTCGGGTGCAAGTTCCGCCTTGTTGAAGGGGACGGCCGGACCCTCCTTCAGGGCACGGGTCCGGTAGTTGTACTCAACGACCGAAACCTCGGGGCAGAGGCTCAGGCGCTGAGCCACCTCGGCGAGTTGGGCCTCCGTATCGAAGGAAACCGTATACCACTGGTGCAGACCGTACTGACGGTGACGCTCCTCATAACGCTCGCTGTAGGGGAAGATGCGCTCGAGATGCTCCACGCCGATTTCGTTGAAGATAAGGTCGATATCATCGACTCCCGTGCGGGTTTGCGGACCGCGGGTCTTGGCGACAGCCTCGATGGCGTCGGCAATCTCCGGAGTGACTTTCAGATTGATACGGCCGACAACCGCATGCTCTGACGAGCCCACGATAACGGCCTGGTTGCTGGACGAAACGCCCCCCGAGGCCTCCTCCGTCGGGTCATTCGCACAAGCGAACAGCGCCAAAGCACTGAAAAGAAGTAACGTTTTCTTCATAATTTTGCGGAAATTTAGATTTTCAAAGATATGTTTTTTTTTGCAAAAAAAAGAAAAGCGGCTCAAAAAATCTACGGAACCCGGCAAAAAAGAGATTTTTCACTACATTTGCACCAAATTCTAAAACGAGGCACCATGAAGCTGAAAAACCTCACCTTATTAATAATAGTGTTGCTGGTTGCCGACCAGGCACTCAAAATCTGGGTCAAGACCCACATGCAGCTCGACGAAGCCATCATCGTATTCCCGGACTGGTTCCAGCTGCGCTTCATCGAGAACAAGGGTGCGGCCTACGGCATGCACATTGCCTCGTCGGGGGCCTTCGACTGGGGGAAGCTGCTGCTGGGCATCTTCCGCATTGCCCTGTCGTGTCTGGTAGGATGGCTTATCTGGCGCCTCTCCAAGCGGGAGAACACCCCCAAGGGGGTGCTCGTCGGACTGGCGCTGATTCTGGCCGGCGCCGTGGGAAACATCATCGACAGCGCCTTCTACGGGTTGATTTTCTCGGAATCGACCCCCTGGACGGTGGCCCACTTCGGCGGCCACTACGCCGGGCTGATGATGGGCAAGGTGGTCGACATGTTCTACTTCCCGCTCTTCCAGTGGAACAGCTGCCCGGGATTTCTGCGCTTCCTGGTCGACAGCAACAACTACTTCTTCGGGGCGATTTTCAATCTGGCGGATGTATACATCTCGTTGGCCGCAGTCTATCTGCTTGTATTCCAGTACAAGTTCATCAGCAAGTAATTTTTTTCGGCGAAAAAATTTGCAGATACGGAATAAAGCATTACCTTTGCAACCACAAAACCGAAAGGCCCAGGTGGCGGAATAGGTAGACGCGCACGTTTCAGGTGCGTGTGCCGCAAGGCGTGCAGGTTCGATTCCTGTCCTGGGCACTGAAACCCCGTTGAACATACGTTCGACGGGGTTTTGCTTTATCTTTGCACTCCTCCGGATACGGGGCCCGACAAAAAAGCGGCCAAGTTGGACGGATTTATCCATTTTTTGTGTATTTTTGTTCAGCACGGCACGACTCCTCAACCGCTTCGCACGAATGGGAAGCGTGCCTGCAGTCCGCCGGGGAATCGGGACAATCCGGTATGAGGGACGCCCTCCAGATGAAGGACACCCGGCAAGTCGAATAAAGACATGCATCAAATCCGACAGGCTCCCATGAAACAGATTCTGACAATCGGGCTTTTGCTTTCACTCCTCACCGGAGTCCCGGCCGGCCAGGCCCAACCCAAGGCAAGGAAATCGGCGATAGCCGGCAAGATACTTTTCAAAAGCTACCATGCTGTCCAAAACCCGCCCGTACCTCCCATTGAGCGGAACATCGACCCGAAGCTTCTCAAACCGATGCCTGTTCACATCGACCTTGTACCGGACAGCAGCCGCACCCCCCTGCCCCGTCTCAAGCCGCTGCAGGGGCAATTTCGCAGAACCCTCCAAAAGAGGGTACTGGACGACTATCGGCAACTCTGCTCCGAGATGGAGCAGCGGAAACCGACTCGTACGCCCCAGCGATGGATATGGGTGGGAGATCAGGCTGCCCTGCTCGGGCTCGACAGCGTGGCTGCCGACTGCGTGAAACGTTTCATGTGCTATCATCCTTCACCCCGACTGCTCGCCTACGTCGTCGACTCGATGATGCCAACATGCAGGGAATATGCCCGCCCGATGGTCGAATACACCTCCGAATACTGGCTCCAACCCTATTGGACAACGCCCGACACCACATCAAGAGGACTTGAAAATCTTCGGATTCTCACCCGTCTTAACGAACGGTATAAGAGCGGGAACCGGCTCCTTTCGCAAGGAATGCTGCGTCTGGTGAGTGGAGATACCACTGCAGCCGGCACGCTCTTCATGGAGGCGATACGCACCGCACAAAAGCATCCGAAGCCCTTCCGGCTCAGCCTTTCCGGGCTTCTCCACACCACGGCATCGCTGCTGAGCGACGCAGCGCGTTACGACGAACTGCTCATCCTCTTTGCAGAAAACGAGGCAGCAGTCCACTGCGCCAAAAGTAACCCGGCAATGGCTTTTCTGCTCTACCGTGCAGCCCTGAAGGTCGACCCCTCGCGTGCAAACGAATACCTCACGTGGGGAATGGAGGCCGACAAAGGGGCCTTCACCGAGCAGCTCCATCGGCTTCGTGATACGGTATATACGGCATTCGTCGACAATCCGGCCGCCGCGGCACGGCTTGACTACCTGCTCAACGGGCCGCTGCCGCTCGAATATCCAACGGAGTATGTCGCACTTGCCGAACAACTGCTGGCCAAACTTCCCGACATCGGCACGCCCTGCAGTGATGCGGTTTACGACGAGTCGTTTGCACCCTGGCGCGACGCACTGCTCGGAATTGCGGAACAGGCCTCCCGACTCGAAAACGGAGCGCTTTCGCCCGCATCGGCCCACCTGCGGTTCATCGCCGCAGAGACTCGCTCCCGGTTTGCATCATCGGCGGAAGCCGGACTCAACGACCTGCAAGCGCTCTTCGAACAGCTGAGCGAAACGACCGGCGAGGCCGAATACTCCGAATGGTACATCCGTACGGGAACCGTACTGGCCGAGAAACGCTCCCGCACAGAGCCCAAGGCTGCACTGAAAATGATGACGAGCCGGATATGGCCCGTATTCGAACAGGTCACAGGCCGGCAGCAGCTCACTCCGCGGCAAACCCGGTTAAGCATCACGACCTACCGGTGCATGGCACGGCTCTACCAACGTGCCGGCAAGGCCGGGAAGGCCAAAGCCATGCGCGCCAAAGCAGAGGCACTGACAAACGCAACGTCCCCGAAGACAGGTGACGGAATGGAGTAAGAAGGCGTGCCGTCCCGGCCCAGTTTTTCCGAAATAGTCTACGCCACAACACAGCCCCACCGCCCTACCCTTCCGCCCTCGCACAAAAAAACGGTCTGTCGCCCCTCTGGGCGGCAGACCGTTGCAGCAGCGGCGAAGCGTTGCGGAAAGAGCGTTCGGGGCAGAAGTGCAGCCCGAAAAGGGCGGAGCGTTGCGAAAGGTGCGTTCGGAGCAGGGGCAAAACCCGAATGGGACTGCATCCCGGGCAAAGGCCTCCCGGGCGGAAGCCCGTCAATCCGTATACCGGAACTTCACCTTCTGGCGGATATCCGTCGACGAAGAGCCGATGTAGAGCGTGAAGGTGCCCTCTTCGGCTACCCAGCCGTGCGACTGCTCGTCGAAGAACTTCAGGTCATCCTCCGTCAGGGTAAACTCCGCCTCGGCACTCCCGCCGGCCTCGATGAAGAGTTTCCGGAAATGCTTGAGCTCCTTAAGCGGGCGCAGAACCGAACACTTGTCGTCGCCGACGTAGAGCTGCACCACCTCCATGCCGTCCCGCGAGCCCTCGTTGGTGACCGGGACGCGAATCTCCAGACGCTCGCCGGGGCCCATCTTCGCGGCCGACACCTCGGGCCGCCCGTAGGAGAAGGTCGTATAGCTCAGACCGTGGCCGAAGGGGAAGAGCGCCGGGATTCTCCGGGTGTCGTGCCAGCGATAGCCGACCAGAATATCCTCGGCGTAGGTCACCTGCGGATAGGCCCTGCTGTCGGCAGGAGCGTCGGGAGCCTTCTTCATGGAGATGCCTTCGGGCTTGATGCCCGGATAGTTGGACGCATCGCCCGAGGCGTGCGCCGCGCAGTCCGACAGACGGACGGGAATCGAATAGGGCAGCTTGCCCGAGGGGTTGACCCGGCCGCTGAGGACGTCGGCAATCGACTGCCCGCCCATGCTGCCCAGGTAGGAGGCGTGCAGAATGGCCGGCACACGGTCGACCCACGGCATGGCGTAGGCATTGCCGGTGATGTTCACGACGACGAGGTTGGGATTGGCCTCCGCCAGCGCCTCGATGAGCTCATTCTGCCCGAAGGGGAGGTCGTACGACCGACGGTCGGTCGACTCGCAGTCCTGGTAGGCATTCTTGTTCAGTCCGCCGACGTAGATGACGACGTCGGCCGTGCGGGCCAGCGCAACAGCCTCGCTCCGGAGCGAATCCATCGTGGCGGCCGGCACCTCCTCAACCTTGCCATAGAGCGGATTGCCGCAGGTGTACCCCTGCGCATAGCGGATTTTGTCTCCGTAGAGCGTCTTGAGGGCCTCAAGCGGCGAGATGGTCCGTTTGGTCTTGAGCTCCGACGACCCGCCGCCATCGGTCAGACGCCGCGTGGCGTTGTCGCCCACGACCAGAATCCGCTCGTAGCGGTCGGTCTCGAGGGGCAGGATGCCGTTGTTTCTGAGCAGGACTATCGACTCGTCGCCGATGGCCTTTGCCGCGGCGTAGTGCTCCTCGGAGCAGAGCGAACCCCACGGACGGCGGGGATTCATCGCGGTGCGGAAAATCAGCCGCAGGATGCGGCGGGCCTTCTCGTCGACGGTCTCAAGGGGCAGCTCGCCGCTGCGCAGCAACTCCAGATAGGGCTGAGCCAGGTAGTAGGCGTCGTAACCCGAGCAGCTCTCCGTGGTCAGGCCGTCGGTATGGGTGCCCATCTCGATGTCAAGCCCGTTGAGCGCCGCCTCGCGCGTGTCGTGCGTTCCGCCCCAGTCGGAGATGACGCAGCCGTCGAAGCCCCACTCACCGCGCAGAATATCGTTGAGCAGCACGCTGTTGTGGCAGCAGTGCTGCCCCAGATAGCGGTTGTAGGAGCCCATGATGCTCCACACACCGCCGTCGACCACCGCACGGTGGAAGGCCGGCAGGTAGAGTTCGCGCAGGGCGCGCTCGCTCACAACGACGTCGACCGACGTGCGCCACTGCTCCTGGTTGTTCAGGGCAAAGTGCTTGACGCAGGCCGCCACACCGTTCTTCTGAAGCGCCCGGATGTAGGGAACGGCCATTGCGCCGGCCAGGCAGGGGTCCTCGCCCATGTACTCGAAGTTGCGGCCGTTGAGCGGCGTGCGGTAGATGTTGACTCCGGGACCCAGCAGGACATCCTTGCCGCGGTAGCGGGCCTCCTCGCCGATGGCACGGCCGTAGAGGGCGGCCATCCCGGGATTCCACGTGGCGGCGAGGGCCGTCAGCGCCGGGAAGGCCGTAATCGAGTCGTTGGTCCAGCCGGCGTGGCGCCAGCTGTTCCACTCAATCTCGGCGCGCACGCCGTGGGGGCCGTCGCTCATCTTCAGTTCGGGAATGCCGAGCCGGGCGACACCCGGCGAGGAGAATTTCGACTGGGCGTGGCACAGGGCCACCTTTTCCTCAAGCGTGAGGCGCTGCAGGGCATCCTCGACGCGCTCCTCGATGGAGGCATCCTGCTGCAGGTAGAGCGGAGCAGTCTGCTGCCCCCTGGCGCCCGTCGGGCCAAGTGCAAAGAGCAGCAAGGCGGGCAAGAGTAGTCTCTTCATAGGTAGGTTTTGGTTGGTAAACAGGTAAAAGTATCAAAGGTATCGGCTTCCGCGCGTCGGGGTCTCGGCTTACGGGCTTCGGCAATGTCGCCGCACGCCCGGGGGAGGCAGCGCCGCAGGAACAGGCCGCCGAAGCGGCTTCGTCAACCCTGCTCCGGAGTGCTCCAGACGGGGCTGCACCTACAAAGTTACGAAATATCGCCGAAACATCCAAAGTTCCGAAATATCGCCGAAACATCTACCGTGCAAAACGGCTGTAGCGCGCTGTTTCGGCCCCTTACGGAGACGTTGGCCGTAGAGAAAAACAGGCCGCAACCGCACTCCGGGGGCCGAATGCCGGCCGCCGGCTCCGCAAAACGGTGCACCGAATCGGTTTGTCCATCCGGGGGGAAGGAGCCGCAAACGATAGAAATCAATCTCAAACAGGACGGATATGTGCTGCAAATCGCTATATTTGTATAGCTCCGGTCTGGTTCCGACCGAAGACCCCGTCCGGAGCCGCAACGCCGGAAAACGCCCTAAAAAATTTTTCCCATGAAACGCATTTTTACCATCCTGATGCTGCTCCTCACGGCCCAACTGGCAGCGCAGAACCGCGAAGTGAAGCTCGACCTTCACTCTCCGCGCGTACATTATTACCTCGACCTGGCCGACGCACTCGACTCCCGCGGAGAACTCAACGTAGCACAAGCCGCCTGGAAGGGTGCCGACGTTTGGGTACTGCTCCGGCTCGACGACGGCAACATCATCTTCCAGAAGCGGCCGGGCGGCCGCTTCTTCTACGGCGTCTCGCCAGACAGAAAATCCACCATGCGCTACACCCGCGCCCAAGCCATCGCCGAACTGAACTGGTGGCTCACGCTCTGCTACGGACTCTCCGAGCAGGACCGCCAATACGAACACCTCGGCTTCAGCCAGCCCTGCTTCATGCGGGCGGGCGACACGCCCCTCGAGACCTGCCCCGGAGAGGAGATCCGCGCGACAATTGGCGTGGAGCCGGATTATGTCGGGACCAAATACCAACACTCGGGCGAGCATACCGACGGAGTACGGATGACGCTCTGGACCACGCACGACCTCACCTTCGCGGTGCTCTACCGGACGGACGACCTCCCCTGCGTCGAGCAGGGAACCGGACGGGTGAACTTCGTGACGCTGGTGGCGTTTGACATCGACGAATACCTTCCCCAACCTGAGCCGTCGGTCGGAATCCTGCCGGAGGACATTCCCCTCGGGGCTTCGCTCCAGGAGGCCTTCGAGGTGCTCGACCGGCACGGCTTCGTCGAGCTGGCCGACGCCGCGGTCGACCAGGTCTGGGACGAATACAACGCTGCGATGGGCGGGCTTCTGGGAGCGGCCGACATCCAGGTGACGATGAGCGGACGGCTCGACGGGGCACCCTGCGAAATCACGCTCCACACCGCAACGCCGGGCGGGACCGTCCACACCATCAGCGGCTGCTTCACCGACTGCTACCCCACCAGGGAGGCTCTGCGCGGGGAGCTTCTCCGCCGTTGTGAGGCAATCGCCGACCGCTGCGGCGCGGGCAGCTGGGAACGTCTTGCCGACGGCAGCGAGGCCTTCGTCATCCGGAACGACCGGGGAAGCATCGCGCTATGGGCCGAGCAGATTGGCCCGGTGCTCGAGCACGAGGGCGAATACCGGATTGTCTTCGTATTGCGTCCCTGAGTGATACCCCGGAAAGCCCCTCCGGGAACGGCAGCGGCCTTCAGCTCTGTGCCGAAGGCCGCTGTCTCTGCTCCACCTTTCCGGTCCCGTACGAACCCTGACGCTTCGGCCGGAAGCAATTTTCGCAAAAAAAATTTGCCGAACCGGAAATATTGCGTAACTTTGCGGTCCGCTTCGATGAAAAGCGGAGAATGTGGAAAGATTTGACTGATTGCAACCACAATAAAAAATCGCTAAAACAGCTTTTTTATTCCATCAGCCGATTTTTCCCATTTTATACGTTTAACCATTAAAAATGTATCAAAATGGGCTTTTTATTTACCTCGGAATCGGTATCCGAAGGACATCCCGACAAGGTGGCGGACCAGATTTCCGACGCTATCCTCGATGAATTTCTGCGCCACGACCCCAACTCGAAGGTCGCCTGCGAGACGCTCTGCACCACGGGTCTGGTCGTTGTGGCCGGCGAAGTGCGCTCGGACGCCTACGTCGACGTACAGGGCGTTGCACGCCGCGTCATCAACCGCATCGGGTACACCAAGAGCGAATACCAGTTCGACGGCAACTCGTGCGGCGTACTCTCGGCCATCCACGAGCAGTCGTCCGACATCAACCAGGGCGTAGTCCGCGCCGAAGAGGAGGAGCAGGGCGCCGGCGACCAGGGCATCATGTTCGGTTACGCCTGCAACGAGACGCGCGAGTATATGCCCGCGACGCTCATCCTCTCGCACGTCATCCTGAAGGAGCTGGCCGCCATCCGCCGCGAAGGCAAGGTGATGACCTATCTGCGTCCCGACTCCAAGTCGCAGGTGACCATCGAGTACGACGAGCAGACCAACAAGCCGCTGCGCGTCCACACGATTGTCGTCTCGACGCAGCACGACGAATTCATCCTCCCGGGCGAGGGCCGCAGCGAGAAGCAGGCCGAGCGTCTGATGCAGGAGCAGATTCGCGAAGATGTGCGCACGATTCTCATCCCGCGCGTCAAGGCGCGTCTGGAGCGTGCCGGGGACAAGCTCGCCGACCTCATCGGCGACGACTACATCCTCCACGTCAACCCCACGGGCAAGTTCGTCATCGGCGGCCCTCACGGGGACAGCGGACTGACCGGCCGCAAGATTATCGTCGACACCTACGGAGGGCGCGGCGCCCACGGAGGCGGCGCCTTCTCGGGCAAGGACTCCTCGAAGGTGGACCGTTCGGCCGCCTATGCCGCACGCTACATCGCCAAGAACCTGGTGGCTGCGGGCGTTGCCGACGAGGTGCTCGTCGAGCTCTCGTATGCCATCGGCATCGCCGAGCCGCTCTCGATTTACGTCGACACCTACCGCTCGGAGCGTCCGGCCGCGCTGGCCGGCATGACCGACGGCGAGATTGCCCGCCGCATCGGCAAGCTCTTCGACCTGCGCCCGGCCGCCATCGTCAAGCGTTTCGGACTGAAGAACCCCATCTTCGAGGCGACAGCCTCCTACGGACACTTCGGCAACCGCCCCTTCAAGCGGGTCGAGAAGCTGTGGGAGAACGGCCGCGAGGTGGAGCGCGAAATCGAGTTCTTCGGCTGGGAGAAGCTCGACGCGGTGGAGCTCATCCGCAAGGAGTTCGGACTCTGAGCCGGCGGGCGTCGGCCCGGGCCCGCGGTCCGGAGCGCCGCGCGCCGCAGCAAACACCTCAACAAAAAAACCTCCGACACTGCGGTGTCGGAGGTTTTTTCGTGTCGGAATGCAGTCCGGGGACTACCGGCCGAGGAGCTTCTTGACCTCGGCGGCCACGGTGGCGCCGTTGTAGCCGAACTTCTCGTCGAGCACCTTGTAGGGTGCCGAGAAGCCGAAGTGGTTCAGACCGTGGATGTGGCTCTCGTCGCCCACCAGACCCAGCAGGTTGACGGGCAGACCCGAGGTCATGCCGTAGCGCATGACGCCCTGCGGCAGGACGCTCTCCTGGTAGGAGCGGGGCTGGTCGCGGAAGAGACCCTCGCTCGGCATGTTGACCACGCGGACGGGAATGCCCTCGGCGGCCAGCAGCTCGGCGCCCTCGATGAGGGTGGCCACCTCGGAGCCCGTGGCGAGCATCACCACCACCGGTTTGGCCGAGTCGTAGACCACGTATCCGCCCTTGGCGACCTGTGCGGCCTCCTCGCGGCGGCTGCCGCTGCCCAGCGCCGGAAGCGTCTTGATGTTCTGGCGCGAGAGGATGAGTGCCACGGGGCGCTGCTCCTCGACGGCCTGCTTCCAGGCCATCACCGTCTCGTCGCCGTCGGCCGGGCGCAGCACCACCATCGAGCGCTCGCCGCGGTGGTTGTGCAGGTGCTCCATCAGACGAATCTGAGCCTCGTGCTCGACGGGCTGGTGCGTCGGACCGTCCTCGCCCACGCGGAACGAGTCGTGGCTCCAGACGTAAATCACGTGCAGACGCATGAGCGCCGCCAGACGTACGGCCGGCTTCATGTAGTCCGAGAAGACGAAGAAGGTGCCGCAGACGGGAATCACACCGCCGTGGAGCGCCATGCCGTTCATGATGCAGGCCATCGTCAGCTCGGCCACGCCGGGCTGGAAGAAGTTGCCCGAGAAGTCGCCGCGCGTGAAGGCCTTGGTCTTCTTGAGGAAGCCGTCGGTCTTGTCCGAATTGGAGAGGTCGGCCGAAGCGACCACCATGTTCTCAATTCGGCCGGCGAAGTGTGCCAGTACGGACGACGAGGCGGCGCGCGTTGCGCAGTCGGCCTTCACCTCGATGCTCTTGTAGTCGATGTCGGGAAGTTCGCCCGAGAGGAAGCGGTCGAGCTTCAGGGAGAGCTCCTTGTTCTCCTTGCGCCACGAGCGCTCCATCTCGGCCTGCGAGGCGGCCCACTCCGTCAGCTCGGCACGACGCTCGGCAAAGACCTCGCGGCTCTCCTCGAAGACGGCGAAGGGGTGCTCGGGGTCACCGCCCAGATGCTTGACCGTGGCGGCGAAGTCGGCGCCGGCGGCCGAAAGGGGCTGTCCGTGCGTCGAGACGCGGTCCTCGAAGCTGCTGCCGTCGGCTGCCACGGCACCCTTGCCCATCACCGTACGGCCGATGATGAGCGTCGGACGCTCGGTCTCGGAGTTGGCCGCCACGAGCGCCTCGCGAATCTCGTTGATGTTGTTGCCGTCGATGGTGAGCACGTTCCAGCCCCACGCCTCGTATTTCATCGCCACGTTCTCCGTGTCGACCTCGTCGACCTTGGTCGAGAGCTGCACGTTGTTGGCGTCGTAGTACATGATGAAGTTGCTCAGACCCAGATGGCCGGCGATGCGGCCCACGCCCTGCGATATCTCCTCCTCAACGCCGCCGTCGGAGATGTAGGCATAGGTCTTGTGGGCCATCCACTCGCCGAAGCGCGCTACCAGGAAACGCTCGGCAATGGCTGCACCGAGTGCCATGGCATGGCCCTGGCCCAGCGGGCCCGAGGTATTCTCCACGCCGTGGAGGACATCCACCTCGGGATGGCCCGGCGTGATGCTGCCCCACTGGCGCAGCGACTGGAGGTCCTCCGTCGTATAGAAGCCCGCCAGCGAGAGCGTCGAGTAGAGCATCGGCGACATGTGTCCCGGGTCGAGGAAGAAGCGGTCACGGAACGGATAGCGCATGTTCGAGGGGTCGTAGCGCAGGAACTCGGCGTAGAGCACCGTGATGAAGTCCGCGCCGCCCATGGCGCCGCCCGGGTGGCCCGATTTCGATTTTTCGACCATCGCGGCCGACAGAATCCGGATGTTGTCGGCTACTCGCGAAAGTTTGGAATTGGTAGACATATTATCTCAAAGATTTAAGGTTTTCGTTTTCCGGAGGGTACGTTGCGGTGCTCAGGACTCCTTCATCTGGGCGAGGCTCTTCGCCTTCTCGAGCTTCGCGGCGGCGTAGTCGGCCGTCACGGTGAACTTGCGCTCGCCCGACGAGGGGAGCTCGAACATCGTATCCATCATCACCGCCTCGCAGATGGAGCGCAGGCCGCGCGCGCCGAGCTTGAACTCGACCGCCTTGTCGACGATGTAGTCGAGCGCCGCGGGTTCGAACTCCAGCTCGATGCCGTCCATCTCGAAGAGCCGCTTGTACTGGCGGATGATGGCATTCTTGGGCTCGGTGAGAATCGAGCGCAGGGCGTCGCGGCCGAGCGGCTGCATGTAGGTGAGCACCGGCAGACGTCCCACCAGCTCGGGAATCAGACCGAAGGACTTGAGGTCCTGCGGCGTGACGTACTGCATCAGGTTGCTGCGGTCAATGTGGCCGGCGCCCGACTGTCCGTAGCCGATGGCGCGCGTGTTGAGCCGCTGGGCGATTTTCTTCTCGATGCCATCGAATGCGCCGCCGCAGATAAAGAGGATGTTGCGCGTGTCGACCTGGATGAACTTCTGTTCGGGGTGCTTGCGCCCGCCCTGGGGCGGAACGTTGACCACCGTCCCCTCGAGAATCTTCAGCAGCGCCTGCTGCACCCCTTCACCCGAGACGTCACGCGTGATGGAGGGGTTGTCGCCCTTGCGGGCGATTTTGTCGATTTCGTCGATGAAGACGATGCCCCGCTGCGCCAGTTCGACGTTGTAGTCGGCCACCTGGAGCAGCCGCGAGAGGATGCTCTCGACATCCTCGCCCACGTAGCCGGCCTCGGTGAGCACCGTGGCATCGACAATCGTGAAGGGGACCTTCAGCAGACGGGCAATCGTGCGGGCCATCAGCGTCTTGCCCGTACCGGTGGGGCCGACGAGCACCACGTTCGACTTGTCGATTTCGACGTCGTCCTCCTTCGAGGCCCCCTTCGCGGCGCAGAGCAGCCGCTTGTAGTGGTTGTAGACGGCCACCGACAGGTAGCGCTTCGCCTCCTCCTGACCGATGACGTACTGGTCGAGGAACTCCTTGATTTGGGCAGGTTTGAGCAGGTCTTCGGCCTTGAGCGGAGCGGCCTGCTGGCGGCTGCCTTCCACCTCGTTTTCGGTGAGAATCCGGTAGCCGTTCTCGATGCAGCGGTTGCAGATGTTGGCGCCGTCGGCGCCCTGAAAGAGAATCTCCACCTCCTCGCGGGAGGCGCCGCAGAACGAGCAGCGGTCTCCCCCCTTGGGAGTATGCGGGTTATTGTTTTTTCCTTGAGCCATCGTTCTATTTCTTCTCTCGTTTGGCCAGCACCTCGTCGATGAGGCCGTACTCGCGGGCCTCGGCGGCCGTGAGCCAGTAGTCGCGGTCGGCGTCGCGTTCGATTTTCTTGAGCGAGACCCCCGAGTGCGCCGAGAGGATTTCGTAGAGCTCGCGTTTGGTCTTGAGGATTTCACGGGCCGTGATTTCGATGTCGGAGGCCTGCCCCTGGGCACCGCCCAGCGGCTGGTGAATCATCACCCGCGAATGGGGCAGCGCCGAGCGCTTGCCCCGGGATCCGGCCGTGAGCAGCACGGCGCCCATCGAGGCGGCCAGTCCCGTGCAGATGGTGGCCACGTCGGGGCTCACCAGCTGCATCGTGTCGTAGATGCCGAGTCCGGCCGAGACGGAGCCGCCGGGCGAGTTGATGTAAATCTGGATATCCTTCTCGGGGTCGACCGACTCGAGAAAGAGCAGCTGCGCCTGGATGATGTTGGCGGCATCGTCGTAGATGGGGGCGCCGAGGAAGATGATGCGGTCCATCATCAGGCGCGAGAAGACATCCATCGTGGCGACGTTGAGCTGCCGCTCCTCGATGATGGTCGGCGAGACGTAGGCGGCGCTCACCGACTGGAAGTCGTGCAGCTTCAGCGAGCTGATGCCGCACTGTTTCCGGGCGTATTTTTCAAATTCTGACATAAGTTTGATGCTCGTTTCGGGAGAATCTCCCCGGCCTGCACCCCGCGTCCCGGCGCAACCACCTCCGTCGTGTCCCGCAGGCGCACGACGGACGACGCACCCCGCGCCGGAGTGCCGGAGGGGCCTCCTCCCACCTTTTCCGCGCACCGGCCGGAGCCTCTTCGGTCGGAGTCTCCCCGCGCGGGCGCTTCAAAAAAAAAGAACTTTGCAAACATCACGCCTGCAAAGTTCAAAGATAAGGATTTTTCGGCAATTCCTAAAGTTCCTTGGCCAATTTGGCGAATTCCTCGGCCGAGACGCTCTTCTCGCTCACCTTGATTTTCGCCTTGACAGCCTCTACGACCTTCGTCTCGTAGAGCTTCTCGTAAATCTTCTGGCCCTGCTCCTTGTTCTCGAGAATCTGCTTGGCGTAGCCGGCCAGCATGTCGTCGGGAGCCGAAGGCATGCCGTACTGTGCGAACTGAGCCTGTGCGAAGGCCTTGGCCTCGGCAGTAGCCTCGTCGGCCGAGACGGTGATGTTCTCCTGCTTGATAATCTGCTTCTGGATGTAGTTCCAGGTGAACATCTTGAGGAACTGGTCGAAGTCCTTCTCAATCTCCTCCATCGTGAACTTGCCCTCGTTGATGGTGTAGAGCCAGCGCTTGAGGAATGCCTCGGGCATCTTCAGGTCGGCCTTCTTGACCAGGTAGTCACGCACCTCGAGCGTGAAGAGGTAGTCGCTCTCGCGGCGGAGCTCCGATGCAATCTGCTCGTCGATGAAGGCCTCGAACTGCTCGGCCGTCGTCACGTTGCCGGCGGGGAAGGCCATCTTGAAGAACTCCTCGTTGAGCTCCGGCTCGGCGAACTTGCGGATGCGGGTAATCTCCAGCTCGAATTCGGGCTTGATGTGCTCCAGCTCGCCCTCCTTGACCTGCAGCACGGCGGCGCGCTGCGAGGGGGTGCGGTAGAGCTCGTTGACGTTGACCGTCATCTTGTCGCCCACCTTCTTGCCGATGAAGGGCTTGCGCTCCTCCTCGGGCATCGAAATCAGACCCACGTAGGCATCCTCGACCTTCATCTCGCCGTTGTCGAGCGTAACCGACAGCGCCTCGTCCGAAGTCACCGCGTCGGCGTCGACCAGACGGCCGTAGCGACGCAGGTAGTTCGAGCGGAAGTCCTCGTGCATCTTCTTGTCAATCTTGATTTTGTAGTAGGTCAGCTTGTCCTTCTCCGAGAGGTCGAGCTTCAGCTCGGGAGCCTCGCCGATTTCGAAGACGAATTCGAATTCGGTGCCGCTGTCGAAGTCGAAGGCACCCTGCTCCTCCGACGGAATCACGTCGCCCAGATAGTCGATGTTCTCCTTCTGGAGGTACTCGAATACCGAGTTCGACGCCTTGCGGTAGGACTGCTCGGCCAGGACGCCCTTGCCGTACATCTTCTTGATGATGCCCATGGGGACCATGCCGGGACGGAAGCCCGGAATGTTGGCCTTGCGTTTGTACTCGCGCAGGGCCTTCTCGACCTCCTCGCGGTAATCCTCCTGGCCCACCGTCACCCGGATGAGCGACGTATTCTGCTCGCGTTGTTCTCTTACGATTTTCATACTGATATGGTTTCTGTATTCGTTTTCCGTTTGTCGAAATCGGGTTGCAAAGATAGTGAAAATCTGAAACAAAGCAATAGCTTTTTCACAATAAAAAGATGTATGGCCCGCGTGGCGGGGCGCATCGCACCCCGTGCCGTCACCAACCGACCGGCTGCCGGGCCGCTGCCGGAAGCCGAAAAGCCGAGAAAAAAGAGCCGGAATATGCGCGCTTTTTCGTACCTTTGTGCACAATTTACCCCGGCTCCGCGTCGGGGCTGTAACGAGACAAAACCGACACACGATGAAAGCAATAGCCGAACTTCTGCTCGCAGCGGCGCTCCTGGGCGGCTGCGGAGGCCGCACGCGCAGCGCGCAGCAGGTCGAGACGCCCCCCGAGCCGAAGCACTACACCTACACGGTCCGCAACACCTACCCCCACTCGACCCAAAGCTACACGCAGGGGCTGCAATTCGCCGACGGCGAATTGTGGGAGGGGACCGGCCAGCTCGGGCAGTCGCTGCTGCGCCGCACGGAGCTCGCGACCGACCGCTCGCAGGTCGTCGCGCGGCTTCCGCGCTCGGAGTTCGGCGAGGGCATCACGCTGCTCGACGGCAAGGTCTACCAGCTCACCTGGCAGTCGAACAAGGCCTACGTCTGGGATGCCTCCACGGGCGCCAAGCTGCGCGAGTACCGCTACCCGGGCGAGGGGTGGGGGCTCACCACCGACGGGAAGATGCTCTACATGAGCGACGGCTCGGAGTACATCCACACGGTTGACCCGGAGAGTTTCAAGCGGCTCAAGAGCACGGCCGTGACCCTCGCGGGAGCCCCCGTGGGGATGCTCAACGAGCTGGAGTGGATTGACGGCCGCATCTGGGCCAACGTCTACGTGACGGACCAGATTGTCATCATCAACCCCGCAACGGGGGTTGTCGAGGGGGTCGTCGACCTCACGGGGCTGCTTCCGGAGGAGGAGGTGGGGCCCGAGACCGACGTACTGAACGGCATCGCCTACGACCAGGCGGGCGGACGCATCTTCGTCACGGGCAAGAACTGGGACAAAATCTTCGAAATAGAGATTCACGAACGGTAAGATGACGCACAACAGACTCAACGACGCCCTGCAGGAGCGCATCCTGCTGCTCGACGGCGGCTTCGGCACGATGGTCCAGCGCTACGGGCTCTCCGAGGCGGACTACCGCGGCGAGCGGTTCCGCGAGCTGCCCGGACAGCTGCGCGGCTGCAACGACCTGCTCAACCTGACGCGGCCCGACATCATCCGCGAAATCCATACGCACTACCTCCAGGCCGGCGCCGACCTGATAACCACCAACTCGTTCAACGCCAACGCCATCTCGCTGACCGACTACGGCATAAGCGACCTCGCGAGAGAGATTGCCCGCGCGGCGGCCTCCATCGCCCGTGCGGCGGCCGACGAGTATACGCAGCGCAACCCCTCGAAGCCCCGCTTCGTCGCGGGCTCGATGGGGCCGACCAACCGCACGGCCTCGATGTCGGCCGACGTGAGCGACCCCGCCGCGCGCGAGGTGACCTTCTCGCAGCTGGCCGAGGCCTACGGCGAGCAGGCCCGCGGACTGGTCGAAGGGGGCGCCGACGTGCTGCTCATCGAGACGGTCTTCGACACGCTCAACGCCAAGGCGGCGCTCTATGCCGTCGACCGTCTGGGCGAGGAGCTCGGGCGGCAGCTTCCGGTGATGGTCTCGGGGACGCTGGCCGACGCCAGCGGCCGCACCCTCTCGGGGCAGACCGTCGAGGCCTTCTGGGTCTCGGTGTCGCATGCGCGACTCCTCTCCGTGGGGCTCAACTGCGCCTACGGCGCGCGTCAGATGCTCCCCTATCTGGAGCGGCTGGCGGCGGTGGCCGAGGTGCGCGTCTCGGCCCACCCCAATGCCGGACTTCCCAACGTCATGGGGGGCTACGACGAGACCCCCGAGATGTTCGCCGCCGACGTGGAGGAGTACCTGCGCCGCGGTCTGCTCAACATCGTGGGAGGCTGCTGCGGCACCACGCCCGAGCACATCTTCGAGCTCTCGAAGATTGTGGGCCGCTACGCCCCGCGTCCGCTCCCCGCGCCGCGCCACGAGACGGTGCTGAGCGGTCTGGAGCCGCTGCGGATTGTCCCCGAGGCGAACTTCATCAACGTGGGCGAGCGGACCAACGTGGCCGGCTCGGCACGCTTCGCGCGGCTCATCCGCGAACACAACTACGAGGAGGCCCTTTCGGTGGCCTGCGCCCAGGTCGAGGCCGGAGCGCAGATTGTCGACGTCTGCATGGACGACGGTCTGATTGACGGAGTGGAGGCCATGCGCACGTTCCTCAACCTGATGGCCTCGGAGCCCGAAATCGCCCGCGTGCCAACGATGATTGACTCGTCGAAGTGGGAGGTGCTCCGCACGGGGCTCGAGGTGACGCAGGGCAAGTCCGTGGTCAACTCCATCTCGCTCAAGGAGGGCGAGGAGTCCTTCCTGCGGCGCGCCCGCGAAATCCACCGCTACGGCGCCGCCGTGGTGGTGATGCTCTTCGACGAGCGGGGGCAGGCCGACACCTACGAGCGCAAAATCGAGGTGGCGGCGCGGGCCTACCGGCTGCTGACCGAGGCGGGATTCCCGCCCGAGGACATCATCTTCGACCCCAACATCCTGGCCGTGGCGACAGGCATCGCCGAGCACGACCGCTATGCGCTGGACTTCATCGAGGCGGTGCGCTGGATTAAGGCTCACCTGCCTTACGCCAAGGTTTCGGGCGGCGTCTCGAACCTCTCGTTCGCCTTCCGCGGCAACAACGCCGTGCGCGAGGCGATGCACTCGGTCTTCCTCTACCACGCCATCCGCGCCGGGATGGACATGGGCATCGTCAACCCGCAGATGCTGCGCCTCTACGATGAAATCGAGCCCGAGCTGCTCGAACGGGTCGAGGATGTGATTCTCTGCCGCCGTCCCGACGCCTCGGAGCGGCTCTCGGAATATGCGCAGCAGGTGCACCAGACGGCCGGGCAGGGGCAGCAGGCCCCCGACGACGCCTGGCGCGCGGAGCCGCTGGCCGAGCGCATTGCCCATGCGCTGCGCAAGGGCATCACGGAACACATCGAGGAGGATGCGCTCGAGGGGCTAAGGACGCTGGGCAGCCCCATGGCGGTCATCGACACGCTGCTCATGCCGGCCATGGAGCAGGTGGGCACGCTCTTCGGCGCGGGCAAGATGTTCCTGCCCCAGGTGGTCAAGAGCGCCCGCGTCATGAAGCGCGCCGTGGCGGTGCTGACCCCCTACATCGAACGCAGCGGCGAGCAGTCCTCGGCCAAGGCGGGGCGCGTGCTGATTGCCACGGTCAAGGGCGACGTGCACGACATCGGCAAGAACATCGTCTCGGTGGTGATGGCCTGCAACGGCTACGAAATCCGCGACCTGGGGGTGATGGTCGAGCCGTCGCGCATCGTCGACGAGGCGCAGGCGTGGCCGGCCGACTGCATCTGCCTGAGCGGACTCATCACCCCGTCGCTCGACGAGATGGCACACGTCTGCGAGGAGCTCGAGCGGCGCGGTCTGCACATCCCGGTCATCATCGGCGGGGCCACCACCTCGGAGCTCCACACGGCCGTGAAGATTGCGCCGCTCTACTCGGGCGTGGTCGCACACTCGCTCAACGCCAGCCGCAACAGCCTCATCCTCTCCCGCCTGCTCGGTCCCGACCGCGAAGCCTACGCCGGGGAGGTGAAGCGCCGCCAGGAGCAGCTGCGCGCCGAATACCGCCGCACCGAGGCGGCCCGCCGGCTGCTCCCCTACGCCGAGGTGAAGCGCCGGGCACTCGAGGAGGAGCCGCACCGGCCCGTCGAGCCGCTCTATCCGGGACGGATGGTCTTCCCCGACTTCGACGTCGCCGACGCCGCCCCCTACATCGACTGGAACTTCTTCTTCCCGGCCTGGGGGCTTGCGGGGCGCTACCCCGCCATCCTCGACCACCCCGAGAAGGGCGCCGAGGCGCGCAAGCTCTTCGACGACGCGCAGGCACTGCTGCACCGCATCGCCGAGGAGCATCTGCTGACGCTCCAGGCCGTCGTCGGCATCTTCCCCGCCCACAGGGAGGGCGACGACATCGTCGCCACCGACGCCAAGGGGCGCAACTACCGCTTCGCCATGCTGCGCAACCAGACGCGCGGCGAGCAGAACCGCTCGCTGGCCGACTTCATCGCCCCCGAGGGGGACTGGCTCGGCTGCTTTGCGGTGACGGCCGGCATCGGCCTCAAGGAGCTCACCGAGAAGTTCCGCGCCGCGGGCGACGACTACTCGGCCATCATGGCCAAGCTGCTGGCCGACCGTCTGACCGAGGCCTTCGCCGAGGTGGTGCACCTCTTCGTACGGCGCCGGATGTGGGGCTACGAGGGCGGCGAGCAGCCCTCGCCCGAGGAGGTGATTGCCGGCCATTACCGCGGACGGCGCATGGCCTTCGGCTACCCCGCCTCGCCCGACCACTCGCTCAAGCGCGAAGTGTTCGACCTGCTGGCCGTCGAGCGCACGACGGGCATGCGGCTGACCGAGAACTGGATGATTGACCCCGGCGAGGCGCTCTGCGGACTCCTCTTCGCCGATGCCGAGTACTTCTCGGTGGGGCACATCGACCAGGAGCAGCTGCGCGACTACGCCGCACGCCGCGGCCTGGACGAGGAGACGCTCCGCCGGCTGCTGCCCAACAACCTCTGAGCCGCCGGCCGACACGACAAGACAGACAACAAGCAGAAATGAACGTTACCGACATCATCAACCGGGCGCTCGAAGAGCGGAAGACCCGTTTTGCCTTCGAGCTGCTGCCTCCCCTCAAGGGCGACGGCATGGGGGGCGTCTTCGGGGCCATCGACCCGCTCATGGAGTTCGACCCGGCCTACATCAACATCACCTTCCACCGCGAGGGCATCAAGCAGACGCAGCGCCCCGACGGCGGCATCGAATGGCACGTCGTGCGGCGCCGTCCCGGAACGGTGGGCATCTCGGCCGCCATCGAGAAGCGCTACGGCGTGACGACGGTCCCCCACCTCATCTGCGGCGGACTCTCGAAGTACGACATCGAGGATGCGCTCATCGACATGGACTTCCTGGGGCTGCACAACGTGCTGGCGCTGCGCGGCGACAAGTCGCAGAACGAGCGTCACTTCATGCCCCACCCACAGGGCCACGCCCACGCCGTGGACCTCGTCCGCCAGATTGCAGCGATGAACCGCGGCGAGTTCGTCGACGGCGAGGTGGAGGTCTGCCACCACTCGAAGTTCTCCATCGGCGTGGCGGGCTACCCCGAGACCCATCAGGAGGCCGCCTCGCCCGAGAGCGACATCGCCTTCCTGAAGGCCAAGGTCGACGCCGGCGCCTCGTACGTCGTCACGCAGCTCTTCTACGACAACGCCCGTTTCTTCGACTTCGTGCAGCGCTGCCGCCAGGCGGGCATCACCGTGCCGATTATCCCCGGCATCAAGCCCCTGTCGACCGTACGCCACCTCACGCTGCTGCCCCAGACCTTCGGCTGCCACATTCCGTGGGAGCTCGAGCGCGAGGTGCTCGCCCACCGCGACGATGCGAAGGCCGTGCGGCGCATCGGCACCGAGTGGGCCATCGCCCAGAGCCGCGAGCTGAAGCAGGCGGGCGTCCCCGTGCTCCACTACTACCCGATGGGCAAGGCCGAGAACATCATCGAGATAGCCCGGACCATCTTCTGACGACGGGCCGCCGCAGCCGGACGCCCGAAAGGGCCCGACCCCACCGTCCCGGAGCCCCCGGCAACGCCGCCACCCGAAGACCCCGACCTTGTCGTCTCCGGAGTTCCGGCAGCGCCACCCCAAAGACCTCGGAAACGCTGCCCGGAGGCGGTTGCGGCCCCATCCGCCCCGAAAAAAGAGCCGCGGGATGTTTCCTTAATTCGGAAACAATCCCTATCTTTACGCAACCTTCGGCACGGCGGCGGTCGCAACGACCCCCTCTGCGCCGCGGATGCATCTGCGCCGGAGAGGCTCCGCAGCGCACAAACATTTTGTATTTCAAGCCGATTTCAACAACAGAGACATGACCCCCGTCGAATTTCGCCGTCACCTGCATGCGCAACCCGAACTCTCGTTCGAAGAGCGCCAGACCGCCCGCTTCATCTCCGAGGAGCTCACGAAGCTGGGCATCGAGCACCGGCCCATCGCCCGTACGGGCGTTCTGGCCCGCATCGAGGGGCACGGCAACCTGCGGCGCGCCGTCGTGCTGCGCGCCGATATCGATGCACTGCCCATCGACGAACAGTGCGACGTGGCGTGGCGTTCGCAGCACCCCGGCGTGATGCACGCCTGCGGCCACGACGTGCACGCCGCCGTACTCTTCGGCGTGCTGCAGCAGCTAGCCGCCGCGCCCGACTTCGAAGGTACCCTCTTCGGGCTCTTCCAGCCCGGCGAGGAGTGCAACCCAGGCGGCGCATCGCTCGTGCTGGCCGAGAACCCCTTCGAGGGGTATGACGTGCGCGCCTTCATCGGCGAACACGTCGAGGCGCGCCTGCCGGTCGGTACGCTCGGTTTCCGCGCCGGGAAGTACATGGCCGCCAGCGACGAGCTGCGCTTCACGCTCCACGGCACGGGCGGCCACGGCGCCATGCGGCAGCAGCTCAAGGACCCCGTGGCGGCGGCCGCCGAGCTGGTGACGCGGCTGCTGGCGCTCAACAGCGAGGAGTGCGTGCTGTCGATTGGCCACGTCGAGGCCGACGGCGCCACCAACATCGTCCCCGACAAGGTCTACATGGAGGGGACGCTGCGCACCTTCGACGAGCGCGAGCGCACCATCATCCAGCAGCGGCTGCGCAACATCGCCGCCGACATCGATGCCCGCCACGGCGTGAGCACCGGGGTCGACATCAACCGCGGCTACCCCTGCGTGGTCAACGACGAGGTGCTCACGCGGCTGGCCGTGCTGGCGGCCAAGCCCGACTTCCGGGTCGAGATGCTCCCGCTGCGCACCACGGCCGAGGACTTCGGCTTCTACTGCACGAAGTATCCGGCGATTTTCTACCGGCTGGGCGTCGGTCCCGATGCGGGACGTCCCCATACGGGCACCTTCTGCCCCGACGAACGGGCGATTCCCGCGGGCATCGACTTCATGAAACGTCTCGCCCTGCAAATATTCGAAAACTGATGACACGAAAGACGAAAACCCGCTCCGCCAAGGGTGGCGGAAAGCAAGACCGCGAGGCCGTCATTCTGGGCCTCTTCCGGGAGTTTCCCAACAATAAGTTCACGCTCAAGCACCTGGCTTCGGTCTCGGGAGGCGCCTCGAAGGAGGGGTGCCGCGAGACGTTCGACATCCTCGAGCGGCTCTTCGACCAGGGCATCGTCGAGGAGTGCTCGCGCGGCAAGTACCGCCTGACGAACTCCCACCTGCCCCACTACGAAGGCATCGCCGACATGACCTCGAGCGGCTCGCTCTACATCCGCGTCGAGGGGCTCGAGGAGGATATCTTCGTCAACCAGCGCCATGCGGCCAACGCCCTGGACGGCGACCGCGTGGAGGTGGCCGTCCTCCACAAGTCGCGCGACGGCAAGATGGAGGGCGAGGTGACGCGCATCGTCGAGCGGAGCCGCAAGCCCTATGTCGGCGTTGCGGAGGTGGGGGCCCACCAGATTTTCGTCAAGCCCGACTCGCGCAAGATGCCCATGGACATCTTCCTGCCCAAGAAGAAGTATCCCCAGGTCAAGGACGGCGAGAAGGTGGTGGTCCGCATCGCCGAATGGGCGCTCGGCAGCAAGAGCCCCGTGGGCGAGCTGGTCGACGTGCTGGGCCTTGCGGGCAACAACGACACGGAGATGCACGCCATCCTGGCCGAATACGACCTCCCCTACCGCTTCGAGCCCGAAATCGAGGAGGCGGCCCAGGCCATCGACGGCCGCATCACGCAGCAGGAGATTGACCGCCGGCGCGACTTCCGCCGCGTAACCACCTTCACCGTAGACCCGGCCGACGCCAAGGACTTCGACGACGCGCTCTCAATCCGCCGCATCAGCGACGGCGTATGGGAGGTGGGCGTCCACATCGCCGACGTGACGCACTACGTCCATCCCCACGACACGATTGACACCGAGGCCGAGGAGCGCGGCACGTCGGTCTATCTGGTCGACCGCACCGTTCCGATGCTTCCCGAGCGCCTCTCGAACGAGCTCTGCTCGCTGCGGCCCCACGAGGCGAGCCTCTGCTTCTCGGCCGTCTTCACCATCAACGAGAACCTCGAGCTGCTCGACGAGTGGTTCGGCCGCACGGTCATCTATTCGGACCGCCGCTTCACCTACGCCGAGGCGCAGGAGGTCATCGAGACCGGAAAGGGCGACTATGCCGAGGAGATTCTGACGCTCAACCGGCTGGCCCAGGCGCTGCGCCGCGAACGCTTCAAGCACGGCGCCATCTCGTTCGACCGCGAGGAGGTGAAGTTCCGCCTCGACGAGTCGGGCAAGCCGCTGGGGGTCTACATCAAGGAGCAGAAGGAGTCGAACCAGATGATTGAGGAGTTCATGCTGCTGGCCAACCGCCGCGTGGCCGAGTTCTGCGGCCGCCGCAAGACCGAAAAGGGGCGCCATGTCGAGCGTACGATGGTCTACCGCGTCCACGACACGCCGAGCGAGGAGAAGCTCGACCGCTTCCGCCAGTTCATCCTCCGCTTCGGCCACATCTTCAAGGCGACCAAGGGGCGCGCCGTAGCCAAGGAGCTCAACAAGCTCTTCGCCCAAATCAAGGGCACGACCGAGGAGAACGCCGTGACGACGATGGCCGTCCGCTCGATGGCCAAGGCCTACTACTCGACCGACAACATCGGCCACTACGGCCTCGCCTTCCCCTACTACACGCACTTCACCTCGCCCATCCGCCGCTATCCGGATATGATGGTGCACCGTCTGCTCACCAAGTACTTGGACCAGGGAGGCCGCACTGTGTCCGAACAAAAATACGAAGCCCTTTGCGAACACAGCAGCAGCATGGAGCAGATAGCCGCCAATGCAGAACGTGCCTCCATCAAGTATAAGCAAGTAGAGTTCATGACCGAACGCCTGGGACAAACCTTCGACGGTGTCATCTCCGGCGTAACGGAATGGGGACTCTACGTGGAACTGAATGAGAACAAGTGCGAAGGCATGATTCCCATCCGCGACCTCGACGATGACTATTACGAATTCGACGAAAAGAACTACTGCCTGCGCGGGCGCCGCAAAAACCGGATATACAGCTTGGGAGACGCCATCACCGTCAAAGTGGCACGCGCCAATCTGGAGAAGAAGCAACTGGATTTTGCACTGGTATAGAATAACCCTATAATTTAAAATCATCCCCAGTCCCTTTCTTTCAGAGAGAGACCGGGGATGAGACCTGCACGATGAAGACAATTACTATTACAGACCCTACACAGATTGAGGAAATTATCCGCAAATGCCCATACTGCATAGTGGGCATCACAGACCTTGAAGGAAACCCATATGCGGTTCCCATGAACTTTGCCTATCAAGACGGGGTAATATACTTGCATTCCGGCCCGGAAGGCAGTAAAGTGGAGATGGTAACAAAGCACCCGCAAGTTTGCATCACCTTCTGCGAAGGACACGAGCTGGTTTATATGCACCGGCAAGTGGCATGCAGCTACAGCATGAAGTCGCGCAGCGTGATATGCCACGGAAACGTCCGTTTCATCGAAGATATGGATGAAAAAAGAGAGGCACTTGATATAATCATGCGGCAATATACAAGCGATGAATTTAAATACAGTGAACCTGCCGTGCGCAACGTAAAGGTTTGGGAAGTAAAAATAGACAAAATGACTTGCAGATCCTTCGGACTGAGACCAAGCGAACTATAAATACCATCTGCCGGTCACCTGCTCCACATTGATGGAGCGGATAACCGGCAGAAATATTTACTTTTACAACGGATATTCCTCAAACGCATACAACAGCGTCGAAAGATACCGTTCTCCCGTATCGGGCAGTAGCGCTACAATCGTCTTTCCTTCATTCTCGGGCAACCGTGCCAAACGGGTAGCTGCAGCAACGGCAGCTCCCGAAGAGATGCCGACCAGCAGTCCCTCATACTTCGCCAGTTCGCGACCCGTACGGATGGCATCATCATTGGATACCAGCAGCACTTCGTCTATTACGGCACTGTTATAGTTCTTCGGCACAAATCCGGCACCGATACCTTGTATTTTATGGGGACCGGGCTTCCCACCGGAAAGTACGGGAGAATCTTCGGGCTCCACAGCCACAATCCTTACCTTTGGGTTATTGGCTTTCAAGGCTGTACCCACACCACTCACCGTGCCTCCCGTACCTACACCGGCCACGAAAATATCCACCCGGCCGTCTGTATCACGCCAGATTTCTTGTCCGGTAGTACGCTCGTGCATTGCCGGATTGGCAGGGTTGTCAAATTGCTGTAGAATCAGCGAGCCGGGGTTGGCGGCTTTCAGTTCTTCGGCACGGGCTATGGCGCCTTTCATACCGTCGGCACCCGGAGTCAGTACCAATTCCGCACCGAGGGCTTTCAAAAGGTTGCGGCGTTCCAAGCTCATTGTGTCGGGCATCGTCAGTATCAGCTTGTAACCTTTGGCAGCGGCCACAAAAGCCAGCCCTACGCCCGTATTCCCACTGGTAGGTTCGATGATGGTAGCACCGGGCTTCAACAGTCCTTTTGCCTCGGCATCTTCTATCATGGCAAGCGCCACGCGGTCCTTCACACTGCCGGCGGGGTTAAAATATTCCAATTTGGCGATAACACGGGCTTTCAGACGCTTATTCTTGTTATAATTATTCAACTCCAGCAAGGGAGTGTTGCCTACCAGGTCGGTAAGGCGTTCTGCTATCTTCTTCATAATCCAACTGTTTTTAAATTCCTCATTCCCCTAAGGGAAAAGACTAACAATCCGGAGTGGAACGAGGTATGTTATTTCTTACAAGACAAAAGTAGCGCAAAATTGGTTCGTAGAAAATACCACAAATATGGTAAATACGTACTATAAATGAGGGATATGTAGGATATTTGACGAGTATTTCCTATCTTTGTTGCCACTTTTAAACTTAAGGATATCATAATGAGTCCACTCAACTTTACCCACATTTTGACACAAGCAGTCGATGAGCTATCGGAAAGCGAATCATACAAAGGACTGTTTCACCAGCATACGGACGGCAACCCGCTGCCTTCGGCAAAAGTGCTGCGCGACATCATCGAACTGGCGCGAGCCATCATCTTCCCCGGATATTTCGGAAATTCTACGGTCAACAGCCGTACGGTGACTTACCATATCGGTGTCAACGTGGAGCGCTTGTTCGACCTGCTGACCGAGCAAATCCTTGCCGGCCTCTGCTTTGCAGGCGACGGCGAATGCAACTGTTGTACCGAGCTCCAACGGGAAGAAGCCGCCTTATTGGCTGCCAAGTTCATCAGCAACCTGCCGGCAATGAGACGTACACTCGCCACAGATGTGGAAGCCGCCTACAACGGTGACCCCGCCGCACAGTCGTTCGGCGAAGTCATCAGCTGCTATCCGGCCATCCGCGCCATCAGCAACTACCGCATCGCACACGAGTTGCTCAAGTTGGGTGTTCCCCTCATTCCCCGCATCATCACCGAGATGGCGCACAGTGAAACGGGAATCGATATCCATCCAGGAGCGGAAATAGGTGGTTATTTTACCATCGACCACGGTACGGGTGTGGTAATCGGCGAGACCTGCATCATCGGCAACAACGTGAAGCTGTACCAGGGTGTGACCCTCGGTGCCAAGAGCTTCCCGCTAGACGAAGACGGCAAGCCCATCAAGGGTATTCCCCGCCATCCCATTCTGGAAGACAATGTGATAGTCTATTCCAACGCCACCATATTGGGACGCATCACCATCGGACAAGGAGCCACCGTAGGCGGCAATATCTGGGTGACAGAAGATGTTCCCGCAGGAGCAAGGATTGTACAGACAAAGGCCAAGAAGTAAGTCACAAACAACCAATAAACAATTAAAATCGTAAATAACTCAAATCAGCAGTTCAAGTAGTTAAATGGTTATCAGCCACTAATGAGAGAAACGAGTGACAACTACCCAGATTGCCGATTCACATAAAGTAAATGCATAGATGAGCGAACAATCTTTTGAAATGATTGCCAAAACCTTCCAAGGACTGGAAGAGGTACTGGCACAAGAGCTGACTGCACTGGGCGCCAACGAAATAGAAATAGGCCGCCGCATGGTATCTTTCAGTGGTGATAAGGAAATGATGTACAAGGCAAACTTCTGCCTGCGTACAGCCATCCGGATACTGAAACCCATCAAACACTTCACAGCCAAAGATGCCGACGAGGTTTACGAACAGATTAAAGCCATCCGATGGGAAGACTATCTGGATACGGACAAGACCTTTGCCGTGGACGCGGTTGTATTCAGTGAAGAGTTCCGTCATTCCAAGTTCGTTTCCTACAAGGTGAAGGATGCCATCGTGGACTATTTCCGCGAGAAGACCGGCGAACGTCCCGGCGTGCGTGTCAACAAACCGGACGTGCTGCTGAACATACACATTGCCGAAACCAAATGTACGCTGTCTCTCGACTCCAGCGGCGAATCGCTGCACCGCCGCGGTTATCGCCAGGAAGCAGTAGAGGCCCCGCTGAATGAGGTGCTGGCCGCCGGCATGATATTGATGACCGGCTGGCGTGGCGAATGCGACCTGATAGACCCGATGTGCGGTTCGGGAACGATAGCCATCGAAGCGGCACTTATCGCCCGCGGCATCGCACCGGGCGTATTCCGCAAGGAATATGCTTTCGAGAAATGGCCTGACTTCGACAAGGAGATGTTTGACCGGATTTACAACGACGAGTCGCAAGAACGTGAATTCACACATAAGATCTACGGTTACGACATTAACCGCAACGCCGTAGACATCGCCACACGGAATGTCAAAGCTGCCGGACTGAGCAAAGAGATCGAAATAGCCCAGCAAGATTTCCACAAATTTACGCAACCGGCCGAGAAAAGCATCATCATCACCAATCCGCCGTATGGCGAACGCATCTCCACGCCCGATTTGTTGGGGCTGTACCGGACCATCGGCGAACGGCTGAAACACCAGTTCCTGGATAACGATGCCTGGGTTCTGAGTTACCGCGAAGAATGTTTCGACCAGA